>Ga0209589_1003884_pt1 | contig 26010 bp, 14 predicted proteins | sample CowpeawhiteBW_FD_187525 | JGI IMG/M metagenome (GOLD analysis project Ga0209589, IMG submission 187525) | Root nodule microbial communities of legume samples collected from California USA - Cow pea white BW (SPAdes) (version 2) | ecosystem: Host-associated > Plants > Roots > Nodule | place: USA...
TAAATTTTTTATACATAATTTAAAAAATTAAAAACAAAAAAAAATTCATATAATATAAATAAAAAAAATCAAAAACGTTGGGGGGGCCACGGCTCCCCCTGTCCCTTCCTCGGTCTGCCACTGGGTATGGGAATGCACATATCTCCGCCATAATACCCGTCCCCGCCATATCTCCATCTTTGTTTTTATTATTAAAATATTCATAATTAGTTAAGTAACCATATATATATATATATATATATATATATATATCTTTTTATTTTTTCTAATTATTTGGTTTGTCATGAAACTCATTTGCATCTGCAATATATTTTTCATCTTATCATAACTTTTATGTAATTATGTTAAAATGATGTATGTGAATTAAAAAAAATTATGTCTCACATTTGAATATTTTTATTAGTTTTTAATATTTTTATTTATTGTATATTTTCCTTTCACATGAAAATGTATAATACGCTCAATTTAAGTGTTTAATAGCATAAACCTTTCATTTACAAGGTAATATAATTTTTTTTTTTACTTATTATTATTAATTTTTGTTTCATTTGAATAACTTTTGTTTCGCCTAAAATAATTTTCGTTATTTCTCAATCATTGAGTATGTATGTTGATATTTGAAAAATTTTCTTAAATCTCTTAAGTATTTTTCATCTTATTATACCTTTAATAATACATTTGTTTTCCTTTGTACGATTTCTTTCAATAGTCTCTCAAATTATTTCCAAGACACACATTTGTTAATTTTTTAATATTTTTGTTGTTGTTTATTTTCATTATGTACAATATTATTTCGATATATTTTATCTAATTATTTTTTATTTTCTAACTCATTATCAATCATACTGTAATTTTTCACTATAATTGTATAAAAAAAAATTATTTACTATAATATAAAAATTTAATGTAATTGCCATGAATATTTTTTTATCACCATCCAACATACATTGAAGTTCAAAAGATACAAGATCTATGTCAATATTTTATTACTATGTTTACTATTTGTTCTTTGCATCATTTTGATCAAGTGATGTATTATAACTTTTATTAGTGTATAAAAAGAGATTCATTAGAATTTAAAAATTGAAGTAAACAAACATTTAAAATATATTTTAATTTGAATATTTTTTTTCTTTTATATTTTTAAATTTTATCAAATAGGTTTCATTAATGTTTGCAGTTTGCAAATTTAATAAATGTTTTGGTTCTCATGAAATTTTATCTGGTATTCCAATATAAAATGTAAAATAATTATAATTTATTTTAAAGTATTTGATATCTAAGAAACAATCATCCTCTAATATTGAATATTTGATAATATTATGTTTCCTTTACCGTTATTTTTTATTATTTTATAAAAATTAATTAAAATTAATATTAGAATAGTAAGAAAACGGGTACGGGTATGAGTACGAGATTATACCCGTTACCCGGTGGGGATGAGGATGAAACAAAAGTTTGATACCCGTTGGGTTTAAGGATGGGGATGGGGATAGATTTTTTCTACAGGGATGGGTATGGGATAGCAAAACTCGTCCCCGTCCCGCTCCGTTGCCATCCCTAATCACATGCATAATACTTCAATACAATAAAATCAAAATATTAATACATCTTAATACATAGTTTTATGTAACTAAGAATTAGTAAAATATACTAACTTTTTATTCATTTGTATAAACATAGATGAACTTACTTAAACTAACTACAATGATGACATTTGTAGATTGCCCTCTTCATGGTGGTTGTGTTATTCAAATTGGACGTTATTACGTATTTCTCTTATTCACTCACAATAGTGATATGAGATACAATGTCAAAGAAAAATTTTAAGAAATACATTCATGAATATAGCAATAAATCAGCAAACACTTTTCCAGCCCTAGAGTGAACTTATTTATCTTTTTGCTTCTTCTTCAATTGTTATCTTTCAAATAATCCAAGTTGTGTTCTGGACTAGAGCAAAATGATTGCCAAAATGCAAGGCTTAGAAGGAAGATGGTGCTACAAGAAAGGTTGCATGCAAAAAGTAATAAACATTAATGTAAGTTTTTAACATTTCATTGTACAAATGTAGGTGGAAAATAGCTTGAACAAAGAGGTGTAATTTTGTAACACTTCATTATAAAGTGCTCATTTGTATCAATCATTTTTTTTTTTGTTGCAGATAAAAAAGACAACAGAAGCAAAAAAGTGAAATATAGCAACAATGCTTCTGAAAGTACCAACATATCAGGTTTCATTGGACTGAATTAACTTGAAATTTATATATTTTACTATGTATATGTTTTTTACTAGAACTTCACAATGAACATGCATAATGAAATATGTTTTGTTTAAAGGTGAAAGACAAAAGAAATCAATCTGATAAATTATTGCAAAATGTTATACAGAGGAAGTCATTAACTGAGTTGGACTTTAGTAAGTCTTTTGTTTATAAGCTAATTCTTCTTATATCAAAGATTGGTTTATATGATGTTTATATGCCTGCACTTTTGGAGTCATACAATCATTTAAAACAGGTCCAGTCTTGATGATGAAACAACAACACAATGAAATGGTTCAACAACAACAAATCATTCTTCAACAACAATAATAGATGAAGATAATTCACAAATTTAGTGCAAAACTAAGTCATGTAAATAACTTCATAATTTGTATCATTAATTTCCTGGATTTCATTCCACTACAATTTAAGCAGATACTACAAATACAAAGGAATGGTATTCGAAAGCAGAGATACCAATTCTACATAACTTGACATTAAATACATGCATTTGATCTAATGCTTTTTTATTATGTTTAGAACTTCTCAATATTAGACAACCTTGGTTGGAATGCCAATACTATCAATCTGAACTTTGGTATGAAGAAAGAGTAGAAAAATATAACATATCAAGGTAAGTACAATTCTCATTGTGTGGTCAAAAGGAAAAAGTGGAACTTCCACTATTAAAAAAACTACATCATTTGCTTCAAGTTATGTTAAATGGTGAAGATTATAGAAGCAAACTATTTTTACATAATATAAGAATATACAACAATATGTTTTTTATTAGGTTCTTAATTAATTACATAACATTGATGACATTTTCTTTTATGTATCATACACTTGATAAATTGATAAAGACATCATTTTTTCATCATAGATATTATTAGATAGCACTCATTATTCATTGTCATTACCAAAAAAATTACATCTAAAAGATTCTCGTGCGTTGCACGCGTGGGAAAAACTAGTGGAAAAATAATGACAAATAACTCTTTTTTTATTGTCCATTGATAGGTTGCCACATGGCAAGCTATTCCTTGTCTCACATCAGGCCACTTCTCTCTCCTCCCTTAGGGTTTCTACCAATTCACGTTTTTCTCAATGGGTGGTGGAATGGTATTCGATTTGAAGGCTATGCGTAGGTGAATGTTATAGATCCATGTTAGTGATTCTGCGTGGAGGTCTAGTGGCTTCCTCCCGTCCTTCATTCTGCTATGAAGTCCTCGAAAAAATAGTGTGGTAATGGGTTGCTGCTTTGGTTCGAACAAGTGTTGCAACAGAAGATCTATTGGTTCGTGAACGCGCATGTTGTTTGGAAGCATGAATGAAGCTTGGATGGTTACCTCTAGAACGCGTTCTACATTCGTGATGAAACTTCTTGGCTCGCATTTTCTAGTGTGTCAGGAGTTGTAGCAATGAGGTGTAGGAACGACATGGACGCAGGTTTGCTTTCATTGTGCGACGTGAACGTGGTAGAGATGAAGTGCTCTTTGTGGCTAATGGGGGTGCTCTGGAAAACAAGCAATGGTGGCACAATGGCTGTCAGTGTTGAGATGGGGGTGATGCGTGGGTGAAAAGCTTCTGCTGGTGTTTAGGGTTTGAGGGGAAGAAGATGAGATGACGTGGCATGCTGTCATTGGTTCAGCTTGTTTAGTGATGGATAAATGACATGGCATGTTTTGGTTAGGTAGTTTAATTAGTGGAGGATTGTCACATGGCATGATTTGGTTGCGTTGAGTTTAAGTGATTTTAGGGGTGAAAATTAGTAATTTAGGGAGTATAACAATGAAAGTTGATTGTGTGACCTATTTCTGAAAAAGGGGAGTATACATGTAAAAACTAGGGGTGCGTTAAGCTCCTTGTATACTTCTTTCCAGAATTTACTAACTTTGGCCTTATGTTGTAATTTGGAACAATTCAATTTCACATTTTTAATGAATCAAATTTAATTTCAGCTACATCAACAAACGTTAGAATATCCAATAATATTTTATGCAATAAAAATCACTTTTTAACCCATTTTTATACTTACAAACTCAATCAGTCCAATTATCACAAATCTTGATTAAATCAATCTTTAAATTACAAAATTTCAATTAAATCTCCAAACTTAAAACATTAAATGAAGTCGTAAATATGAACTCATAAGCTGGCTAGCGAGTTCAACTTCTCTGTCCGCCCTGCGTTTTTTTTCTACGGGTCAGTCCATTCGAATTGTCACCTCTACTTTTATTTACTTGCTACTTAATTTTTTCATATAAAAACCCCATCTTTTCTATATAATAGTATATCATAAGCATTTGCATATTAATTGTTTTAAGTGCTTTTTTATAGATTTTTAGACAAATTATCTTTTGCATATCATTCATAGTAACTAGTTGCATTAGGTTAGATTTTTATATTTATCTTTTCTTATTCACGTTGTCTTTCATTAACCTTTCTATAAGATTTTTTAAGAATCCATTGTTGGAAATGAATTCTGTATTCGTTGGGATTCGACTTAAGGTTAATTTAAATCTATCTAATTTGTTAACTACTAACTTGACAATATTGAAGTTAATATAGTTAAGTACTATTAATTTGATCGTGTCAACGAACGTTATTAGAGGGTAATGTGAAAGTTGATGTGGTATTTGATGAAATTGTGGAGAAAAATACTTTCAAAGGAAAAAGGAAAAGCGGAAGGGCAAAAATACCACCTATAGAAAAGTATGAACCAGATTGTGATTAGAACTTGCAATCCTTGGTTGATGATGAATATCCCAAAAGAAAAAGCACAAAGTTAAAGGATAAAAGATTGTTATTGTTTAACAGCAAATTGGACCCAAAAGATTTTGACAATGGAGAAAAGTTACATAGTGTATAATGAGCAAGAAAGTTGTGGTCAATTTGGGACTTTTACGATGTCAAAAAATATGGGTAACTATAAGTGAAAATTACGAACATATTTCAAAAACAAGAAACAATTTATAGAATGCACGAAGAATGCATGTTGTTCATTCTGAGAGAAATTTGAAAATTCATAAGAATGATAGTTGAAGGTAAAGTAAGATGCTTGGAGACATATTGTGGTATGCGTATTGTGGCCAATTGCCATCAAACAATTCTTGGTAATCAAGGAAAAATTAGACAACTATAGTTGTAGTAGAGAATTTAAAATTCATTTAATTAGTTCTAAATAGTTAAGTGGTACATTGGAGTCTTGTATAAGAAAAAATCCAAATGTCAAGATTGTTCACATTCGTAATAAAATTGTCAACAAATGGATTACAAATATTTCCAAATATATGGTTTAGAAGGCAATGACAATGACATTCAAGCATGTGCACGATTATTTAATGAGCAATACAAGAGAATTTATAATTATACATGAGTTGTTGAGATCAAATTCGAGAAATGCATGAGTCAAAGAAAATGACGGTATGAAAATATTCAAGAGATTTTACAAATGTTCGAAGGTATGCAAAGATAATTTTATGTCATGTTGGCCCATCCTTGGTTTGGATTGTTGTGTTTTTAAAGGCTACTACAAATGTGAATTGTTAATTGCAGTGGCCAAGGATGGTAATGCTATGTGCGACACAATTGTAAATAATATGAACGAGACTTTCAATAATGTCATTCTTAATGAAGGGTTAAACTCAAATAATGATGTTGGAGGTCATTAAATTTATATAATGGAAAGACGCACAAACAACATATTGAAGATAACTTCCTTTCAAGCTTCTATATGCCCAAAATTGAAAACAGACTACGAAAAGAAATCAGAATAAACAAAAACAACATAAGTTTTGCTATTTGTAGAAAATGTATAAGCAATTCTAAAACCATCCCACATTCCTTCAAACAATCACAAAATGGTACCTAAGATTAAGTTATCTCTATGTTCACTCTAAGATTAAGATATAAGCAATTCTAGAACCAAAACGGCGAAACTAGGCACATAAATAAACTAGAGTAAAACGACACTTTTATACTAGATTCTACTATCTTGCAATGTTGTGTACAAAATTTCAACAAAAAGCATCAATGAATGCTTGTCCATCTTCCAAAAATGGATTGAAAAACAATCCCTATTCCCTAAGACTACGAACCTAGTACCTATGAACTACGGATTGACTGAACCTCCCCAAAAATGTATTCACTAATGTATAAAACCCAGAAGTCCCTCAAAAGTTTCAAACACCATAAGTTTGAAGAGCTTCACCAAATGTCAAACCAGATTGATTCACTTACTCTTCTTTCCACTTGTTTACATATCTAAGGAAAGCTTTGGCAGGATTTTTCCTAGGTGGTGCGCGAACACGGGTAGACCTTCTGACCACAGAATCATCCCGGGTAATCTTATGCAACGAATCCTTTGAATTTTTCTGCAATTCTAAGCTGTAAACATACAATGAAAAAGGAAAGAACCTCACAAGTCAAGGGAGAAATGTTGATAAAATATAAATCCTTCATTATAGAAGTGTGAACATAATTAATCTTCATTTTCTTCCTATTTTTTTAAAATAATCTTAATTATTTCAAAATTTTGTCGAAATACTAATAAAAGATAATTATGTAATAAAATTATTCGTTGAAGATAATACCCATTTACTCCCCATTTCTCAGTTTCCAAATCAAGTATATGTATATTTATCTATAGTTTAGTTTGTTACATATTCAAAGAAAGATTATAATTTTATTTTAACTGTATTCATGTTAAAATCTGCTACAGTCAGCCAATAATTCCATTATATTAGCAAAACTTGAAGATCTTTGTACATAATAGAACTTTAAGAATCTGAATTATTCCTTCTGTTTATTTTATTTGCAAACAGCGTCTATTAAGCAAATGTTAATATTGGGCTAGGACCACAAAATCCTTATGTAAGGCTTTTCCTGGAGAATCATCATGAAATGACTTAAGCATTGTGCGAAACGAAATCAAGGAGGGGTAAGAGCCAAATGTGCATTTCAATGAAAATCAACTGAAGCAAATCTAACTCACCATATTCTACCATAATATTTTTTCAGTTGTTTTAGAAGTGCCTTTTCCCTCTCGCCTTTGCAATTCAGTGAACTCGTCAATCCATCAAGCTATTCAAATTCAAGCATGCCAACTGAAATTAGAAAAGATTTATTTGTAGAAAATGCATGTATAGCTTATGTGACGAAGTACCTCTCCTTTGCTACTGTAGTATCCCCACTCATTGGATTCAGGACTTTCAACAAATATCCTTCCATCACGGTAAAACCACCAATACCTATTATAATATCTGTCCATACCTAGGAAACTTGTACGAACACACCATTTCTCTATCTCCCGATCAAAATATTGTCTCTGTAATAAATAACCTCATTAAAACATGAACTTAAACATAAGTAACATAATAAAACAGTTGAATAAGGAAAACAATCTGCACCCTTTGTTCGTAGCTGTCTTCTGATTGATCCTTATCGCCCATTGGTTGCTTCTGTGATTCCTTTCTGTTGTACACTTTTCCGAATTCTGCAGATCGATTCAGCTCAGAATCAAACTTTTCAGCTGACATTTTTGAAGCAAGGTTTGAATGCTTGATACCACTGTTAATATATTTTTAGAAAAAAGGTTAGACACAAAAATAACCCAGAAATAGAGAAAAATGTGTTGCAGATTTCCATAACGACAAGAAGATACAGCACACAAGTCTAACCTATCCAATGCATCTTTTTGCCTAGATGATTCTATCTTACTGTTTCTATTCTTTCTAATACTACCATTCTGTATTCTGTGATTATTATCTGCTGACACATTTGCATCCTGATCAAGATCATGCCCATTCTCACTACAGTTGCTTCCAGAATCAGCTTTCAACTGCTCCTTTACTTTTCTTCTCTTTGCAGAAGCTTCAATTGCTTCTTCCCTTTTAGCAGCCCCTAGTGCCCGCCTTTGTTCAATAAACTCATGCAATTTTTCCCTGACAATAGTTGTATCAAGGGCTCGATTGACTAATTCCCGAAAGATTTCTAATTTAGCATTCACATCTACATAACTATAACGTCCCCGTTTAATTGTTGCTTCATACTGCCGCAGCTTGGGAATCTTGATCATTTCTAAAAACTCGCATAAATAGTCTTTCCAACTAATCATTGTAATCTGAAAAAAAGAAATTGCATGAGACATTTACATATGAAAAACAGTAACGGTATAAGTCAAGGATGATATATGAATACTAAAAATAACACATAATTGAGACCAACTGTCTTTATCCATCACAGCACTAACATAAAGAATATATTTGACAGACACAAACCTTTTTCGGTAATTTATCATGAACAGCTGCATAGTATTCATCGTCACCTTTGATGAGCACACGGAAGAGTACTGCATGAGATTCCACCAGGAGAGCAACATTGCTATCCTTGTGACTGATTGCCTTTTCAAAATCTTTGAGAGTGTACGGAGACAATTGTAAAAGTTTACCAAAAGACATAAAAAAATCCCAAACCATTAAGAGATCCCCTACACAATGAATTGGAATATTAAAGTCTCTTGATGGAGAAGGACGACTACTGAAAACTGGATCATCTGGACTAGGCTTCACTAATAGATCATCAATTGGATATTTGATTAACTCTTCCTGAACAAGATAGATTTGAAACAATAAATCATAAGTTTATTTAAGAAGCCAATCAGAAGTCTGTAAGGCATAAATCTATAAATTTTGACATTTGGACGATCTTGTACTCTTTTCTTTTTAATTTTGTAGGAAACAAAATAGAAGCTGAAACTACCACCTCCTTGTGTCTACCTACCTCATGCTTTCTTTTTTTGGTGAATACCACGAGTCCATTGTTAAAGGAAACCTTTCCTCTTAACTCCTCTGGAATGTCAGTTGAGATTTCATGTTTTTTTGCAAGTTTATCGTGTAAAACCCAAGGAGCATTTCGATATGTACATTCACGGACAAAAGACTTCAAAATATTTCTACTAAAAGGTGACTTCTTCTGCACCAAATCTTGAGAACTGACTTCTGCTCTTTCAATAACATTATTGCTTCCATCTAGCCAAGCCACCACATAGCTGACATTTTCAGCATCTTCCTGCATCACTTTCAATATTTTGCAAGGACACACTCTTTCATTCTTTTTTCCGTACAATTGAGAGCCCACAACCAACTGCTCCTTCAACTTATCAGCAATATAATCAACAAGGTCCTTCAAAGGGAGCATGCCTGTAATAGCATTAGACCACTTAAAAGTACAAAATTAAAATAGTGAAGCATTTATATCAGGGAAAGGGTAAAAGCATACTATAACTTGAAACCACACCTGATATATATCCTAAAGACATTTTTCATAGCAATTCTTAAACAAGCATAGCTTTTAAAGAATCAAAATCTATGAATTTTTCTAAGAGAAATTGTCATAAACACTCGTAATAATACATAAGATGAATTTAGCAAACTCCTTCAATTGATGTATATAGCATTGTTTGATGAAAAGTCAGAGTCACACGAATTAATGGCCTCAAAGTCACAAGATGTTAGGCTGCAGACGTATATACTTAGCTAATCCTTCATTAGTGGATCATCATAACTCTTAGCTACCATTTCAAGATCTCCCTGAGTCTTGTGTCCAGACCTTGGAATGAGGCAAGTTCTCCCATAAACTTCTGTCTACCAAAACAAATTGAAGAGTTCCCCACGAGATATATACAAGCAACCTAAAATCATACTTGGCATGGCTTGCTTTAACCAGCAATAATTTAATCTATTATACCAGCTAATTAGCCAAAATTGATTCATCTTCAACCTAACCAACATAGGAGATAGACATGAGGCTTTGGAGAATTTATAGAATAAACAGTAAAAAGCAATACTTGCATTGAACTGCTAACTTGGTAGACTAATTCCTGTAATGAACAATGGAACCAGAAATTTAAAACCATTTTGTAGACCCTTAAAAACAACTCCTAAACAACAAAGGAACCATTCTCTCTCAAATAACATTGTGGATGCTAGCATGGTATACCTTTTGTTCGATCATTCAATTACTAACGTCCCATCTTAAAGTCACCGCCCCTACTGCGGGATTCAATGTGCACATCTCATTACATGTGCTTCTTCACAATCATCTTACTTTCTTCCGCAGGTGCTTATAATACTGTATATTATAAGCTTTTAACAATAACAAACCCTTGTAAACAAAGCAAATTAAAACACGGCTCTTTAAACCATATACTTTAATTTCAACAAATGCAGAAAAAAATCAAAAAATTTCAAATTACCCATGCAAAACAAATGGGCATAACCAATAATAAGCCACAGAAAAAAGAAACAGAGTTCAATTTCCTTCAACATAAACTTTTTCTTTTCATTTTGGACCAAAATAGAACTTACTGTACTGAATAATCCTAAGTGCCGGTGCTATTAATTCTTCCGGAATCTGTTGAACTTTCTCAGCACCATGCTTCTCTGACACCAAAGCCTCTTCATAAGTTAAGCCAGTTTTTCCCGTTACTTTGCACGTCCAAACCCTCTTGCGGTATTGATTTAAGCGGTTTAAATAATCACTTGTTCGTGTCAAGGAATACCAACCATTAAACAAATGGTCAAAAATGCGAAAAAAGTGCAAAAATTCGTTACATTGTTCAACCTCTTCTAACTCAAAAATCACGCTCTACTTTTGGTGTATTCCAAGTGATTGAGCGAGACAGGTAAAACGTTATAGAAATAAATGAACGACAAAAAGATACTTATAATCTCGAAATACTTCTTTAGTAAATCGAATTTGAAAAAGACTCTCGCTTGGCTCCAAATCAATCGGTGGCTCAACAAGGGCAAAAGGCTTTCTCCTTAAAAGCGGCATTGGGATACAAAGCCTCAGGTCCTGTCAAATAGAGAAACCCTGCATCGAGAATTCAACACAACACAACAATATTCTTTCAGCCATATAAGAAACCGCAATACAGAAACCACTTGAAACAGCAGTACTCAGGTTGAGGTTGCATGTCATAGGAAAAAAAATGAATGGAAAAGTTTCGAATTTTAGTCTTTTCTGGGTTAAAACAAAATGATCGAATAACAACAATTAAAATAATAATGCTTGTTACTCTTAATTTGATATTTAACCTCGACTAAATGGCGATACATTGAAAATCGAAATGGCCAGCTTTTTGCAGGGTCCGAATAGGGCATTGGGGGTGAAAAAAGAGAAACCCTAGCATGTGGTATTTTGGCGATTTAGGAACAAACGAAGTTTGGGTAATGAAACACGTAGGCGATGCAGCCATGGGAATGTCGAGAAAAAAAGAAAGAAAAGAATATCGGAGGAACTGACGGCGTGACATGAGCGTTAACGAGAAAGGAGAAAAGGAAACGACAGGAATGGAGGAAAACGGCGAAAAACAGTGAGTTCCCGCCATAAACGAATCAGCAACAGATACTGAGTTAGAGAGAAAGTGGGAAGAAGAGAAAGAGAGCAAGAGAGAGAGAATTGGGAAGTGAGAGAAAGAGAGATAAGTGAGAAAAAAAAAATATATCTTACAGAGAAGGTGGGAAGCAAAGAAGAGAGTATGGAGAAGAAGCGTCTTCACTCACTCTTCCTTCGGTCTTCTGTTTCTGAATATTCGAAGTTTGTGAGCGAAACTCTTATATAGCGGCTTCTCTTCTCCCTCCCACCAAATAGTATTTATTTCGAAAATGTTAAGAACACTATTTTAAGTATAAATAAATATAGTCTGATTGTTAACTGTAATAATATATTAACATTATAAAATCATTCCTTATTTAATAAGGTTTACCTATAAATTATACTTTTAAATGCATTTTAGGATTTTAGGAAAATTATGACGATATATTACTTAACATTCTATATTAAATATTCTCTATTATTAGCTAAAATTGATAGAAAAATTATGAAATTTTGCTAGTCTTATATATTTTATAGAATGTAAAAAAAACTAAAGAAATGTTTTCTTAAACACACCTCATTTAAAAAATATATAAAAATATATTTTTACACTTTATTTTATAAAGTACACTCTTTTACTTTATTGTATGTCTGAACTGGATTCTACGGTCCTTGTTGTTATAAATTGAAATGAATATATGGTTATGAGAATGAATTATGTTGTTGATGAAAGAATTTCAAGGAGAAATCCTAGGTGGTACTATTTCAGTGTATGCATTAATATAAGGATTCAATATGAAGGTATCCTTTCTCTAATAACTGCTCACACTTAAGTAGAGTATAGTAAGTTATGTCGTGAAGAGATGAAGGAGGTCCTAGTCACTGGACTTGATCAAGTTTTAGGCGCAAATAGGGCTTACCCTGTGAGGGGTTGGATGATAACCCTTTGAGGCCAAACTTTGTACAGTTTGGGAACCACTACAGGTGCACACCACCATGAGTCTGATGTCAAGTGCATGTATCCAGGTGATCGAGTTAAGTGTCAATTGCTTCTATGTTATAAGTATATCTTTGTGTATTATTCTATAACATGATTGTGAATGTATATGAATACCTTTGTTTACATTAGCTTACCTTGCGTTGTTTGTATTGCTTGTGTTGGTTATCTCTTTTGCTATGATCACTTAACTGGGTGAGTAGAGGAGAGTGCAGGGGTGACCAATGATGAGTAAGGATGGCAACGGGGCGGAGTGGGGACGAATTTCATTATCCCATACCCATCCCGATAGAAAAAATTCATCCCTATCCCCATACCCAAACCTAACGGGTATCAAACTTTTGTCCCATCTCCATCCCCATCAGGTAACATGTATAATCTCGTACACATACCCGTACCCGTGTTCTAACTACTTCAATATTAATTTTAAAAAAAAAAAATTACGGTAGAGAAAACATAATATTATCAAATATTCAACATTAGGAGGATGATTGTTTCTTCCATATCAAATATTATGAAATAAATTATAATTGTTAACATTTTATATTAGAATACCGAATAAAATTTCTTGAGAACCAAAATATTTATTAAATTTGCAAACTACAAACATTAATGAAACTTAGTTGATAAAATTAAAAAATATTTTAAAAAAATATAAAAGGAAAACAAATATTCAAATTAAAATATATTTTAAATGTTTGTTTACTTCAATTTTTTTAAATTCTAATGAATCTATTTTTTATACACTAATAAAAGTTATAATACATCACTTGATCAAAATAACACAAAGAACAACTAATAAACATAATAATAAAATTTTGACATAGATTTTGTATCTTTTGAACTCTAATATATGTTGGTGACAAAAAAAAAATCATAGCAATTACATTAAATTTTTATATTGTAGTAAATAAAATTTATTTATACAATTAAAGTGAAAAAATTATAGTATGATTAATAATGAGTTAGAAAATAAAAAATAATTAGATAGAATATATTGAAATATTATTCTACATGATGAAAATAAATAATAAATAAAAATATTAAAAAATTAACAAATGTGTGTTTCAAAAATAATTTGAGGAACTATGGAAAGAAATCGCACAAAGGAAATCAAATGTATAACTAAGGGTATAATAAGATGAAAAATACCTTGGAGATATAAGAAAACTTTTTAAATATCAACATATATACTCAATGGTTGAAAAATAACGAAAATTATTTTAACAAAGCAAAAGAGTTCTTCAAATTAAACAAAAATTACTAATAATAAGTAAATAGATTTTTTTATATTACCTTAAATTGAGAGTATAAACATTCTCATGTGAAATGAAAATATACAATAAATAAAAATATTAAAAAATAATAGAAATATTCAAATGTTAGGCATACAAATTTTTTAATTAACATACATCACTTTAACATAATTACATAAAGAATATAATAAGATGAAAAATATATTGGAGATGCGAATGAATTTTATGACAAACCAAATAATTAGAAGAAATAAAAAATAGAAAGTATATATATATATATATATATATATATAAATATATATATATATATATATATATATATATATATATATATATATATATATATATATATATATATATATATATCGCATAACATTAATTATCATGATGAGCGAATTTGCTTGATAATTAAAATTTCACAATTCTCATTGATTATCATGTTGGGTCTCAGACTTGCTTAATAATTAAAATCTTTTAAAATATTTTCATAACATTAATTATCATGTTGAGTCTCAAACTTGCTTGATAATAAAATTTTTTATAATATTAATTATTATGTCGAGTCCTGGATTCGCTTGATAATCATTCTTTTTATAATTATTTTTTTCATAACTTTAATTATCATGTTGAGTCTAAGACTTGCTTGATAGTCAAATTTTCATAATATTAATTATCATGTCAAGTCTCAAGCTCGCTTGACAATAAAAATTTTCATAACATTGATCATCATGTCAAGTTCCGGACAAACTTAATAATCATTATTTTCATAGCTTTAATTATCATGTTAAGTTACAAACTTGCTTGATAATTATTAATTTTTCATAACATTAATTATCGTGTCGAGTCTCAGACTCGCTTGATAATCATAATTTTCATGACATTAATTATCATGTCAAGTCTCAGACTCGTTTGATCATCATTATTTTTCATAATGTTAATTATCACGTCAAGTCTCAGACTTGCTTGATAATCCAGATTTTTTAATAACATAAATTATCATGTCTAATCTCGGACTTGCTCGATAATCATTATTTTCATCACTTTAATTATCATGTCGAGTACCGAACTCGCTTGATAATCATTATTTTCATAACATTAATTATCATGTTCAGTCTCGGACTTGCTTGATAATCAAATTTTTTTAATAACATTAATTATCATGTCTAATCTTGGACTTGCTTGATAATCATTATTTTTATAATGATAATTATCACGTCAAGTCTTGGACTTACTTTATAATCAAGAGTTTCATAACTTTAATTATCATGTTTAGTCTCAAACTTGTTTGATAATCATTATTTTCATCACTTTAATTATCATGTCGAGTACCGAACTCGCTTGATAATCATTATTTTCATAACATCAATTATCATGTCGAGTTTCAAACTTGCTTGATAATCAATATTTTTTAATAACATAAATTATCATGTCTAATCTCGGACTTGCTCGATAATCATTATTTTCATCACTTTAATTATCATGTCGAGTACTGAACTCGTTTGATAATCATTATTTTCATAACATTAATTATCATGTTCAGTCTCGGACTTGCTTAATAATCAAATTTTTTTAATAACATTAATCATCATGTCTAATCTCGCACTTACTTGATAAATATTATTTTCACAATTTTAATTATCACGTCAAGTCTTGGACTTACTTGATAATCAAGATTTTCATCACTTTAATTATCATGTTTAGTCTCAGACTTGCATGATAATCATTATCTTCATCACTTTAATTATCATGTCGAGTACCGAAATCGCTTGGTAATCAGTATTTTTATAACATTAATTATCATGTCGAGTCTCAAACTTGCTTGATATTCAAGATTTTTTAATAACATAAATTATCATGTCTAATCTCGGACTTGCTTGATAATCATTATTTTCATAATATTAATTATCTCGTCAAGTCTCGGACTTACTTAATAATCAAGATTTTCATAACTTTAATTATCATGTTTAGTCTCAGACTTGCTTGATAATCATTATTTTCATCACTTTAATTATCATGCCGAGCACCGAACTCGCTTGATAATCATTATTTTCATAACATTAATTACCATGTCGAGTCTCGAACTTGCTTGATAATCAAGATTTTTAATAACATTAATTATCATGTCTAATCTCGGACTTGCTTGATAATCATTATTTTCATAACCTTAATTATCACGTCAAGTCTCGAACTTACTTGATAATCAATATTTTCATAACTTTAATTATCATGTTCAGTCTTGGACTTGCTTGATAACCATTATTTTCATCACTTTAATTATCATGTCGAGTACTGAAATTGCTTGATAATCATTATTTTCATAACATTAATTATCATGTCGAGTCTCAGACTTGCTTGATAATCAAGATTTTTTAATAACATAAATTATCATGTCTAATCTCGGACTTGCTTGATAATCATTATTTTCATAATATTAATTATCACGTCAAGTCTCAGACTTATTTGATAATCAAGATTTTCATAACTTTAATTATCATGTTTAGTCTCAAACTTGCTTGATAATCATTATTTTCATCACTTTAATTATCATGCCGAGTACCGAACTCGCTTGATAATCATTATTTTCATAACATTAGTTATCATGTCGAGTCTCGAACTTGCTTGATAATCAAGATTTTTAATAACATAAATTATCATGTCTAATCTCGGACTTGCTTGATAATCATTATTTTCATAACGTTAATTATCACGTCAAGTCTCGAATTTACTTGATATCAAGATTTTCATAACTTTAATTATCATGTTTAGTCTCGAACTTGTTTGATAACCATTATTTTCATCACTTTAATTATCATGTCGAGTCTCATACTCGTTTGATAATCATTATATTTATAACATTAATTATCATATTGAGTCTCATACTCGCTTGATGATCATTATTTTTTATAACTTTAATTATCATGTCAAGTCCCTGACTCGCTTGATAATCATTATTTTCATCATAACTTTAATTATTATGTCGGGTCCCGGACTCGCTTGATAATAGTTTTTATACCTTTTAATTATCATGTTGGATCTTAGACTTGCTTGATGATTTCTTTTTACAACATACAAAATTTATCTTAAAATTTGCAAATTTATAATCCCTACATTCTTACAAAGCCTTCCATATTTTCTAGATAGTTCTTTTATCTAGAACTACGTGATCCCTAATTTTCCAATCTGAATGGAAATACCTAGGAGCAAGGTCAAGTCCATTTCGAGTTCACCTTAAAAAAAATTAAAATCTTCTTAAAATCATTTTTCATAATTATATATTTAGAACTACGTGATCCCTGATTTTTGATTCTGAATGGAAATACGTAGGAGCGAGACCAAGTTCTTGTCGGGTTCACCTCCTATAAATTTAAAATGTTTTTAAGATCTTTTTCCAAATAGTTTTTTAACAATTACGTAACCTTGGTTCTCCATTACGAATGGAGATACGTAGGAGCAAGGTCAATCCTTGTCGGGCCCAACTAAAATTTTCAACAATATTTTCTTTACCATTTTATATTTGTTTGTCTATTTGACTTTTTTTGTGAAAACCAATATTTTAAATATTACATTAATTTTGCACACTTAATTAAAGGGGACTATCTTTGGACGGACGTTGTGGGATGCTAATACATTCCCCACACGTAATCGACTCCCGAACCTAAACTTGGTTTCAAAGACTATTTCTTTTTAAAGTTTTTTTATAGTTTTACTTAATAAACTATGGTAGCGACTCCTCTGTATTTTAAAATAATTTTCGTTATCTCATTGTGACCCTAGTTGCGACAATTGGTACAATCATAATTATTTATTTCTCGAGAATATTAGCCATTTATAGGCCCATAAAAGAGATATATACTCACTACCTAACCTTGGCGATGCCAAGCAAGTATCGGATAGTCCCAAGTTTGGCCTATGAATATCCTAGTCTAGTGCGTTATTATGAATTATCTAGATAATCACCTACTTGGTATTACTTCCTTAGATCCCACCATGGTCCCTGCCTTTCATCCCGCAGTGTACCAAAGTATGACTTCACAAATAGAAACACTTTGACACTGGTTTAATCTCAACTTATTGAAACCAGACTTAATTGACACACTCTTGGATATTTTCAAAGGTCATAAACACTAGTGCAGAATTGAATTTTTACCTCGCCTTATAGGCCTCGGTTGGTAAGGAACCGAAGCATATAACGGCACGGTGGCATTTTTGCAATTCCAGGCAACTTTTATGCCTCGGTTCAAGAAAAACTCAAATCCAAAAGGGGTTATAGGCTTCGGCTCAAAAATAACTGGTGCCAAAAGGTGCTTATATGCTTGGGTTGAACAAACCCGAAGCCAAAAACGTGGCTAGAAATTTCAAAAATGCCACTAGCCATTACGTCTTTGGCCTCAGGTGGCACTGAATCGGGGCCAAATAGGGTTATATGCCTCGGTTATTAATTGAATCGAGGCCATATAGTTTAATTAGGGCATAAAAACGCGAACCTCTCTACTTCTTCCTCGCGCGCCGCTGCATCTTCTCCATCTCTCTCTGCGTCTCACTAGTCTCCTGGATCCCCTCTCCCCTTCACCTTACGCATGAACAAAGCAAACATCACCACCCATCTATGCCGCACCCATTCTGACCGGTGATGAACCCTAGCGACAACACCGGCCACCACTGCGACGCAAAAACAGGGCACCAGATCTACAACGCGGCAACGTGATCCACCATGGCAGCACCTTTCGCGAGATCGCCATTGCGCTCCACTAGAGGAACCACCGTCGAGATCTTCGCCGCTGCAGAAAGCCACCGTCACTGCAACAGAGGTCGTGCGATTGCACCGTCACCGGACCTGATCGAACCTGAGGACCCAAATCGCGAGCCCTAATCGCGAATCCAGATCGTCGCCGTTGAGACGAAGAAATCGTTCTCGTCGTTCGTCGCAGTGGATGCGCTGGTTCAGGCGAGTTGCAAGCATGGTGGTTGCGTGAATTTGTTGTGGCTGGAGAGTTTGGTCCGCGTGCAGGTTGCTTCGTGATGGTGGCGGCTTGCTCGAGCATGGTGCTGCTGCTGCCATGAGTGGTGCGCGAGGAAGTAGGTAATAGATGAGCGTGCTGTGCCGCAAAAAATTTAATTAAAAAAAATATTTTTACCATATGGCTTCGATTCTCGTGGACCCGAGGCAGAAAAGGAACCATATGGCTCCGGTTCATTTAGAACTGAGGCATAAAAGGGACTTTATGGTTTCGGGTAACAACCGAGGCCAAAAGGGGGTACCTGTTGGCCTCAGCCCAATATGCCTCGGTTTCAGACTCGAGGCAAAATGAGGAAAATAACTGGGGCAAAAAGCCTTTACTACACTGGTGAAAATGTAATAACCATCAAATCATGTCATTGTATAAACTATACACAAAGAATATAAAATAAAATAAAATGTACATGTAATTTTTTTTCTATCCAAGCTCATTGAATAAAATAATATTTACTTTTATTTTAAATTTATTTATTTATTTTAATTATAAAATAATGATAAAATAAGAATCAAAGCAAGAACTTTAAATAAATAATTAGATAAGGATTAGAATGATATAAATAAATATAATAATAAAAATATAAATTAATTAGGATCAGTGCATAATTGGAGATATGTTAAATTAAATAAATAAAAAAGATTAGTTCAAAACTAGAGATAAGTTAAATAAAATAAATAAATAAGATTAGTGCATAACTGAAGATAAATAAAATAAAATAAATAAACAGGACCATGCATAATTGGAGATTAAATAAAATAAATAAATAGGACCACTACATAACTAGAGATAAATAAAATAAATAAACAGGAACAATGCATAACCGGAGATAAATAAAATAAATAAATAGAACTAGTACATAACTAGAGATAAATTAAATTAAATAAATAAACAAAACCAGTGCATAACTAAAGATTAAATAAAATAAATAAACAGGACCAGTACATAACTAGAGATAAATTAAATAAAATTAATAAACAGAACCAGTGCATAACTGAAGATAAATAAAATAAAAAACAGTACCAATACATAACTAGAGATTAAATAAAATAAAATTAAATAAATAGGACCAATACATAACTGGAGATAAATAAAATAAAATAAATAAATATAAGAGAATAGTAAATGAAAATAAGTTAAATGGAAGTAAATAAAATAATATATGATTCAAAATAAATAAGAAATTAATATAACACCCATGATTTTATCAATATTAATATAAAAAAAATCTTAACCTCACTCCCCCTTACCTTATGGATTGAAAGGCACACTAATAATATTTGTAGAGGACTAAGATTTCTTTGCTTTCTTTCTTTCTCACTTTCTCACGTAACTTCTTCCCTTATATATATATATATATATATATATATATATATATATATATATATATATATTTCCGCAATCGGAATCGCGACGGGACGACAAACCAAAAAGGAAAACGGGTTTAACAAGAGATTTGGAGTCGTCACCATAGTTATTATGGAAAATCATGAAAATAAAACAAGTCTGCGAAAAAACAGATTTTGAAACCGGGAGTCGGTTACGCTTAGGGAAGGTGTTAACACCTTACCGCGCCTGCTCGAGGGGCAGTGTGGTACCTTTAATTAAAAATGCAAAGTTGATGTGGTTTTCAAAATGTTAATTTTCCAAAAATAATGAGACAAGTAATACTAAAAAGTAACAATTTTTTTATTTTTGGGCCTGACAATGATTGACCTTGGTCCTACGTATTTTTATTTAAAGTGAGAAATCAGGGTTACATAGTTCTTTAAAAAGAAATTTGGAAAACAATTGAGAAAATGATTTGATATTTTTGGAACTGAACCTAACAAGGGCTGGCCTTGTTGCTACGTATCTCGCATTGGAGAATCGAGGATCACGTAGTTCTTAAAAAGACTTTTTGCTTGAAAATGTTGATGTTTTTGTATTTTGAAAATTTTATGTTTTTTTTTTTGTATTGTTGAATTACTTGAAAATATGTGTCACACGACGCGAGCGGTCGAACGGACACTAAAAGATATATAAAACTACTTTTGGTATTTTTGAAAATGAGTGTCACACGGTGTGGGCGACCGGATAAACACAATAAAGTGAAAGAGAACTTTTTTCATTTTTTTAGATTTTTCTAGTTTTTTGTAATTTTTGATAATTTTCAAATATTTTTGTTTTCTCTTTCTTATAAAGAAAATTATAATGGTGGAATTAAAAAAAGGATGATAGTGGAAAAAACAAAAATGTAAGGGTGCTTGAATAATGTGTGAGGTGCATGAGTAAATGAGGTGTGTTTATTAAAAGGTAGGGGTGCAGCAAGTAAAAGCTGAGAGTAAAGTGAACCTAGAATGAGGGGTGTGAATTGTGAAAAACAAGTGCAACTAGCAAAGGCATGAAGGGTGTAAACATAAACAGTGGGGGTGTAATGAGTAAACACAAACAGATACAATATAACACAAGAGATGCAAGCTAGTAAACATTCAGGTACACATAGCACAATAATACAACAGGCCCAAACAAACAACACACATAGGGGTGTAGAGTTATTAGAATATGCAGGTGTATGAAGTGAAAACAGGGTTGCATAGATTAAGATGGGGTGCACGAAGGAAATAAACCAACAAAACCCAACCAAAATAAGTAAAAGACTAGGGGTGCTAAAACGAGAATAGGGGTGCATAGAAAAATACATAGTGTGACATAAATAATGGAGGTGCAGAGATTGAAAACAGGGGTGCGCGGAGCATAAATGTCTCAGTCCATCTTCTTTAAAAACCCCAAAACCCTAAATACTCGCCATGTATCTTTCTTCTCCCAACCATCATCTCCAACACACAACACAACAACCTTAGCCCCGTGTCACGCACCTACGCAACCTTAAATGTCGCCGACGGAGATGTCGGTGCTCATGTCACCGTTCGACTTCGTTCTTTCCTTCTCACGAGTGCTCCTTCGATCTCATCTTCCCCACGAATGCGAGCCACTCCTTCCACCCCCAAGGTTACGATCTCGCATGCTTCCCAGTCTGTTAAAGCTCTCGACGATGGCGACAATCGCTACCAAACGCATTGTCGCCCTCCGTTGCGCTCCCAACCCCTCGTTCTTCTTCTCACACGAGCCACACCAAGTATGGAAGTCACGACACCGAGCCCTACTTCCCTATTTTACTGTTCTGCATTGATGTGTGTGATTGTGTCGTGTGAGCTGGCCTCGAGTCTTTGTGCTTTTTAGTTTTTGTGCAAATGGAAGATGAACATGATGATGAATGAAGGAATGAAGAAGAAGGTGGATCGATGATGTGAGAATGGTGATGGATGAAGGTGTTGTTTTTTGTTTTACAAAGAATGAGGGAAAGCAAGCATGAGTGAAGAAGGTGAAAGTTGTTAGATGAAGGGAATCTGATCATATTTGTTGTGCCTATGTTTCGTTCCTTTCCCACTTCGAGATGTGGGATAAGGCTGAAAGCAAATATTGCTTCCTACTTTTTCAGCCATCATGACCATGGCCAGCTAGCTACCACACCTAATTCTTAATTAACGTACAAAAGCAATGGTAGCATAGTTGATGTATAAGACCCGTGAAAATTAATTAATTAAATAATTAATTAATTAATAAATGCGGGTAGGAAGAGCAATTATCACATTAAATGTTGATTGGGGTGATGTGGAAAAGTACTAGCTCAAGTAGTTGAGAGTACTTTGGTTGTGTGAAAGGACTTAGGTATGCCATTTATAGGTTGTTTGATTATTTAAATTTTAATATTATGCATGATCATGTTGTGTGATAATAAGATTATAAAATTATATGAATTGTCATGAAACATGTTTAGTTGAATTGGTTGTGCACTTGAATTGTGACTAAGTGGTCAAGGGTTCAATCCTTGGTGGGGCCAATTTAATTTCCTTTTTGCTAAAAACGGGTATGGCATGAATATGAAAAGGTGGAAAGAACCCTAACAGAAGGGGGTAGGAGGGCTGAAAAACAACTAATAAAGGCCTTGAATAACAATTAACTTACCATTGAAAACTTAATTTTTGTTTTATGCATTAAACCCCTTAAAGGCAAGTTTTGAGTGAGGATAGGGGTTTTAGGAAACTGTTTTTTGAGGGCTTTGCAAAGGGTGCGAAAATTTAGAGTGGATTGAGAGCGTAGGGAAGAGAAGGTGTTAGGCTGCCTAGTGATCAAGGAGGGATTTTCAACATTCTGCGTTCTTCTAAGCAAAGGAAAAGTTCAGGTTAGGGGAGCTTAACCTAATTTTCGTATTGTTATTTTAGGTGTATGAATTTGATAATTGTATGTCATGAAATTTGTGTTATATGCCATCTGAGTGGGGGTTAGGGTGCTTTGATACTGCTGCTTGAAAGTCCTACCAATTGGATGGGTATGAGGGACCCATGCACTGTTTACGTGTTTCCTGATTCTAAACTGAACTTTGGGGACTATATTGGGTCTCTATTTTTATAAATTGCAGTCTGTGAGAGAAGAATTTCGTGTGACATGTGCTGTGTTTCAGAATCTGGTTGGTTGATATTGGGTGTAAGGACATGCTATGCATTGTTATGATTAGATTGAGGGTTTTGGGTATTAAATGGTTATAATTGATCAAATGTTCGGTTTTGGAGTTCCATTGGATGTAAATATGTATACTAGTAGGTTGATTGTTGATATGGAATGCTTGGTATTGTGTCTATTGCGTTTTAGGTATGGTTTTGGTTGTTTTTCGTGATTGAACAGTGGCAAAACTCTGCAAGTTTCGCCCGAGCAAGTCTCTCTCACCTAGGCGAGAGATGCAGAAGCTTGAACAGGGTTTTGGCTCAAGCTTTTCGCTCAGGCAATCCAGTTAGGGAGTTGAGCGACACGTTATCTCGGTCAGGCGAGATTGGCTCGCCTAAGCGAGGTCGCGAGGAAATATGGATGTTTTGAGCGCGACTTCTCGCTCAAGCGAGAAGTTTTGGGGTGTTGAGCGAAAGATACACTCGCTTAGGCGAGAATGGCTCGCCTAAGCGAGGTCGCGATGAGACTTGTAGTTTTTGTTGACTGAATCCTCGTCCAGGCGAGGAGCTTTGTGTGTATTGAGCGACTTGAGGTCTCGCTCAGGTGAGAAGAGCTCGCCTAAGCGAGATGAAGAGGTATAACCACTGTTACATGCTCACTCAGACGAGGTGGGCTAGCCTAAGCGAGACTGGGGTTCTAGCTTGGGTGAACAGGCATGGCTTAAGCGAGAATGGTGAGGAACCATGTTCTTATGTACTGTTTGGATTGTTGTTTGATATTTCCTAACTTATAGGAAGTTATATGCATGTGTTTGTGGTGTTTGGGCTTGATAGATTAAGTCCATAGGATTTGGGATGTGCTTGGTTTTGGTCATGAGTGAGGAGTTCGTGATGGGTGGACCGCATGCAGAATGTGAACTGTTTAGTTCACTAGAGGTACTCTTGTTGGGATGAATGAGCGAGGGAGTTCATTTCATGCTCGACTTGGGAATGCTATGAGCGAGGGAGTTCATAGTAGGAAAGGCGGGTATGCGGTCCGGATCCGAGCGAGGAGTTCGGATGACGGGCGAGGGAGTCCGTGAAGCAGGACTACAAGCGGGATAGGCTTGCAGGTTGGACCACGAGCGAGGAGGGTGGTGGAAGCACATGAAATCCCAGATTTAGAGTACATCCATGAACTCATATTGGTTATAAGTGTGGGAAAGAGGGTATTTTGAGAATAAACAAATGAATACTTATGTTTGGACTGGGGTTTAATTTCATATTTATTAATGATCTGTGCATAGCTCATCCTATCTGTTTGTGTGTGGCGATGATCGGATAATTTATTATCCGAGAGCAGATGATGTTACAGGTGAGCCAGGAGACGCTTAGTGGCGGAGAGGGGGCTCAGTGCACGAGGGGATTTATATTGTTTTTGGTTTAATTTATATGTAATCTGATTACAGTTTCATGGATTTGGATTTTTATTGTAAAGACAAATTTTGTGTTATTTTGACTATTAATATTTTATTGTGAAGGTTTAAAGTTGAAATTTCCCATGATTTTTGGGAAATGATTTCATTAATAAATGAGGTTTATTTATATAAATTACTGTTTATTATTTTTTTAAGTAATATCCTACCGAGATGTTACATGATGCACCTCTAAACCTCTTCCAATTAACCACAATAGTAGAAAGATATAGGTATGCCAATATCAAAGACCTTACGTTAACCTCTTGTTCTTCTATGCCTTTTTTTTTCATTTTTTCATTTTTTTATATACATATTTTTTGAAAAATGAAATAAAATAAATATGATTAAAATCAAAATTAAAATCAAAATTAAAAATTAAAAATAAAATAAAATAAAGTAAAACAGATAAAATAAAATAAAATAAACAAGATAAAGAAACCAAAATTAAATAAAATAAAACAAGATTAAACTAAATTTAAAATGAGATGAAAGTAAAATAAGAATATATCTATACTCAAATCAATGTTCACTACTCTTTGTTTTTTTTTTTATTATTTCCTTCTCTTCCTAATTATTTTCTGAAAACAAAATTATTTTTTATCCGGACGAAATTGGGTGTTGGCACACACATAGGGATGGCAACAGGGCGGGGCGGGGATGGATTTCGCTATCCCATACCCATCCCCGCAAAGAAAATTCATCCACATCCCCACACCCAAACCCAACGAGTATCAAACTTTTGTCCCATCCACATCCCCACCGGGTAACAGGTATAATCTCGTACCCATACTCGTTCCTGTGTTCTAAATACTTCAATATTAATTTTTATAGAAAAAACATTACGGTAAAGAAAACATAATATTATCAAATATTCAATATTAGGAGGATGATTGTTTCTTCCATATCAAATACTTTGAAATAAATTATAATCGTTTACATTTTAGATTAGAATACCAACTAAAATTTCATGAGAACCAAAACATTTATTAAATTTGCAAATTACAAACATTAATGAAACTTATTTGATAAAATTAAAAAATATAAAAGGAAAACAAATATTCAAATTAAAATATATTTTAAATGTTTGTTTACTTCAATTTTTTTAAATTCTAATGAATCTATTTTTTATACACTAATAAAAGTTATAATACATCACTTGA
>Ga0209589_1003886_pt1 | contig 26008 bp, 5 predicted proteins | sample CowpeawhiteBW_FD_187525 | JGI IMG/M metagenome (GOLD analysis project Ga0209589, IMG submission 187525) | Root nodule microbial communities of legume samples collected from California USA - Cow pea white BW (SPAdes) (version 2) | ecosystem: Host-associated > Plants > Roots > Nodule | place: USA...
TATTAGAATATAAATATATTATATATATTGAAATATTAAATTTTTTAAAAATATATATGAAATTATATAAATATAAGAAAAAAATGGGGGCCATGCCCCTAGGTCCATACTAAGATACTTTACTGTCCATAATTCAAACGCGTTTATCACGTTTAATCACACAACACCGCACAAATCAAAATCATTAGTTGGGCTTATTTTTTAGTCCAATAGAGTCTTCCGTCCAAGGCCCAGCTACTGTTGTTTTTGTACCCCTCAATTGTAATAAAATTAAACAAAATGGCACCAATATATGAATAACCAAAATTATTACATCTTACATTAATAAATGGCACGCAATTAACTCTTTTTAGAAGCAAAAATTTCGCATTAAGAATGGGAACTAAAAATATGAACAAACAAGGGAACAGTTTTCGAGGCCATAAATTCAAAGTGACGTGACGTGACATTGCTCCAACACAAGTGTGTATGAAATTGAAGGAATAATTCGTTATGCATGGCTAATTATTGGAAAATTTTTATTTTAATTCGAAGTTGTTATCTTATAATTACGAAATTATATATTCACAGAGAGACACTCAACGAACTAATTACATTAATTAATTTAATGCTTGCAAGTTTATGATTTATAATTAGCCCTTTGGTTGTCGATAATATTAACTTTGTCTTCTAATTCTTTAAGCAAAAAATAAAATAAAATAATAAAGCTATTTATGGACAAACACACCCTCCTCCATTCTTCCTTCTTCAGAAAATTTCTCTATTGCCAGCTGGTGCATGCGTGTCTCTGAGTCGACTTTGACTCTGACAACTTTTTTAATTAAACAAATAATCCCGTCGTATTAAATGAAACAAAGTACTAATAATGATTAAGATTAAGAATATAAATTAATTTCCTAAACATTATTACATCGAAAAGTATGCCCGTAAACCAAAACCTTATTTAGTCGGTATGTAATTTCATTTTATTTTAATTCTTATTATTTTAAAATATCATTTATTCGCATAGTTTTATTTGTATAAAACAAATTACTATTAATGCATGCATTTTACATGAAAATGATATGTTGCGATTTTAAGGCATGCGTGCGGTGATGTGACGTTTGACCATACGTGGACCTATGTGCCTTAGGAGTTAGGTCAAGCCCAACATAACATCTTCTAACCCTATTTACTTTTTGTCTTTTATTAGGCCCCTACTCTTAACCCACGGGCTTTTTCTATTACCTAACCAAATTTTACTCACCTATTCAGAATTTGAGTTTTAAATAAAAGTAAAATGGGCTAATTGGTCCATATATAATAGTAAAATTTTATAAATTTATTATCTCAAAAATTTAAATTAGAAGTGGTGTTATAATTTTTCTTGACATATTTCTTTAATAGATCTAAAAGTGATATTAAAGTCTCATTAATCGTAATAACACCCTCATACGAAAGTTAAAGACAATGCTATAATATCTTATATAAATTTAGTTATATGATTTTTTGGTATCAAAACTTGCATTATATATAATTTCAAAATATTTAATCAAAAGAGGTAACTCCTATTCATGGTGGGTGGTTTTATTGAAAAATCAGATGAAAAATGGGCCTAGTAGTCTAATACTCTAAAGGGATAAAGTAATTCCCTCATCTCATGGTCTATTTTCTATATAGGGTATGTAGCTATTTTAACTTTCTGGGTGGGGTTGTACTTGCACCAATTTTATTTTATAACTAATATTATAATAATAAATAATAATAATACAATTTTATATATATGTCTAAACACATAAATATATTCTTTTTATAACTTATGTTATAAACTCGATCTTATCCGATTCAATACTAATTGAGCAATTGGGTTATTAATAGAAATCATGATAAGAGTCAATATCAGTATCCCTCAACTCTAACGATTTATAAGTATATAAAAGATTTGATGGGTCATGTGTAATTATTACTTACATTTTCAATAAATAAAACAAAGTGCATCAACAAATGAGGGGTTTTGACTAATAAGTAAGACCCAAAAAGGATCGAGCTTTTGAAGAGTGCTTGAAGTTAGTGTATGCCAGAAAAGGAAAAAGCTTTAACGGTTGATTTATCAACATTTGATTTATCAACATTATACATGTTTTATTTTATTATAAACTTAATAAATTGAGGGTAAAAAAAAAATACACTATTTTGAAATGATGAAGCAAGTGCATAAATTTTTATGAAAGAGTAAATTTTTTTGATGGAAAGACACGTTATAGGAGAAGGGTCCAAAAGTGAGAAGAAAAAGTAGGGCATGCAATAATTATGGAATAGGACTATAGGAGCTATCAACTAATAATTAGGAGTGATGTAGTTTCATAATAATTCAGATGCGCACACTGTTGGAGATCTTTCAACAAACTAGACAAAGATGGATCAAAGTGGGGACAATGCTTAATCAATGAATTTCGATTACTTTTTGACCATAATTAACATAAATAACTCATCAATTTTTTCTCATTCACCATATCTCTGTTCCCTATCACGTTCATTCAAACCCTATAATTACTTTTACGATAATGTTAATATTTTTTTTCTTATTTATCCAATCATGTATGTGTTACTTTTTCACTTTTTCTATTCCTCTATTTAGTGTATGATTTATTGTGTAGAAGAAATCATTGTTTCCAACTCACACTCACTATTCACTAATAGTTACTAATACCAACACAAACCAGTCAAATAATATTTAATATGCTTTAATCAAATTCAAATATCGGTGCAGATTCCATAGATCGTTAAACTATAAGTGGGTTTTTGATGTGAGATGATTATGCTTTAACTTTTCAAAGATCTGTTATAATGTATATTTAAGGCTTGTGTTATCAATGAAAGAAAATAACTTCATGCAGGTAAAAGAATAAAATAAGATTCTAGAACCTTTTTTTCTAATTAAATCTGCTGAAGAATATGGTTTAAGTAGACTTTTTTTTTTTTTTTTTTTAAATTGATTGAATAGATGTCCTTTCGGCAAGTGCAAACAAATTTCAATCATTAACATCTCAACTTATCTTAAATTTTGAGAATGATTCTTCTTTGATTACATACAAACAAAGTGCACCAAAAGAAGGTTTTGAAGGAAAAGCAAAATCTTCCTTTTGACCAGAAAAAACAATAACCTACTACACTATATGGCCATTAATAAATGCCTTCAAAGTACCAATTAGAGAAATATAAATATGAAGCATATTAAAACGATAAAACTCTTTCAATACCCTTTTAAATAATTTAGATTACTTAATATGATTCATCACTCTTAAAATAGTTGTTACAAAGTTTCTAAAGTTTATATGTACAAGTTGCTTCCTTTACATTTTTATTTAATTATGCAACAAACGAACCCTCCATTTTTTTTTATAATTCTATTCAACTACCCGGATTAATTTTGCATCATATTAAATTAAACTCGTCTCTATTTGATAAATGGTTTATTTAATTTATTGCTTCTGAAATAGAAATGGTTGGGGTGAAATTTTGTTGGTCCATATGTGCATTTATATTTTGCAATAATGGAAACAGTAAAATGTGAAACACGACCCCATTTTTGGAATGTTCATTTAAATTTGTTTAGCTTTAAATAACCAAAGAAACAAAACAGTGTTCAGTTCATTGTCTCTGTATCTACAATATACTCCTCTCAAGGCTCGTGGCATGTCGTTAGTTTCTAACACTTTCATTTTATTTATAACAAATTTAAAATATCCGAAAAAAAAATTAAAATTAAAACCAAGTCAAATCCATAAACCATTTTCTAAGTGAAAAGTTTTTAAATAAAAAAAAAGAGTCAATTCTGCAAAGCAGATTCTAAATAAATAAAACAACATTTTTTAAAAAAAAATGTGGATATATTTCGTATTCAAAGCTTCTTTTATAAACTATACCTTATATTAACCAAATGCTCCTATCTCATCTTAATTGATAATAGTTCACATGATTTCATTTCATTCATTTTCACACATAACATAATTAATGTGAGGTTACGTACGTCATCTTAGTACCGAACACGAAATAGAAAAATGATGGTTCTCGTTAATAAGCAGTTGGGTAGAACAGGATAAAGTCAAATGACAAATTTAAATTTATATGACTTTCAAAGTAGTTAATGTAAAGAGAAGAACAGAGCATGATGCTATGTAAAATAATTTTACATTATTACTCAACCATAAATTACAATTCAAAACAAATTTAATATAAGTTTTTAAGGAGAGCAAAAGAAACGAAAAAAACGAAGTCGCATTTATTTAATGCTATTAATGTTTTTGAAAGAAAAAAAAAAAGAGCGAGAGTGGGTATTAATTAATATAATAATTTATGCGTGTGTGATAGAGTAAGGTGTTTGCGTGAGAGTTGATGTTTGGGTGTGTTTGTGTTGCCATTGTCAACAACTCATCATCCATGCCACTTCCTGCCAGCCTGCCATTCCCAAAGCCATGATGAAAAGGAAAATAAAAATAAAAAGAGTTTTACACTTTTATTAGGACAAACAAACTCTATAACTTTTTACTGCACAAAGGTTTACCGCATGTGGATGTTTTTGTGCAGTTAGACGCCAAAGAAAAGGGCATTATTTTGATCAAAGAAATGACCCAAATTGGTTAATGAAGCAATGGTTCATTCCCAAGGCCAAGCAATTCAAATTCACCACACCCTCAATAAATTCTTGGTCCAATGTACCCTCTAAATAATAAAGCAACGCACGTTGTGCTAAGGATCAGGACGAGGAAAAAGAATAACACACCAAAAATACCTCCTGACCAACATTATAGGGTCAAAGTGGTCCATCCACTGGTCAAACAACTCAACTCAACCTAGCACATTCAGGACACTTTCGTCATTCGCAATTTTTCATTAACAATCCTGCCAAAACAACCTTATCATCACCACCCTCACTTTCTACATTTTTTTTTTCTGTCAGTTCCAATGAATGTTTGTGAAACCGATCGAGTTTAATGATGTCCGTTTACGATTGTGATTAGAAGTGATAACAGTTCTTAACTTCGATGGTTTCGTTGTCGTGAAATTAATTGCGGAAAAAGATTAAACAAAGCCCGATGTTGCGTCAGCCTAAGCACGTTTAGATCTACACAGTAGAGACCCTATAGCTTACCTCATCTCACCACCAGCAGCTGCAATGGTTCGAAGGGAATCTCAGAGATTTTTAAGATCTCTCAATCAAACACGCACCACCCATCACTTCTTCCTCAATCCCAAAGACAAACAAACAACACCCACAAACGGAAACTGAATCGAAAGCCTAAAAAGATGAGAAATTGTATTTAAGAGGAGCATCACAAAAAACTAAATATAAAAAAAAAAAAAGCAGAATTTTTTTTTTTATCTCTCTAAGCTATATCATATATTTCAATTAATCTCTCCAATCTAAACATATGTCTCCTCTATCAGTAGTAGTTCTTTCTCAGACAGCACAAGGGTAAACACCAAACATGACTGATACCCTCCATTGACGGGGGTTCTCGGAACAACAACCTTAAAAAAAGCAAAACAAAATTCAAAATTTCTAGCCAAGAGAAACAATTTTTTTTATGTACAGGTATATCTGAAGCGGCCTCCGCAACACTGAAAAGGGATCTGATCTAAAGCGAAAGAAAAAAAAGAAAAAAAAAAAAAAGACTAAGGGGACTCAAAAAGAGAGGGCTTTATGCCCTCTCAGCAACCCATTGTGTCTCCCTCGCAAACCCTTTTGTTCTTGTCTTCAGGAATCGCTGTAGTCACGCCAGCATATGAGCATTGTGACGCAGCGCCTCATGATGTAGAAGCGCGCCCTCTGCTCCTTGACGAGCCTGGCACACTTGCTCGCAAACGCGCACCTTCTCTGCGAGGAGGAATTCTTGATGAAAGGGGTGGTGGTGGAGGACCTGCTTCTGGTGGATCCTTCTTTCTTGGACAGCTTCCACTTGTCGTCGAAGTAGAGAGTGGGTGTGGTGGATACAGAAGAAGCCATGGATGGGGTTTTTTCTTTGGTGGAAACAGAGGAGAGGGAAAGGAAGAAACTTTAGCTTGTGGGGTGTGAATTAATTTACTGAGAGACTGAATCACTGAGGAAGAGAGGAAGGGGAGGGTGAGTATTTATAAGGGGTTAGATTGAAAAAAGGGGTAGCTGATGAGGGGGGGTCTCATGTGTGTGGCAGTGTGTGTCACCTGGTTCTTCCTTTGCCTAGAGAGCCCCACCCTTAGTTTTTTTTTTTTAATGGTAAATATTGGGAAATGACTTTTTTATTATTAAATAAAAGGTTGGTTATGAAAAGTATTATTATAGTGAGGTGGGTTCCCAATGCCCACGTCAGTGGTGAAAGGGAGAGCGGAAATTGAATGCAGGAAATCTTAGACTGATACTTTGTTGATTTTGGTAGGGAAAGAGAAAGAAAAATATAGAGAGAATAGGAGTGAGGTAAGGTAAGTGTAGGTAACTGTAAAATTGTGTGTGAATGTGGTGAGAGTCTGAAACTGAGAGGAAAGTTTGTCAGGATGTGGGAGGGGTTTTGACAGAGGATGAAAATGGGAGTGAAAGTTTTAAAGAGTGAAAAAGTGAAGTGATTGGGAAAGCTTGGTGGTGAAAAAGAGCATTATTTGATTTTCCTTTGTAGGCTACAAGTGCCCCAATGCAGAAGAGATTCTAGGAGGTGGGGGACCAAGAGTGTTTGTTTATGTTGCTGTTCACTAATTTTACCTATGTGATCTGGAACCCACTTTTACTTCTACTGTGGATGGATAAAGCTCTCTTGTCTGTTACAAAGCCTATGTTTTTTTCTTCAAAAGGGATTGTCATTTTCTCAGTGGAATTTAGGAATCTTGCCTCATATCTCTTTTTTAGGACAACACCTTATTTATGCTCCTTTGTGTTATTTGGCTCTTTTACAAAACCAAATGCACATCATATTAGTGCTGAGGTGACAACCAGATTCTAGTTGAAAATCGTGTCAAGCTTTATTTTTTCTCTTAACACTTCTTCTTTCCTATAACCTCCTCAACAAAACTATCTCTATCCCTTTTGTTTTCTTCGTCATAAAACCATCTCAATTTTTACTCACAAAATCTCACTCCCTTTTTAGTTTTATGGGAAAAAAAGGTGTCGTATTTCATTTTAATAGCGTGTTTGAAACGCTTATTGTAGTAGTTTTTCACGTTCCAATAAAACATACTATTCCAATACTTATCTTTTCTCAAACGTAAATCTTTAGTTAAATTTTAATTAAGTAACCTTGAAAATCAATGTTCTCCAAATTATGCATTTTCATATTATAAAATCGTTGATGTTTATGTTATCAATGGTTAAATAATGGTCAAATAATTATTCTTAAAACATAAAATAGGTGATGATTTTCATAACATAAATACTAATATGGTTGTCTAGAGGTTGAATTCGATCGCGTTTGACTTATAAAAAGAATACATTTAGTGCATTTTATGAGATGAATTTCATATCATAATGTATTTTGTATGACAAATTTAGGTTATATTTGAAGTTGTCTCAATTCAATTTAGAGTTAACAATTTCTTAAGAACTACAGCTTTTTATTAATTATATTAAAAAAAAAACGGATAACGTTTGATATTATATTTATAATAGGACTGTTGATTTTAAAATATGTATTGTAAAGTAGACTTTAATTCAAGGTTCACATTATTTTCGTTTTATGATTAACTATATTATAACAATGAGATAATTTAGTGTTCTACATCTTGATTGGATCATATGTAAGTTCAAATAAACACTTTGATCAAAAGGTCATATAAGACCAAGAGTTAGATAAACTCATTCATTATCTTTTTCATCAATGGTTCTAAATTACTCCTCAAACATATAACAGATAACAGGAATATTAGTAATAAGTTTTGTAACATTGTTTTCTAAAACAATCTGTTAAGGAGTATATTTGTTTCATGTGATATAATTTTTTTTTTCTGTAATATGAAGATGAGAATAATAATTTTACATTTGCTACGAGGATCTGGAGAATATATTCTCAAGTATATTTACTTTTAGAAAAGTTAATCCTTTCCATTTCCATTGTGAATGAAAATTATTCTTCACAAAAAGTTACCTATTGCAATTAAAAAAAAAATATATTATTTTGGTTGTTGTTTTAGTTTAGGAAAAATAAAAAATAAAAAGCAAAAACGACTAGCATATCAAGAACACAGTGCTCCGTTTTTAGTTCACTAATTTAACAGGTTAGACAAGTTGAGCAAAACCAGATTAGTAGGTTAAAAACTTTTACTCGATCTGCTCTATTTTGATAGACTAGCAAGTTAGACCGCAAGTCACTATCCATTTTGACACCCTTAAAATTAATTATAAAAAAATTAAAATAAATATTAAAAGTAAATAAGATTAGTATCAACTTAATAAACTCTCAAATTTTTTTAATATTTATATTTTTTTAATTTATTATCAGTTAAACAGATGCTAATTATAAAAATAGTAAAATAAATATTAAAATAAATATTTAATTTATTTCTAATATTTTACTTATTTATGTGAGCGTCGATTAAATTATATATTATAATTATGTGTGTTTATCGTATTAATTCAATATTCATCATAAATCATTTTATTATAAAAACCGAAATTTAAAGATGTGAAATCTTATAATTTTCTTTTCTTGTATATAAATATCATTACACTTATTTTCGTTTTTCAAACACATTTTCGTCGTTCACTCACTTGCATCCCCTTCATTGCATTCATCTATACATCATTTTTTTCATCTTGTTTATATACTCTTTTTCTCCTCATCTCCCTTTTTTCTACGCATATTTTTTCATTTATATTATTTGGACTTTGATATGTTGTGATTTTTTCCTTAATCTTTTATTATTTGAACCCCGAGATGTTGTACATTTTTTTAAATTATTATTATTATCATCAACCAAGCAGCCACAACTTAAACTAATATTACAAATAATAAAAATTTCTTAGTGTCACGGTCAAGTCAATGCTAAATTATTTTAATTAAAAAACAAATAAAATTAATGGCAACGCTAGTTAAGTTCGATCTTAAAAGCTTATGCTTAACGATTTTAACATACATGAGCAATACAAAGTCGACGTTTATTAACATCAACTTTTTCTTGTTAGTATAAGTTTTTAGTCAACGCTAAATACTAATTTTCTCGTAGTGTTACACTTATTTTTGTAAATTTGTGAATACAAACCGGACATGATTATTAAATATTTTTATTAAATAAATATTTCAAAGAATATGATTTCTGATTATACAAAATCAGTTAAATCAACGTCTCCATTTAATTATTAGGTAGAACTCATATGTATATGTTTGTTTGGGAATGAGATCTATCATATAAAAAGATACCGAGATCACTCATGTAAAAATTTACCAAATAAATAATAGTTTGTTAAAACGAAGGTATCATATTATTCGCATATTTCAGTAAACAATATAATTCATTTTCACAACATAGATAATACTTTCTTTAAAGTACAATAGGCAATAATTATTCATACAGTTAAATTAGTGAGAGAAATTTTGTATTATTATATCCAACCATAAGAAAGACATTATTGAGAAGTAACAGCCAATGTATTCGTATCTAATATTTCCATTATTTTTCCATAGAAACAAAAAACTAATCATTCCTTACTTATTTAACATAAACAGTGAACGAAAATGTTGGCAAACATTTAAGATCAAATTTCAATCGTTGTCTGATAATTCGTAACAGACAAAGAGAAAAGAAAAGTGTCCCGAACCATATATTGAAAACGAAAAATCTATCATTATGCCTCATCATCAATGACGTGTCTCGTGTTCGATAGGTATGGGACATCGAAACTTGTACTACACTTATATGACACGTATCATTCAAGTGTTCAATTTGAAAGACATTTTTTTGTTTTTAACATGATTTTGACATGACTCCAACACAATATAATAACCACAAATTGAATTATTTTCTAAAAAAACTTATAAATTTGTAAATTTATCACATAAGTTTCTATTATGATTATAAAAATAAGGAAAAAAAATATTATATGATCACTACTTTTCACTTTTTTGGATATTAGATTAAGAAATTAGATTCATTCTCGTGTTAGTTAAAAGTTTGAAACTAATATGTATATGCATGCCGTGTCCCATGTTCTGTGTTTTTCAATTTAATCGTATCTCCGTGTCATGTTCGTGTCCGTATCTGGGCTTCACAGTATACTGTTCAACAAAAACTTTTAAAATCCAATAACTCAAAATGGAGATGCATGTGTTATGCACTACACATGATGAATCGAATAAAATTAAGAAACAATAATATAATAATAACGTATATTACAATAAAAAGAAAGAAATAGAAAAAGGAATTGGTTGGGTTGATAACACATAACCACCACGAAGTTGATAGGTATGAATTTTGAATGCAAAAGGTACGTGTGAAGAAGTGACCAATACCAAAGTCACTCCCTTTTACCTACTCTTGGAGGGTACACAGACCTACAAAAGTTTCTCCATTTTGTTGCATATGTCATCTCTTAACTCTCAACCATTCTCTTCATTGGGTGCACCAGCACAGCACACCCTATAAGCAACTTCTGATTCTGGGAAAATCTTTGTATTGTCCATGGCTGAGTTGGTTCTTGGTTTTGCGTTAGGGTAAAAGATAACATTAAAAAAAAGAAAACAAGAAGAACCCAAAACGAAAGGTGCATAATACGTAGAGTGTGGATGTGACCGTACGTAGGAATCGGGGTCCATTCTACTTGTGCCCCATTGGTGAAGCTCTAAGGGAAGAGTGTGTGACCCACAGTGACATATCAGAAGCCGTGTTTATTGTACGAACCCTGATCCAACATAGCACCATTGTTGCCTTTAATTAGCTACCCTATGAGGTGCTCATCTGCATGTGCAACAAACAAGTTGCGACGTATCAAAATTTTTCTTTTACTTTAATTTCATCATCATCATCATCATCATAATAATAATATGAAGCCCGTGATTGGAAATGTCACTGCTCATCTCTGTAACTTCTCATCAACGATCTTCTGTTTACATTTCAATGTCCAAACAAATGAATCTCGCCGCGAAAATGGACAATTCCTTTTCGAACTCACTCCCTAAACTATCACCCAACGTCACGGGGTCGAGTTTCAATTATTGTGAGTGTCTTTCGATAATTCAAATAATGTTCTTTTTCCATTGTTGGAGTCTTTGCTTTCACGTCGTAGCATTCATGGACCCCTTTGTTTTAAAAACTTTGGTCAATTATGTATGGAAAGAAAAATCTGAATTAATCGTGTATAGGAAATTTGCACGAGTGTAACTCTGACTTTTCTGGACTATTCCAATCTTGATTTACAGATTTAGTATGTACACTATTAAATGCTCTTCCCACTGTCCTACCTCTCGAGCACTTATGAACTTTCGGTAAAAATAATGCTTTGGTCTGTAGTTATTTATTCCATGTCGGCATTCTTATCCCTTGATTCCATTCCCACTCCATACGCGTATTAAACTTTTTTTCAATTACTTCTAATACAATCTTATTAGTAACATATGATGGAAAATGATATTTTGATTATTAAATTTTGACAATTTTTCTTATCAGAGATGTCATCTTTTAAGTGGTTTTTAAATATTGAGAATGAAAAAAGAGAAAAAATAAATAAAAATCACTTAAAAAATGACACTTAAGATTATAAGAGAAAGTTGTCAAAATTTAATAATCAAAAAATCTATTTTTCATATATCATACTTTGATAGTATCTTTCATTATTTTCCTTTGCAAATAGAGAATGTCAAAATATTATTATTATTATTATTATATAAAACTGTTTACAATTTTCTGGAGTAAGTTTGGATTACTCGTAATCTTTTGTAAAAATTCCATTATCTAGATTGTTCTCTTGTCATGTTGTTGTCCAGTTTTTACTTGGATTATATGTAACAATATTGTGTTTTCATCTGTTGGTATTTTCTAGATTTTTCTGGAGTAATTTGAATAGTTCATTGTCGTAATCTTGTTTAAGGTTGATTCTCTAGTATGTAGTTTAAGTTTAGGTTATATTTGCGGGTTTTAAAAAATTGTATAAAAAAGGATAATTTATAGTTGTGTTTGAATTCGTAACGCACCATGCACGATGATTATTATTTTAATAATTAAGTATGCCACGTGAATTGCATTGAGATTACATTTTAGACAATGTTATCTCAAAATTATGTGTATAGACATAACCATGTGCTATATATATATATATATATATATATATATATATATATATATATATATATATATATATATATAATATTTCATTTATTAAAAATTTTGGTATGTATGGTTTATCTTTTATTCACGCTATAGTAGCACCATATAATAATAGACTGGTACTCTTTTGTAAGAAAGAGACGGTTTGCTAAGATAATACTTAGTGATGGTTACAAGCAAAATCTTAACCGATTTAATTTTCTTTTATAAAACATCTCTTTAGAAACGTATCCCTGTAATAAAATGATTTTTTAATGAATTTAAAATTTGAGGGTTAATATTGAATTGAATTGACAGATTTTAGAATATACATTAAAAATAATAAATACAGTATGTACGTATAAAAAGTTCACTGACCTCCATAATAATTATTTTAAAAAACAAAATAACATTACTTCTATAATTGATTGGTCATATTATTATTTTTTTCACTCAGAATATATGAACAATAAGTTTATAGTTTTATATTAATACTAATAGTCCTAAAATACGAGTTCCATGGATATGGGTAATTTGGTTTTAGATTTAGTTTACGGATTGGTACGAGAGATGAATTATAATTTGATATACTTTAATGATTAAAATTTATGCATCTTGAGTTATTATAAATATAACTAAATTTGAACTACTATCGATTATAAGGACAAAAGTTTATATCACAATAAATGGTTGTGAATTTGATGAAAACATATATTAAGAAGATGTTACTAATTAATGTGCAAGAAAAAATGTTTTTTCAATACACTCACACCATATTATTTGTTTGTTATATAATGTTATTTAATAAAATGGCATAACAAAATTTCTTATTGACCTGTTATAAATTATTAGACCGTGTAATAGATAAGAATTTCCAAGGATAATAACACAATGATTTATATTAGTTTATTTACAATACTTGGGTTATATCTAGATTTTAGTCAAGTCACACTTAAAGAAGTTTCACTAACTAAAACTTAAATATGTGTACACCAACATATTTGGTTATCCCTTCTTAATCTTTTCCTATTAGTGAAAATACTATTCACACTCTTAACTATAATGACAACAAAGAAGTTGAAGAAGTATTTACTCTAAAAAATATATATAAAAAGTGTTTCTTCATGAATATGGACACCTTCCAATTAAGAAGAAAAAATTATAAAGGTTTAACAAATTACAACTAAAGAATTGATTACACATAAAGCCTATAACAAAAGGCTATATCACAATAAAGTAACATTATAGTTTTTCATACACTATATCTTAGCATCTTTGTTCTTTTGTAGGCTTTCAGAAAAGATTGTGGTTGTTTGTGTAATCTTCACGTGTTTGATAATGTGTTTAAATATCTTTGCATAAAAATATCTTTAATATTTGATGCTTGTTGAAGTGAGTTCAAGTATAAAATTGTAGATAAATAATTAATATAATTAGATTACATTTAATTTCATGTTGTTCGTATCATGATCAATCTTTCTTAAATTATTATTTCACATTGTTGAAATATTTATTTTTCATTACTAGTAGTAGTAAGATTGTGTTACTCTAAGATTTAAGTTTTGCACATAAATTCTTATCAAATATATGTTAAATATAGAACAACCATTATGAATTTGATTATTCTTAAGGTAAGTATGAATTAATATCACACAGTAATAATAGCTCGTATAAGGTTAAAAAAAATAGATTTTAAGGATTTGATGTGTATAAGTTTAACTCTCTCAAAAAAAAAAAAATGCATGTTAAAATATTTTTAAATGTTATCAATTCAAGTATTTATTTATATTTAGTAACTATTAGATTTTTCTTGTAAAAAGATAATCTAGCGCACTTAAACATATGTTAGATTGTTCAAATTTACAAATATATTTTTTTATGGTGATAAATACTAACAAGATTATATTCATTATATCTCATAAACAAATATGTAAGTATCGTGTAGAGCATTTATATCAAGATATATACACGATGACGGAATAACGTTGGAACTAAAAGGGGTCATGTCCCCCAATTTTATTTTTTTTTTACATTTATATAATTTAATATATGATTTTAAATAATTTTTTTCAAATTTAATATTTTAATAAATATTTACACATTTATATTTATATATAAGAAAAAGTTTTCTTTTTCACATTTATTTTTCAATTTAATCTTTTAAATATTTTTTAAATAAAAATAAATTTTTATTAATATTATTTTTAAATGGTTATTTGTTTAATTTAATCATTTTTTATTTTTTAAAATTGAATCATTATAAATGAAAATTAATATACTAAAATTATAAAAATTATTTATATCTAATTTTATAATTATAATAATAATAATTGTAATTTTATTATTTTTTATTATCATAAAAAAATAAATACAATGTTTTGACTAGTTTATATAAAAATTTTAGGATTACTCTTTGGGTTCCTATTTTTGTTCAAAAATATTAAGTTGGTCATCTAGTTTTTTTCAATCTCAATTTGGTTCGAATTTTAAAAAATTATGTAATTTTGTTCTTTCTCGTTAAATTTATTGAATCAAATCAATAATTTTTCATCAAAATTGAAGTTGTGAATGATTTGCTTTGTTGGTGTAATTGACATAATCGTAGTATTAATTTTGATGAAAAATTCTTGTTCTGTTTCAAAAAATTTAACAAAAAAGATAAAGTTGCATTAATTTTTATAAAATCGAGACCAAATTAAAACTAAAAAACACTAGAGGACCAACATGATAAAAAAAATGGACCAAAGAATAATTTATCCAAAATTTTGACACCTCCAACATATTGCATGAAGTTCCGCCACTGTATATACAACAATTAAAATGTACTTATCTGAGTCAGTTAAAGGCACAACTCAATAAAGCTCAACACGTTCAACGCACTCACTCAACCTTGAACCCACGCCTTCACTAATTTCGAGAGCATGATCTCAACTACCTCGTATATCCAGTAAGATATTTCAGCCTAAAGTCTCAATAAGACGGTTACATGTAGCTTAACCAACCATTTCCTAAGTTTAATAACACTATAAATATAACTTCCTCCATTTAGCTAGACAAGTTCTCTTTTTTCTACTAAATACACTTACTTACTTAAACATTGAAGAGTTTTCTGCAAATGGAAATCCTTGCTCGAACGTCAGACCCACTATTTGGACCCATCCATTTGCAGAAAACCTTCTTGGTAAAAAACAAAAACCTATAAGATGTTTCTCCCAAAAAGTTAAAATTTCTCCAAAAAAATGTCTTCACTAACTCTAAATAGATTATTTACTGCAAAGTGAAGTTACTTTGTAAATTTAGGGTCATAACTTTCATATGACCTATTCTCAAGGATGGTTTACAGAAAAACAACAAGCATGTTGTTTGCAAGCTGGCCAATGACCCACGTGTCTTATATATGCATGGCTCTTTTTCACACTAGTTCATATTTTTAGAATATTTTTTCTTACTAAGTTCATCAAATTTTACTCATGTGACCTATATCAGTGAATGCGGTGAATTTAGCAATATCTAGATTTGCCAGCATTTATAAGAACACATTTTTTTACAAACTTTTCTGGTTGATTTGTCTTCAACATACCATGTTAAAGACCATGGAGATGCTTCAAGCATTTGTGAAGGATTTTTCACAGCTTCACTATTTGATTATGGATTTTGTCAGGAATATTGATTTTGTCTGGTATAGTCAATTAATGGAATATTCTTATGTGTATGGAATAAAGATAAAAAAATACTTTAATCTTGGAAGAATTTTGCTCTAGTTGTTCATGTGATTTAGATAGGTAATGAGTAAAATATATTGTTGTACAAAGTAAAATTATAAGTAAAAAAATGAATTAGATATCTTATAAATTAAAATTAATTTATACATAATTTAAAAATAAAAATTAAAAAAGTTAACGGAGAAGGTTTACAAATTATTCATACATAAATTAATTTTAATCTATGGATAAATTTATTTATTTTGTATTATTTTTATACAACAGTTTATACAAATCTGTTCAAAGAGATATCATGATCATTATAATTTATTTAAAATATATATATATATATATATATAATAAAACTATTGAGTCTTATATACTATTTTAAAATCACGTGTAAATTGGTTTTTAACTCATACAACAGTACGAGTGAAAAAATGAGCTCTTGTTGTTAATTGTGACATTAATTTTTATTTAAAATTTAACAAATAAATTTTTATTCAAACATAGGATTAATTTTAAACTGATCTAACCTAAAACCTAAATTTCTAGAAACAATCGAGACAAGAGTTGTTCTCATGTCTATATTTTTCACTTTCTTTTAAAGGGAAAAGGACAAATTATGAATCAATCAATAGACGATTTTGAAATTCTTTTTCTTTTATTGCCTCCTCAAAATATTAAAAAAATAAAAAAATAATTTTCTTACTTTTTTTATTTTTTATGAGCCAATCCGAACTAAAATCCAAGTTATAAACTTTGCAGTTGATGGCAGCACATGGAACGGTACACCTAGTGGGCCTGGTCTTCGGGTAGTTTACTGTGTAATTTGTCTCATACTAATTACAAACGTGTCGTTCATAAAATGAGAGATATATCTGTACCTACCAAACACCAAAACTACCCTAGAAACAAGGTGCCACAGACACACGAAAAACCCTACAATTTATCTCATCCAAACGTTTTTAGAGTTTATCTGACTCACCCAATTATTTTATTTAAAAAATGTTTCGACTTCAGTTTTATGAAACTAAAAATAATATATTATTGGTACAAAGTATTAGTTTGTCAGATGTGTCGTTTAGAATACATATTCGCTTTTAAATTAAATTAAAATTATTTTTAAAATAATAAGGTTACATCGATTAAAATTTGAACTTCTAAGAATTGTAGCAGGAAAAGTTTGATTTCAATTTTGCTATTTTGTAAGAAAGGTCCATTACTTTTTTTTTTTCTTTGCATTGGTCATCATCTCATTCCAAACCAACGTGGTCAAGCATGACTCATCTAGAATGATTGTTGGAGATATATTTAAATATTTAAATAATTAAATAATATTTATGTCTGACAAGAACGTTGTATTCAATCTTAATTACCTTTGTTTGTTTAAAGCTGTTGTTTTCATAATTGTTTGAGAAGGGAACCTTCTAACGGAACGTGATTGTTAAATCACTCTTTTTCTTTGTGCACTAGTTTTTGTTTGCAACTATTTAGCATGCAGTTTCTGCACTTTTTTTCTTTTTCCTTTTTCCAGCAAGGTGTGGAACACAACCACTGATATGAAGTTACCACCAGCACTATCAACTTGTTTATGAAATGGGGAACACATACTCCTTACAGATATTTTCTCAAATTCTCTTTTATGATGATATTTTTTTTTGGATTTTCCACTTTTACTTTTCAGCTGTGTTGACTAGGTCAAACTTCTAAGGCATGGAACTTGAATATGTAAAACGTTTCATATTAAGCTCATCTGCCACATGATTCACTCTCCACTGATTGAAAAATATTAGGCCTAATTATTGCATAATTCAGCTTCGTATTTTAGTGTAACATTATTATTCTCTCTTGCAAATAATTAATTAGATAAGTGTAGACATTGAAAAATAAAGTTGTTGAAGTGTTGATCTTAGAGATGTCTAATTCTGTAAGTCAAGTTTTATTTTTTTTTTCTTTAATGACCTTTCATATTGTTAGACATGTGAGGATTAATATATAAATCTCCAAATCATTTTAATGTGCTTTGTTTATTTAAAGTTGAACTTCTAATCTTTCAGTGTTATCTAAAGCCAAGTCCTCAACTCTTGAATCGATGTTGTTAATTAAGTGAGAGAGTCATGGTTGCTAAAACATTTTCTTATGCAATTAACAGAAAAATTCTTAATCTACCTCATTAACAATAATTTCTAGGGATCTGAACATATCTATGGGAAGAGTTTCTGGTTTTTGTCAGATTCCATCATTTAATGATTGATTATAATTACTATTAGAATAGATTTTGTGTCTCTTTGTTGGAATTGTACAACAACATTGAAATCTCAATGTTGATTTCTGTTATGGTTATAAAACACTATCCAAACTAACCGAATTGAAATCTTGGCTGATAAATAAATAACAATTTTAACATTTTTGTAGTTTCTGGTATGGACTTTTCTAAAATGTTAACAATTAATGTGTTCATGCCTAGCTGGTATTTTGTTACTCAGTCTTATCCTACATTCAATAAATGATGTTAGCCATGGAGAAGACCCTCTAGTTCCTCATCTCCACAGAAACGCAGAAACAATCTAGAAATTGATAATCTTTGGTATTCAACACTGAAAAAAATTTCTAACCAAAAATAATGATATTTCCTCTTACTTCTTCTCCACTCAACTTGGTATGTTCTTGCAATCTCACCATAAGATTTTGTTGTTTGCTTGATTCAAATTCTACTCACTTCATTACACAGAGGCCAAAGGTTACAAAAGTTATACAGTTTTTGTATTCTGTCACTTCTTATGATGCATACTGGTAAGTAACTGTCTCATCCTTCGGACAAAATTTCTGTGAAACACAAGCAGAAAACAGTGACAGGCTACGTAAAAGCATGATAGGTTTCATTAATGGGGTTGATGAATTATGAAGGATAAAAGTTCAAGGATTCTAAAGCAACGGTGGTAGTTTTTTTGGATGGTTTGAAATATTTCTAAAGAATTAGAAGGAATATATATGTAACATATTAGAGTTTGGTTAGGTAGAAACCTCATGAATTGGCTGAAGCGACAATTGTACTAAAAGGGTGACCGACAATTTTTGTTTTCATCTGACACTTTCATTTGATCTCAAAAGAACAAAGTAATGATTGTCACCCTACTGCATGATTCCTTACTCTTGCACATAAATATTTGAAGAAAATGACTTTTCACCTTAGCCAAGTGTAAATAAGCTTTTCAGTTTTCTGGGAAGAAACTATTATATACCATAAAGGATATTTTGAAGTTTGTGACATTTGACCATCCAAGTGAAAATCAACTTTTAAGGGAAGAAAGCAAAATCTACCATAGAAGATATTAATTTCAGATCCTCCTTTGACTATTAATCACTGTCAAATTCATTGAACAGGAGAACTCCCACATTATCGGGATAAAAACAAATAAAAAAAGTATACAACACAAACACTACTTGAACTTAAAGTCTACTAAATTTCCTAAACTCTTGGACCATGCCTACATTACACATGGTAATGTATCATTCAACAAAAATGTTTCACCACCCTGAATATACTTTGATCTAATAATCCAATTCTCTTTGCTATGTCACTGGTCAAGTTAGTTGCATTTAGAAAAATAATGGCACAAAATGGCTATGTTTTTAATTGCCTTATTTTGTCTGCAGCAACCAAAACCAAATCCCCCGAATCACGATCATATCTTTTGAACATTAGTCTAACGACTCCTCTTCTACTCAACATGTTGAATAAATTTCATGCTTAAAACTGTTCTCTTTTTTATTTGCTTCTTGTGCCATGCGTACAGGAATAGTAGGAATTACATGATATGCAGTAACAAGGAACATTTTCTCTTTTCAAGTTTTTCCCAGTTGATAGTGTAAAATTATTGCATTAATAACGTAAGTTAAACTCATATTTATCTAACCTTGTGCTAAATTGCATAGCATTTACCATAGAATTAGTTTCTTAAAGTGCAGAGCTTGTATTAGTTAAATATCACAAAGTAGTTAATGCAGGCATGTTCAGTTTACAAATTCGATTCGACAGGCTTGTATTTTACTCACAATATTTTCTTTTGGCTGCCTTACTTAAGAGGTAAATTTAGCGTTCAATATATATAACCTAAGCTTGTTTTTGGAGAGCTATGTCGAATTACACTGGTTTATCACACATTCTGTCTGCTATGTTTACGGGCAAATTGTGTTTCCAATACCATCTTCAAAATAAAAAGTTGAAACTTTGAATTATTTCTCTTTATTTTTCTCGCCAAAGCATTGAAGTTGATGACATTATCATTGATTTATGAATTAAATACACGCCACCAAACACAATGCATACGAAAGATAAACAAAAGGTTTCTTATGTGGTGCATGTTCCTAGGACTGCTACATCATATTGAATGATTGGACCAAAGGGAAATTTCAACTTAAAAAAAAAAGAAAAAAAGTCTTCGTATCATGAAGTTGCTTAATTCAATTGTCGCATGGATAATGAATACTTGAACAACGTTAAACTTCTGAACGGCGCAGGATTCCATAAGCCTACCAATTGAAAATTGTGCAGCCACTTTTCCAAGAAAGGGAAATTTGTTGGCTTCTGCAGCATTACAATAATGAATGGACTTGGAGGAATCGAGCTAGATTGGTGTCATTGTCCTGTTCATGAATTGTTAACAATCAAAAGAACCTTTTGGTTTTGTGTGCTTCAAAGTTTGTGACCGACCCTGAAGCTCATAAATCAGAAATTATTTGCAATGAAATCACTTTTCTAGTTCTCAATATTCATGTAAGTCATCACTTAGATATGATAGATAAATTTGAGCAAATAATGGCCACGGTTCACAATTCTCTAAGACCGTAAACCAGTTTCTTGTAAAATGGATAACCTTACTTAACCTCAACTCAACACTGAAGAAACTATAAAGTTCTCTTTCTTCTAAATTAGTGTCCTCTTAGTTACTTTATATCCACTCAATTGTAGTGTAATTTTTGACTTAAAATTCCAAGATTTTGTGGCAATCTGCATATTCCTCTCTCATGTTAACCTATACAAACACCAATAGTGAGTATGAGGAAACATGTCTCACTTACAAATGATTGTTCAGTCTACCTACCCTGAACCAGAAAACGGAAAATGGACAAGGATCCGTTAACCTCTTTTTCTGCATTGAAGCATTAATTATCAGAATCAGGTCTACATCATGGTGCATTTATAAATGACTTCACATGGTATGTTATGTTGAGAAGTGAAATACAACCTTAACAAACAAGCAGCACTCTATAAGCATGCCATATGCTTCTGTTGTGATTTTTCATATTTGCTTTATGTATTCTTCTAAACCTTGCTGAAATATATTTATGCATCTAGTTCTGAAGTGATCTATGATTATAATCTAATCCTATGATGTAATGATTGATGTGAAAATGATTTAGAAGAATATGTGTCTGTTCTTGATTGATTCTTTATAAGGATGTTTGATCACAAACCACAAAGCCCTTTGCTTAATCATACAAAATCATGAAGGCTAAAGAGGAGCAAAACTAGAACAACCTCATGTTACAACATTAATTGCAGTGGCATAGGAAACATCAATTGTCACTAATGCTACCTTGTTTTGGCAACATTCATGTTGCTTACAAACTTTACATTCAAGAAGATCCTGGTTGACAGGAACATGTTTGAGTTCCCCATTGATATTAATAAGGTTGTACTTATATACAATGGATTTAGACTGATAACTTTGGCGACCAAAGAAAACCATGAAGGAAAAAACTTGAGGGTTGAGACAAGAGACAAGCCATTTTTTTAGTACGGTAGTACCCATTTACTGACAGTGTATTGAGACATTCATATCTTCAAATTGGTGATGAATTATGTGACTGTGCAACAATGTCGAGAAACTTAGGGGTTAATTTACTTAAAAATTGTGACTTTTTTAACCAATTTTCCCAGTTGAAGTCCCAAAAAAACACATCACGTGCAGTTTCAAGCTATAGGAAACGTGTAAGCATGAAAATTTGCACTCGCGAAGCCGAATGTGACTCTCAAGCCCAATGCGGATAACAGTGAGTGGTCCAATTAACACATCTTGCTAAGATAAAATAAGCTTCAATTCTAATACTATCTTATTTCAAGGTGTGAATTTTTAAGTCTAATTCAGTTTTATAAATCAGTTTATAAGATGAAAATTACACTTATTTATGATAAATCTGCCTTGGGATAACATAATGGATTATAAATTTGTGTAAATTAAAATATTTGTATGTTAATTATTTGTTAACTATTTGACTTTTATTTGTTTGTTAAAATTGATAAATTTTATTGCATTATTATTTGTAAAGAAATGAAATTGAACTAAATATATAAATAAATAAATTTAACCAAAATTATGTAATGTATGACTTATAACACTGGGCAATTTGTTGTAGTTACCAAGATATCATGGTTTAGACGAATAAATACAACAAAAAAGTTGGCATGAAGTTATTTGCACTGTCTTTTGAAGGATTTTATTCCAATTTATATATCAATTGTTCTTTTCCTCTTCTCTCTTAGTTCTGTGTCAAATATCCTCCATGAAGTTAACAGTTTTTTTTTTTTTCTCAAAAATAAAATTTGCGAGAAAATACGTAGGAATTTTGGTTTAAACCACCAATTTGAACCTGACAAATGCAGACTTTTTTAAATATAACAGAGGTATTTTATTATGTGAGGAAAATTTATTTATATTTCCCTTCCAGAAGAAGTCATACTGGGGTAGGCCGAGAAAGGCAACTTGTTCACATGCAATCATGTGTAAATAATTAATAATGTTTACACATAGTCTTACTCTCTTTGGTCTAATTACACAAAAATAGTTTAAAACTTTAAAGAATTTCAAACGAAACTTTCATTACAAATAATACACGTTGCAAAAAGTGAAAAATATTAATGTACTTTTCGTGGACAATAATTAGATATTAAAATTTAATTTATTCTTATGATCTATATATTATATTTGGCCGACAAAACATATCTGTTTTACATCTATAAATCAATTAAGAAAGTTATTATCGTTAGTCAGTTTTTCAAAGCTAAATAATCACCCCTGTATATTCTGCTATTCAAGCAAGAGTTATAACAGATTTGGGCTTAACTTTTCATATTTCGATCAACCTCACTGTAGTTGGATTCTTATACGGCCTCTGGCATTGATCAAGTCCTAGAAAGCCCAAAATAGTCGGGCCTGTTTCTTTTCGTGTACCACAGTGAATTTTACAAAGAAAAGATTTTTGGCTCTTTCTTCCTGCAACCCCATAATTTCTTCCGATACCCCCTATATTTCCTCTAAATCCCAAAATTACCCCTGATACTATGATATATAATAACACACATTGAAAAATAATTTAGGGTTTTTATCAGTAGCATTTATAGGTAGAAGTTCATCTTCCACAAAGGTAATGGTGTTAGTTCCATAGTTATTCATTTTGGATAGCGTTTCATAAGCAGATTCGTGTGAGGTGGTGGCCGGCTACAGTTTCGTCGCACTCTAATAAGTCTTTACGCATTTCATTTTCCATTATAGTTCTAGATTGTGTAATTCGTAAACGTTATGATTACTCATTATGTAAGTGATAAATAAAAATTTATACATAATACCAAATTCTACAATCCATAACATTAATTGAAACTACAATCTGACATATAAGAACACATATAGGATGGTAGAGTTTGTAATGTAAATATACATTTTAAACTATACATTATTGTATATTTATATTACGAATTCTATAATCTAGTATATATTTTTACAAGTCACATTGTACAATTCAATATGTGTTGTTATATTCTAGATTATGTAATTTGATATGTATATTTACATTACAAACTTTGAAATTCAATGTGTTTTTACATGTCAGATTCTATAATTGGGATTGTTAATCTATCATAATGCATACAATGTTGTTTTTGTATTTGAGATTAATTTTTTGTGTTATTTAAACTAACTTTACATAAATGGATTATTGAAGTAATATATCAAATAAGGTAAATCAATTGTCTAAGATGGAAGAGTCCAATATAACGGGGTATTGGAAAAATAAAGATGAATTTGTTGGAAGGGATTGTCTGGTGTTGTTTACAACTGTTGAGGTTAGTTGAAATTAATTTGTGAGTTTGAAAAAGTAGTGAAAAGAAATTTATTGATATTGTAATTTAAATGTGAAGTATTTGGGATCTGAGATTATTTACTTGAATAGGGTGTAGGGTTGCCTTTGATTTTGGTTTTGTAATAGTAATTTTAAGATCTAACACAACAAATGGACAATAGGAAAAAAAATTATGTTTTGTTAGGCTATGAAAGAAAAGATAAGTATAAAAAATACAAATAGGGATTGAAGGTGGCTATATCAGGGGCAAGAAATTGTATCTATCCCTTTAAATTATGTGGTAAATCGAATTGCAACGAAGGAGGCTCGGCTTTGAAGGTATTATGTGATAATCGTAATCATGAATTGTCTAATACATTAGTTGCAATGGCGGATCTTGACGAAAATTGTTGGGGGAGCCAAAATAATACATCAAAAAATTATATATTTAATTATTATCACTAATAAAATAAAAAAAATACATAATTTAGTATAACAATAACTAAAAAAGAAATCACACATATCTAAAAATATTGTCAAAAGAAATTTCAATAATAATCAAACCAAACTTAAAATCTAGTTATAAAAAACACAAAGTCCAATATTTTTTTTTCTATTTTCATAAAATAAAAAATTAATATACAAGAGGCTGATTAAACTAATATTTTACTATCAAGTGAGACAAGAGAGAATTATCTTCTTCTTTATTTCTTCGAGAATGGAAGAAGACTGCCCAGAGACGAGAGCAAAATAATAGATCTTTTTCTCTTCAGAAACCAAAGAAAAAGGGTGAGAACAATTTGTGAGAACCTCAAGACATATATAGAACCACAATTAAAATTCGGTTATAAAAGAACACACATACAGTATAATATTTTTTCTTCTATGTTCATAAAATAAAAAATTAATATAAAACAAGCTCATTAAATAAATTATTAAACTAATATTTCAATTAATTGAAACCAAATAATTACCTTCTTTTTTTCTCCCTCGAGAATGGAAGAGAATAGAGGAGAAATAAGAGCAAAAATGATAGATTTTTTTCTCTTCAAAAATAAAAGAAAACAGGTGAGAATGAGATATGAGAACAATTTGTGAGAAACTCAAGACTTATAATGGAACCACAATTAAAATTCGGTTAATAAAAAAATACACAGTACAATATTTTTTCTTCTATATTCATGAAATAAACAATTAATATAAAAGATGATCATTAAATAAATTATTAAACTAATATTTTATTATCAATTGAGACCAAATAATTACTTTCTTCTTTTCTCCCATGAGAATGGAAGATGATAGAAGAGAAATAACAGTAAAAATAATAGATATTTTTCTTTTCAAAAACAAGAAAAAAACAAGTAAGAATCAAAATATGAAAACAATTTGTGAGAAACTCAAACCATAATAAATAAAAAAATAAAAAAATATCTTGATAAAGCTTTTTATTCTTAAGTTTTTATTATGTTTAATTTTATATTTTATTATTTATTAACATTAATCATTATGTTTATTAAAGAAATAAAATATTTAATTTAATTATTGTAACGTCCCATTTAATTTATAAACGCAATTAAAGGAACGCCACACATAAGATAGCATAACAACGCAGTCCTGGGGTCCCCAACATCACCCCTACAAAATTAGGCACACCACGATGCCAACAAAAGTAGGATAGCAGTTTGACTAAAAGTTACAATCTAAAAACCACGAATACAGGGGCCATAGCCCTAAAGAAAACAAGAAAGAAAGAAGTGTGAGATCCAGCCCAGATGGCTAAGTAGCGGAGTCGCCATGCCCTTGTTGCCCATGAGAACCTCGCTCATCTGCTCCCATCAACCAAGTTGATGATCATCGCAAGAGAGAACAGCCACATACATCACAACCATGCAACAAAACGGGTAAGCTAGAGCCAACAACATATTCATCATGCAGTCAAATATATTTTC
>Ga0209589_1003889_pt1 | contig 26001 bp, 9 predicted proteins | sample CowpeawhiteBW_FD_187525 | JGI IMG/M metagenome (GOLD analysis project Ga0209589, IMG submission 187525) | Root nodule microbial communities of legume samples collected from California USA - Cow pea white BW (SPAdes) (version 2) | ecosystem: Host-associated > Plants > Roots > Nodule | place: USA...
GATGAGTTGAAGCTAAGAGGAGAGATTCTGAATTTGACCTGGGTTTGGATTCTGCAATAGAGAATAGTGGTTTAGGATTTTCTCTTTTGGTAGAGAGAAGGCAGAGAAGAGAGGAGAAGAGTGTTTTCAGTGGTGTGGGTGGCAGAGAGTGAGAAGGTAACAGAGGCTGAAAATTTTTGGGTCTTCACAAAATGACTAACGACTTAACAATATGTCACATGTTAATATGTGTAATATGTGATTATTTATTCTTTAAAAAATTACAATTTTTTTTGTTCATATGTCATGTTCCTATGACATTGTTAATATCACATGACAATGTGATGTGTCACTATCAGTGTTAAAGTGTCATTGTCTTGATCTCAATTTAGTTTCTATATGTCTATTTGAATCAATTTAGTTTCAATATTTATAAAGATAGAGAAATATTGTCTCTATCCAAAGTGAAACCAAATTTATTATTTATATAAATGTTACATTGATATTTTTTATTAAAAATGATTTTTTAACATATTGTATATGATTGTATATTATTAACTCATATTTTGTTAATCAAATATATGTCTCTTTAATTCAATTTAGTCCCAATTTTTTTTTTTAAAATTGGAGCAATATTGTCTTTCTCTAATTTTAAACCAAATTTATTATTTGTATAAATATTATATTGATATTTTTTTAAAATGACTTTTTAACATATTACGTCATTGTATATTGGCTTGAACTCATAAGCTATGTTGGACTATTGAGTGTATTGGAACATTTTCATCGTCTTTGGGGAGGAAAACGACGCTCCAAAGGTGTGAATCATCTCTCTAGTGGGGATTTGTTTTGGTACACTCAATAGGCTCACATCATTTAAGAGTCAAGATAAATGACAATTTAAATATATTTTCCTCCTTTAACCCTTCAAAACATCTTTTAAGGACAAAATTGTATTAGGAGGTTCAAACTTCAAGATGGATAATAGTTCAGATGTGGTGATTGAACCTAACGGTGTTATCCTACTGAATTTGGAAGTAAAACATTAGCATCATTTATTGGGAACAAAAACTTCCTTGACTTTCAACTAGAGAGCTTAAAATCTAAGTTATATAAAATACAATAAATAGTTAAATAATACTAACTCAGATTAGTTTACAATAATTTGTGAAAATTTTCCTCTGAAATTTTTATAAAAGTTCGCAAACATCAATTTCATGTACATTTTTGTATAGATATTCTAAAATCCTTCTAAATATAATTTTTTTTAGTAATTTCATTAACACCGATTTTACTCAATATGATTAATTCTTAATCCATTTCTAGAGTGGGAATCTTATTTAAGACTCAAGTAGAAACATACCTTCTTTTTAAAAAAAAATATTAGTATTCTTTAATATTAGACATTTATGACTTTTTTTAGTACACAATGCCATTTTTAGTCTTACAAAAGTTGTTTGAATGTGATTATAAAAATAAATATTCACTAGAGTGAACACTCATAGTATGAGAGAATAGCTTCACATAGTAAAAGATTTAAGGTGAACTTTTATAAGTCTTTTAGTAGACATATTGAAAGTTTTACAAAAACTAATGTATACACAACAATAAATTCATGTAAATTTAGTTAGAATTCTTAATTGTTTATGCGTGGGCAAGTTTTTATATATAGTTATGTTGAATATGATTTCCTTTGGGTTGACACTTTTTCTATAGAACTCAACATGTTCGTGCACAATAAATTTTTATCTTGCAAATCTCTTTGAAGTATTGACATGTCCAAATAGACATACAAACTCAAAAACTTGGTTTGTTATATCAAAATCTTCTTGGAAATGTGAGAGTAAATATTGATAATAAGGGGATAATAAAAAAATCAAAATTGTGTTTTGTGATATCCACATGTATATTATATATACTTCTCATGTCAATCTCTTTTAGACCTCTTCTTATCTTTCTAATAACTGGTAATGTTTAAAAAACTTGACAAGATTTCAGTATTCATAACTTTTTTACTTGGTAAGGGTACCAAGGTTTGGTTCTTGTTTTAAAAATGAGTAGACAAGAGTATTGTATTAACATAAAATTGTTGGTCGAATTCTATCCAAGTATAAATTCCTAATTAAATATTTTTTGTGCTTTTTTCTTTGATTATAAATAGTGTCTTTGAGGAAGAAATGTAATAATTGAAATTAATGAAATAATTAGATATATGGAAATAAAAATATCTTAATCGTAATTTATTTAAAGCTTCTTCCGTAAGGCACTTTTTTTAACATGATTATAATATTACTTTTGAGCAAGGTATAAAAATATGTATTAAGTATCGGTTCCTCAAATAATTAACAAATATTCCGACATTAAATATCATGGTATAAGCAATCAAAATATTAAAATTCATATCAACCGAAGATACTTACGTCTATCACTTGAAAATGGATGTTATAATGAATCTTAATATACTAAATCATTACAATAAAAACATATATATTTATTGATGGGTAGAAGCGTCAATAATAATAAAAAATTGTTTGTAAATTAAAATGACCGACAACCAAAAGTTTATCGATATAATACTTATCGACAGATAAGGAAAATCCGTTCATAATTATCGACGAACAAAATTTGTTGGTAGTTATTATTAGTTTTCATCTGTTTGTAATTTACCAATGAATTTTGATCATCAATAATTATTCATCAGTAAATATTGTGATTTCATTTTCTTCTTCCTCCTCCTCCTTCGTCACTACCACAACAAAGTGTGCCACCTCCAACTCCAACTCCTCCTCCTCCTTTGTCATTGTTGTCACTGCCACCACCATCTCATTTTACTGTTGCTGTTGGCATCATCGCCTCCGCAACTGTCATCGCCTCCTCCTGCTTCTCGTCCTCCTCCTCTTTCTTCTCTTCTTTTCTTCTTCTCACCAATCCACAATTAATTTATAACAAAATATATCGTTGAACTTGGCAAGAAAATTGACGTCTATTAATTCATTGATGGATTTTTGAAAAAAATCTACTACTAACGAATTTTACTACCATATGATAAAATTCCGAATTGAGAACTTTGACATTCATTTTCCAAACAAATTTTACCGAAGAATTTTAGTAACAAATCAATTATTGACAAATACTTTTCGACGGCAATAAAAATTCTAATTTACCGAGAAATCGATTATAGGAAAGAAAATATATATTGGTAATTAAAATTCTAAAATCTATCAACAAACACCATTGAAAATGAATTTTTGTTTGTCGATAAAATCTCATCAATGATATGATAAGTAGTGAGCAATTTAACCAAAAATAATCTTAAAAATCACTTCATAGAGCTTTCCTTAGTGTTGGGACAATAGGCTCTAAAAAGAGGGAGTTGAATAGAGTGTCAAACTCTTTTTCACACAACACAAAACTAAAAAAACTTGAAACAAATAGGTGAAAGGTAAAAAGTTTTATACTAGTTCACTCAAACTCATAGACTATGTCCATCTCTCCCTTAAGAAAAAACTTACGAGGTTCTAGTAATCAAATAAATTTTTAATAAAACTAGCACATAAACTTCTCCAAGTTACAATAAGTATACAAATCTCTTAGGGTAACAATGAGTATACAAATCTCTCTAGATTATACGTGTATAACCTCTCCAAGTATAACATTTCTCAATCTCCCATTAATATTAAGAACTCCTAAGATAACAAATAAACACTCTCAAAAGAGAGAACAAATAATGTTTACAATGAATAAGTTCACAGTGTGAAAAAAATTATAAAAAAAAATCAAGTTTTCACTATTTGAATTGGCTAGATGATATCTCAATGAGACATCCAAAAAATGTCGATAAGACATTGTTAGTACATAAAATTATATAAGTATATATCTTGTTATTTTGTTTTCTATGACCCTTGTAGCTCTTAAAACAGAAACATGCTCTAAAAATTAAATAAGATAGATCACTTTCGCATTTTCTTTCTATGAGATGGTTCTTTAGTGTTCTAAGATCCAATTAGATTAATTAATAACAATAATAATATAAGGTTTCACTTGACTCAATATTGTACCATCTCTCTCTTACTTGAAGAATTTAAGGTAGAGAAACATACGATAGTTGTGAGGGAGGAAATCCTGTCTCTATGTTTATGGTTTACATAGATATAAATTAGACTATTTTGCTAAGTGGACCAAATAGTAACATTATCAGAAAATTACTCCTTACTAGTTTAATTATTATTTTATTCTTATTTTTAACTTATTTACTTATTGATCCTTTAATTAATAAATTTTATGTTTCTTACACAACATAAAACCTTATATGATTGTTATCTCTCTCTTTAAGAGTTCTATGGATACACAAAAGTGTGAAAGTGTATATTGAGTGATAACTCAGGAAGCACACTTATTTCTATAAAATAACGTAAAACGTGTCTAACAATTTTTTTGGACACTATATTTGTTCTATATACATTCTTCATAAATTCCGTATTTTTTCAACCATGTCACAATTTAAGCAAAAATATTTTTGTTATAGTCCCTACACCTTTTCGAAACCTCTTCACACTTCTTTAACATAATTTAATCATAGTGAACCAACATTTATCTCTGACTAAAAAATACTTTCTAAATATTACTATCATACAAAAATAAGAGGAAATTAAAATAAAAACTTATATTACAAATTTTTAATATGTTCTCCTAAGATCTAATTTTTTAATCATTTTATTGTGAGGACCATTATTATAGAAAAATTGTACAACTTTACAATTTATTTATAATTTCAGATATATTAAATTTAATTTTCAATTATATCTTGGCCGAGGCTTAATAGTTAAATAATATACTAAAAAGTATTTTGAGTGTCATAAATAATAATAAAAAAATAGCTATACAAGTTTTAAAAAATCGGGGAGGGGACATTTGTGTCTGATTATTGAGAAAGATAAGGGAAGCTTAGGAGAAAAACTCTGAAACCATTGAATATGTTGAATTGAAGAAGAATATAAAAAATAAATAGTGGTGGGATGACAAGTTTATTCTCCGAAGTCATATTATATGACCACTAAAAAGAAAAAAAGAAAAACACTAAAAAAATAGAACAATCTGTCTTAAAATTATTCTTGAATAAATAGTGACTCTGAGATTTAATGCTTTAGCTTAGAAAGTGGTGCCTGAGTTGGTTCCTACCAAATGCACTTAGTTTGGTAAAGAAAGAAGATATTCACGAAGAAGATTGGTCATATAGATGCAATGAGGAGTTTGATAACTCTAAAAAAATTTGGTGGAAAAGTGACTCACTCAAAGTTGAGATTGTTGAGAAGGGGATTTTGGAAATATTTTTTTCATTTAGATTAGTGAATTTTAAGTATAATTTAATCTTATATAAAATTAGTATTTAAAGTATGGTTATGTTCAATTATTTACTTTGGCCATTTTAGGTTGATATGAAATTTTGAATGCACTAAACACGTCTTTTATGTATGACATATCATATATTTATAAGTTATAATAAGATAAAATAAGTCTATTAAATTTTATTAGAATAGATTTTAAGATTATATTAGTAAGTAATAAGGATTTAAATAATTATTTTATATCATCGAAAGATTTGTAATCTTTCGTCTAATAAAAATTGTACGAAAACATTTGCAACTCACCACTAAAATTGTACGGAAATATGTGAAGATTTGCAAATTTAGCAACAAATTTGAATGTGAAGGTTCACAATTTTATATGAGAAAAATTGTACAAGATTTGTAGTTTTTCATAAAAAAAATGAAAATTTACTGTTTTTGTCAGAAAAATTATATAGTGAATAAGGATATTTTGTGAACTATTTGTAGAAGTAAAATGAGAAATCATGTTAAATTTATGTTATATGTTTATTTTTATTTCTATTTGTAAATATGCTGCTAGAATAGATTAATTTCTTATCATGTAATTTTTTTTTATAACTCAATCTCACAAAATTTAATGGTAAAATAATATTTATAGTGTGAATATAAAAAACTCAAGTTCAAATAGTTTAAACCCTCATGAAATTAAAATCTCATATAACACTCATTTACAATTATCACAAATCCCACAAACCATAATTTCACCATCTATGATTCTCATCTATTAACGATTGGACAAGATTAAGCAATTTTTGTAATAGTAAAAAAGACCAATGATGCTGACAGGTGTTGAAAAGAAGCCATTTTCTCCACCTATTTCTGATCCAACGAATCAATCAAATTGGTTACTTAATTACAAGACTTTTGACTCATTAATTTGAATTTTTAAGGACCTTTAACCCCACTTTAACTCTTCCTTCCATCACTCACCCAAACACATCATCCACTCAATGGAGTTCCTTTCATTCATTTCCTCATTTCATAATCATGTTGCAGAATGAAAGCTAGCTGTTACCAACTTTTATGCAGAGAATAGCTGATATTAATTATTTGATTAACATTTACCCATTAAACCAAAAGTTTTGACTAATAGTTAAAACATAAATCTTTGTACTCAAAAGCATAACACCACACTAGTTCATTTAAAAGTTTTTTTATACTTTAATAAGAAAATACAAGTCAATTTTCAGCATAAGGTTTCTTTCAATTGATAATGTTTTTTATATAGATATAATTTTTCATTTGACCGAAGACTGAATAACGACAATAAATAAGCTCAAAGTGGGTGAAAAAAGGGACAAAAATAGAAGAAAAGCTTAAACACTAAACTGCAGAATTTAAAATTTAAAAAGTTAAATCTGACGTAGTGATAGAGTTAGTTTGAATTGAAAAAGATAAATACAATAATTGAAGGAGACCACAAGTTGTAATTAATTTGGTTGAACTTCACCAATTTTAAATTACTTTGAGCTGCTGTGATTATCAAGTCAAGTCATCCAAGACAGCTAGGAACACCAGAAATGATATACATACCTATACATACATAATATATATATATATATATATATATATATATATATATATAATGTGTTGCCATTTGAGTGTTGTCTTCATTCATTTTCACATCCTCACGGAACGCAAACATGAAAATCTTGTGGTTTCTTCAATGTCTCTTCTTCATGGCTATGCTTCTCATCAATCCATCTGTTGCTCCCAAGTAACTAGTTTTCTCAACATACCTTCTTACAATCAAGTAGCTCTCCATTTGGTTTATGAATCTGAGACATTGTCATAATACTTCTTAAATAAAATTACTGTCATTTGAAATATATAATTTATCATTGCAGTAGTTACTACCATTATTATATACAAACTCCAACAGATATAACTGTAGGAAACTATTCTGATTGACAGATTTCAATTTCAGATATCTATTTGATATTTTTCTAAACTCAAGATTAATATGTCAATATCTCACAGATTCAGAAACTGAAATAGGTTTTACTCTTTATCAAATCCTAAAAGCACTAAAAAACAAACTTACATATATCATTTTGTTTAACCACAAATAACTAAGTTCATGTTTGTAATGAGATTGGTTATTGTTTTGTAACAGTGCACCAGCTCCTCCTTCAGGTGGTGACTTGAAGGTGCCAGAAGCACCCCCTCAACTGCTACACAAGGTCTCTGGTTCACGTCCATGAAGAATTTCTAGACAAGCTTATATATATAAAGTTTGCTTCTTCTATATATAGTACTATCTCTTTTCTTCTTAACCAGAAATAAGCTTAGACTACTGTGTCTTTAGCTATATATGTACAATAAACTTTGATCTTTCTTGTTGTGTGTAATAATAATGCCTATGTTACTTAACTACTGGTGCTCTCAGCAAATACTGAAAATCTATGGGTTTGAAACAGAATAAAAACTATATTTTAGTACAAGAACATTAGTTTTAAGTTAAAACTAAAATTGCCTTCAAGAATTGTATGAGTAGTACTAATTTACTGTTGGATTCTTTACGAAGTTAATGGTACAGAAAGATCGTGTTTCCATGCTTGTTTGGGATATAAAACATGTTCCACTGATGATAGGTGCGCACCAATCAGCAAGCCAAATAGTTTCTTTTCAGTAAATATCAGATCAATGGTTTTATTTTCAAAAATTTTCTAAGTTTCTGTTTCCTCTAGTTTACCTGTCCTACGATGACAGCAGGAGAAAATAAAAGAAATATCAGTTCCTTGCTTCTTATCTACTGACTGTCCTATAATAATCTACACAGATTAAATAAATTTATGAATTTTTAGTTCCTACAGTTCATAACATTCCTTGGAAAAGGATGAACTCTTTGTTAGGTGAAGGAGAGAGGACAGAAATTGGTGAAAAATAAAAATGTGAGTTTGTTTGTGTTGAATAATCCATATCAAATAAAAATAAAGTCAAATTACAGAATATAAGTCGATGTAAACCTCGTTTTAAAAGTAATTTTATAGGATTGAGTTATATTTAAATTTTACTTTATTAAGAGTTTGATTAAGAAAAATGAGTTGACAAATAAACATATGTAAGATCCAATATTTTTTTTATCTTATTTTTCATCTATTTTCGTTCACTTAATATTTTGTTCAATATTTTTCTTAAACTGTTTTCTATTTTCTTTCTATTTCTTACTTACTTTGATTCACATCTTCTATTTCTATCCATCCATTCACATAGTGGACCCTTTTAGTATGATGATTCAATTCTACGAGTTATGTTTACGAATACTGGTAATTTAGTAGGCACATTTTAGTTTATCTAGGTAAATCAGCCCATTGAGACAAAGTAACTATGTAAATATTCATTAATATGAATTACTGAAACTGTAGGTCGACTTGACAAGTTTTCTCAAGTTTAAATTTTAGATATGCAATCATATTAAATATTTTAAAAGAGAATTTTATAGTCCCCAGTGATTGTGCAGGTGTCAGATAGAATTGTCTTCAATAGAAAATAGTTGTGGTCTCTACCAAAAGAAGCCTGTAATATGAAATTTTAGCTATATGAACTCAAAAAAAAAAACAAATTAACCTAATGGACTGATTTTATGTTGAATAGAACGTAAGAAAATTCTCCTATGACCAATAGAAACGAGTTATTGTCTCCTTTTGTTTGCAATTTTCACGAAACTTATCAGATAACATCCTCATTTTACCTTATTTAAATGATTCAAATTACACATGTGGTGGAAACTGGAAAGTTGGAATCAGCCATACCTTTCTTGACAACAATGGAGGTGTGCATTGACTTGGCTTGTGAGTCATCCATTTAGCCTTTCATTTCATACCATTGAAATAGAAAAGGAAACTAGTTAGCATTTAGCAATTGGAAACAAAACTTCATTATCTAGACAGCTTTGCATGTAGCTATGTTCAATTGACTTGACTAAATGAGGCATGATTTTCATTCCCTACACTACATCTTGGAAAACGATAAGAATGGCCTTGGATGATTTAATCAAGCAAGAAGAACAAGAAAAGAAAATGCAGTTGGCCCACAAAGCAGAACAGATAAAATGTGGCTACAAATAGGACAGGTATACCATGATTCAACATTTGTGCATTCACTGTGTCTGATGCTGACTTTAGCCTGAAATTTTCTTTCCAAGTCTTCCAAGCCTTTCTGACTTCATCCAACTCACCATCTGGAATGCTTGAATAGTTTTCCAAATTCTCAACCCATTTTGCCCAAGGAGAGTTCGATGAGTCTAGGAACTTGGACACTTCAGGCAACACAACACCTGTGTAGAACTCATCAACTGCTTTGAGAATTTGTTCTGATTCAACCATAGACACCATTTCTTGCCGTGTAAAGCTTCCAGCACTTGATCTCATTTTGAAAGCATTTCCCCTCAAAATCAGAACTTCTGGTGGAGCAAGCGGGAGGACAATCCGTGAAAACTTGTTGAGTGACAACAAAATGATATCTTTTGGGATTAAATTGCGCTTTACCGCCACAGCAGTCCCAACCATCTTGCGTATCTGATTAGTCATCCAGTTAGTGTGACTGTGTGATTCAGGTTAATGTAAAATAGAACAGCCCAACCAAGAAGTGCATAAAGCTATATTTTGTTAGTTGAATAGAAAAACGCCCAAAGTACAGCCCTTTACAGTGTTTAGATGCTTACTGTAGAACAGGTAATCAGAATACTAAATAATTCAAGAGAAGAATGCATGAATGCAGCAAATACACTGCAGTGTCCTGTTAGAAACCCCAGTTTTGAAGTCATAAAAGACCACTAGAAAAATTACAAGAATGAAGAGACAAGTCATTTGAATTATGTTCTATAGGCAAGAAAAAATTAAGGTTATGGATGGTCATAAAGGACCACTAGTTATGTAATTAAGTTTTAAGTTAACATTAAACTCTTACATGTCAGAATCAACAAAGACTTACTTGATGTAACATGAAGGAGTCCCCCCATATATGGATCTCTACATAACCATATCCCAGAGATGTTTCCAACTTCCCACAAGAACAACGAAAAACATTTCTGAAATGGGAAGCATTTAATCTATCTTTTTCATCTGGTTGGTGTAGCCATCTTGCACGAACTACTACATTAGAGTTTATACTACTCAAGCCATTGGTTTCACTAGACTCTGGAGGCTTGTGCCTCTCTTCCTTATCAGTTAATGTGGTTGGAATGCCACCCTCAAAATCATAATCATCACTCTCCTCACCCTCTGATTCACAACCTGATGCCAAACTAGATGGTCCTGATCTGTCTGACATGACATCACTTCCAGATGATTGCTTTACTTGGTATTTTTTCCTGTACTTAGATCGAACAGTATAATTATGGAAAGGATGCTCTCCCTGCAATAATAACATCAACGAATACAAAAGTTAAATAAATACCTGATTTTAAACATTAGAGCTAATTACAACAACTTTAAAATCATTACTTTAGCCTATGACTTCTTTAATTGACAGTTAGTTATTAAAATTGATTTTAAGTTTTTTTTTTTACATTTAGTTTTCACATGTACCCCTTGAACTATTGAAATTATTACACGAGTATCCTATGTTTTACAAATATTACAGGTATCCTATGTTTTACAAATATTACAGGTATTATCCCGCAGTTTCTTTGAAATATTACACACGTATCCTTTCTTTTAAAACATATTACATGAGCATCCCCTTTATTTTACAAAACTAACATACAATACCTCTATGTCAAATATGGACCACTTGTTTCTCACATAACATTGTTGAAACAAATTGCACTACAAATTTTGAAAATCCACACCATTGACACAGCCCAGAATTAAAAAATCTCAATCAAAAACACCTACTACAACAGAGAAAACAGCTTGTCCACAAAAATAGTGAAGGAGAGAAAACACAAGGTGTCCAATACTTCAAACTGCAAGGACATGGATGTTTAATGAAGGAGATAATGACATTTTTACATTAGAGGCTTCATTAAAACTCACGTGCACATGATGTGAATTGTAAACAAGGTTAACATTGTTTGCAAGGGAGGGGTACAACTATAAAGGATGAGGTCTAGTGGAGAAAGATTTGTGAAAGCATGCAAGAGTTCAAACCATCGTATCATTATTATGCACATTGTATAAAAATCTTGTGGAAGAAAGCAAGTAGTGCAAGAGGTTCATTATTTGTAAACAAGAAATAAACTTAAACAACACACAAATTTAAAGAGCCACAGAAAAAAATTTCGGTAAGGTGCGTGCCTAGAAGAAACTGAGATGAAAACTAGAGAATTCATGTCAAGTAAAACCATTCGGCAACTAAGCAAAATATAAATGAAAATGAGTATACCTCGAAAACATTAAGTATGCTGTTGAACTCCGAAATATGAAAATCAATTTCATCCTTGCTAAAATGACTCTGGATTCCTATTATATCAGCAGGAAGGAGATAAGAATATTTCCGCAAATTGCACTCCCTTCTAGGATCAAATCTTCTAAAACAAGCCAAAACCATGAAGCAATAAATAACAGTCAGATAGCAGTAATTGAAAATCAAGAAACACTTACAATTTGTGAGTTATCTGAAAAAACATAAGCCATACCAATAGTCCAAAAGAAAATATTCTTTTTTCTTTCTGCATAATCCTACAGGTTAGTTCTACTCCCACTTAGTGGGGAAAGAGCTTTGGTTGCTGTTATAATTTTCCCACAGATGACAATTTTAATCTGTACATTTTTAAACATAATTAACCATACAGGATTTGTATAACACTTGCATGGTTTGTAAACAAATTGGGGCTTTCAATTTTCATACTGATTAGAAGCCGACATAGATTTGTCACATGTACTTGCTACTAAACAAATCATATATCCTTACAGATCTTACTTGAGTAGTCAATTCTAAACTAATTTTGCTATATTAACATTACCAATTTCCTAGTGGCATGTTACCGTAGCATCCCTTATAAAATATCATTAAGAATGGACAAATAATGAAATGCAGGAAAAAGAAATACTCATTTAATCTATCGCATGACAAGAACATATGCATACCAATCAATATACGAGTAGAGAAATACCATTATGAACCAATCTTAAGAAATCAAGCATAACAATGTATATATAACCAGCCAGATATCTTACTTCGTTGAAGGCAGAATGCTAAAAACCCTGATAGTGTAAGGAAGATAAGTGTTAATGCGGTTTGCTAGAGCAATGCCATAGTCATCACCTTTCCATGCATTCTCAGGGATTTCCATCTTAAAGGATATCATCGTTGCTAGAGAGTGGACCTAAACAAGCACCTCATACAAGTGGGAAAAAAATGAAGATATGTAAAAACACAATAACAATAACAAAACCAATTCATAGAAGGAATAAGAAGAACTTCAAGAAGTTTACTCACTCCTTTATCAGTTCTGCTACTCCTTCCCCATTTCACTTTGTTCAGGTCCCCAAAATTACTATCACGCATGCCACCGGCCATGAAAATCGCAGTTTCCAGTTCTTTCTCAATAGCTACATCATGTCAAAATTCTATACTTTAGCAACACTCCATTGTACACACTGTTGGATAATCTTTAATTTTGTTAGATAATATTTAGATTATATTTTAGATTATAGAGTTGTTTTTATTTAGTAAAGTGATAGGGTATTTTATATTCGGTTAATTAGATTTAAGTTAGTTGTTATTTTAGTTAGTTGGAGTATATAAGATTTAGTTTGATAATATGGGATATTAGATAAGATTAGATTAGATAAAGATTTAGTTTTGTTTGGTATTATTTGGTTTGTAATTGGCTATATAATAGCGCATTCTCCATCAATGAAAAATATCACGGTGAGTTACATTGCATATTCTTTTAGTGTGTGTGAGTTTTTTCCAACAAAATGGTATCAGAGCTTTATGCTCTGAGTACCGAGTGAAAAGAGAGAGAGAGAGAGAGAGAGTGAAAAAAAAGTGTGCGCTTGAGTGCTTTGAAAAAAAAAAGAGAGGAGATATGGCTAAAGTTGTGAATGGTATGATGGTGCCGCAATTGACGAAGAAAACCAATTATGATAATTGGTGTCTGCAGATGAAGACCCTTCTGGGATCCCAAGACATTTGGGATATAGTGGAGAGTGGATACGAAGAACACGCGGAGGATGCAAATCAGACGGTGGCCCAGATTGCCGTGTTGAAGAAGACGCGAGTGAAAGATAAGTCGGCTTTGTATTTTTTGTACAATGTTGTGGACGAGTCAAGCTTCGAGAAGATTGCAAACGTAGCATCTTCAAAGGAAGCATGGGATATTCTGGAGGTTGCATACAGAGGGAATGAACGGATCAGACAAGTCCGGCTTCAAGCTCTCAGAGTTTGAAGGACTAAAGATGGAAGATAAAGAGCAGGTAACCAAGTACATAACTCGAGTAGAGAAGGTGGCCAACCAACTCGGCAGGAATGGAGAGCCAATGCCAGTAAGCCGGGTTGTGGAGAAAATCTTGAGATCATTGACAGATGATTTTGAGAGCATTGTATGCGCCATCGAGGAGTCAAAGGACCTGTCAGTTCTCTCTGTGGAAGAACTTGCCGGGTCATTGGAGGCCCATGAACAAAGGAGAAGGAAGAAGCACGAACCGCATGATCAAGCACTAAAGGCGCAACTTGATTTGGATGAAACTCAGAATACTCAGAGCCGAGGTCCTGGAGGCAGAAGACGAGGTGGCAGAGGACGAGGTGGCCGAGGTCGAGGTAGAAAAGGACGAGGCGGATGTGACCGAGATGATGTTGAAGAAAGCACAGATCAAACCAGGCAGCAGAATTGGCATGGTCGTGGTCAAGAAAGGGGCCAAGGAGATTGGTCTAAGTCAGAAGTGGAATGTTTTAGGTGTGGAAAGTACGGCCATTACGCAAGAGAATGCAGATCGGCATGTTGCTACAACTGTGGCAAGATCGGTCATATAGCAAAATATTGTCAATCGGAAAAAAAAGAGAAAAATCTTCTCACAAAGGAAGACAACGAGGAAGAGATAGGGATTTTAATGATGATGCAAAACTCAGATGCCGAACTCAAGAGTGGTGAATCAGAAGTTGAGTGGCATTCAGGCCGTGTGAAGGAAAGGAGATCAGGTGACGAGCTTAGTCCGGGTTGTTTAAACTCGGTCTGGTATTTGGACACAGGAGCGAGCAATCACATGTGTGGAGATGAGAGTTTCTTCAACGAACTCACCAAGGTGGAGGCCGGATTAGTGTCATGTGGAGATGATTCCAAGATGGTGATTAAAGGGCGTGGAACAATCCGGCACATGCAGAAGGATGGACGGGTTGGAGAAATCAGGGATGTCTACTGTGTTCCTGAGCTGAAGAGTAATATTTTGAGCATAGATCAGATAGTGGAGAAAGGAAACTCGATTATGATAAAAAACCAGGTACTATACTTGAAGGACAAGCACGATTGGCTAGCAGCCCAGGTAGAAAAGGAGAAAAATCGGATGTACAAATTGGAGTTGAGTATCCTGCAGAAAAGGTGTTTGAAACATGTGGACAGTGAAGGCAACATGGGATCTGTTCAAAACAACATGGTGGAGAAAGAGACAGGTAAGAAAATTAAAGCAGTGCGATCAGAAATAGAAGAGACAACCAATCTTGCCGAAGAAGTTAAAGAAGAAGCAGTGTTGTTGATGATGGGATGTAGCTCGAGGGATGAGCACAAACAAGTGGAGAAGTCGGCAAGAAGGTTGAATGTCATAAATCAGTCCAGTAGCATGGAGAGGTGGTCAAGACGTGCAGATAGCTCGTGGAGTGTGGACAACTCGGATCTTGAAGAAGACAAACAAGAAGTGTTAAGTTTGCAAGAGCAGTTGCGTGTCGAGAAGGATCTGAGAGTTGTACTGGAGGTGCAAGATGAGAAGTGGCGGCTTGGAATGGATGATAAGTTTGGTGTGAAGAAGGCGTGGAAATTTTCCGATCTCTTAAAGAGAGCTCGGCCTATTCAGAGGAACCCAGTTAATGGCAAGTCGGCCACAAAGACCACAAAGAACCCAACAAAGGGTAAGTCAGCCAAGGTTAAGATGAAGTCGGTCAAAGAGAAGATCAAGTCGGTTAAAGAGAAAAGCAAGTCGGCTATGGAGATAGAAGATTGTTTGGGACGAGAGAAGAAAAAAATTTAAGATTATGGGAGAGTTTTGTTGGATAATCTTTAATTTTGTTAGATAATCTTTAATTTTGTTAGATAATATTTAGATTATATTTTAGATTATAGAGTTGTTTTTATTTAGTAAAATGATAGGGTATTTTATATTCGGTTAATTAGATTTAAGTTAGTTATTATTTTAGTTAGTTGGAGTATATAAGATTTAGTTTGATAATATGGGGTATTAGATAAGATTAGATTAGATAAAGATTTAGTTTTATTTGGTATTATTTGGTTTATAATTGGCTATATAATAGCGCATTCTCCATTAATGGAAAATATCACGGTGAGTTACATTGCATTTTCTTTTAGTGTGCGTGAATTTTTTCCAACACACACGGGCTAGGCTGATTTAAGTGTATGCCAGCAGTCAGAGTTTACTTTAAAGAATCAAACTATGTTCATTTGGAAACAGAACATAATAAATTCAAATAACAAACACACATTAGAATTTCACCACAATCATATTCATAACACCACATAATTCCAAATTCCAAAAACACTTGCCTACATTATAGAACTACACCCATCTTCATAATTTAAACTTTTAAACAAAAACTAATACTTTATTTCGAGATTTTCTACCATAACCAACAAGACAATAGAGAAAAATGGTCTTACTGGATAATGTGTGTTCATCCCGTTGTATCTGCAGGCCTGCAAATAACCCCCATGGAATCAAATTAGCAGAATTTAAAAAAAAAAAATGAAATTTGAAAGAAAGAAAAGGGCTGGAGGGCTACCTCTAAAATCTGTTCCAACATATCCAACTCTCATTACAACCTTTTTCTTGAGGAAAGATTCCCATTTCTGAGAAGGGGTTGGAAGAGAGTGAGTCGAAGAGCAGAAGCAGTTGAAGAGAGTCGGAGGCAGAAGCAGATATGGCAGCGAACAAGAAGGGAATAACATTGATACCAAAGTGGATATCTTGCTTTCTCTTACTCTTACACGAGTTGGAATTGAAAGAAAGTGAGGGGAAGAAGAAACACAGTTACTCATCATTTTCGAAGCTTTCTTTCAACTCTATCTGTTACGCTCTGCAGTGCCAACATAACATGTTCCTGAAACGAAAAAATGTTCCTGGTACGCTAAAGCTAAATACTGCAATTATCGTACCTGTTTCTTTCACTCTATTTTAATTTTCGTTTTAACTAATTAATTAGTAGGTGTATCAAGGAAATTTTTTAATTGGATTTGTAAATTTTAAAAAATTATTAATTGCAAATGCAACCTTGATTCTCCTGTTTTTAGTTGTGTAAATTTGGTTGCTTTGCTATTCTAGTATTATTATAATGGCCTAGCAAATAAATCGTATTATTACGACGAATATTTAAATTTATTAGTCATAGATTTACATTGAAATTTTATCTTAATGAGCAGAAATACAATTGAAAAGTGTATTTATTTTAATAAAATACAAATTAGAAAAGGTGTCTTTTGTAATAAAATACAATTGTCTTAAAAATATAATTGAGATGTGTATTTAATTTAAAATTGGAAGAGGTGAGAATGTATTCACGACCTTTGAGGATATAATGCAATTTCTTATATTATTATTTTTTATAATTAAATACAAAATAGATTAAATTTATACCAGGAATTTAGGAAAAGCAAGATCAAATTGAACTTTCGTGTGTATACTACCCTCAAAATAAAGAAATAAACTAAAAAAAAAGGAGTGACATATGCATCACACAAGCTGTGGTATACTTTAAGCAAGATGGCAATGCGAACTGGACGGCCCATTTAGACCCGATCGGCATAAAGTCTGCATCGCAGACTGCTCTGTCGCGTTTCGCACAATTTATGCAGACTATAATCACTGACATGTCCCGCCTTGCGGATCCGCGGGCTGACCCACTTTTTTTTTTTTTTTTAATTTTTATGATAAAACTTTCAATTTTTAAAAATTGAAAAACTTTAAGAAGTTCACAAAATTAAGTAAAGACTTTGGGGAGTTGGATGATAAATTGATAATTCAACATTTTCATCATATTCATATTCATACCATGACATACACGATGTATTCTTTAAATTTTAGCACATTAAAAAATACAAAATACTTGTCTTTTCTAATTATACAAGAATTTGAAACATTAATGCAAGAGTCCATAAAAAAGTAATTAATATACATAAGTGCAAGTTTTTCTTTTTATACAGGCCGGCGGGCTTATGCAGACCGGGCCACTGTGAGCTCACTACCCTGGCCTGCGTTTTTTTCACAGGCCTGCGGACTGGCCCAACGGGCAAAGTCCATATTGCCATCCCTATTAAGCATAGTTAAAGAAACTAAGAATGGCTGGTGTGCATGGAAACTATACATCCACTTCAGAGGGTAAATGATTGCCTGTAGCAAGTCAGAAACCAAACACCATCTCTAACTCAATATGAAACATTATTCAATCTGTTTGTAGAAGCTGTAGCTGAGGTTATTATCATTGACTAGTGAAATTTTCAGCCTCTGAAGTTGTCATTATTGCTCAGATGTTCCATTTGATGAATTCTTCAGGAATCATTTCGCCAGGCCATTCAAAACCAAATAATTAAAACTCACCCTTGAAGATAAATTCTTCCATAACTCCAAGTATTGACCAAACATGATTATCCATTGATAGATCCAAGGCCAAGTAGGCAGAATAAATACAGCAGGACAATCAGAAAAAAAAAAAGAAAAAGTATTGAACTCCTTCTTCACGTAATAGCAAGGGTAGAATAAAAAAACTGCAGGTGCTAGCGAATAGAAACTTTAATTAAGGCGTGTTAAGCAACAAATTGAGAATAGGAAGAACAATCACCACCTTTGGCTGCTAGTTCGTTCTACTTTCAAGATTTTCTTGTAACAAATTCCAAGCCTTCCTGACCTCATCCAACTGATCATTTCGTATGCTTGTGTGAGCATCCAGTTTCTCAATCCATTCTTCCCAGGGAGATCTTGATGGGTCCAAAAATTTTGAAACTTGAGGTAGCATAACTGATGTGTAAAAGTCATCCACTGCCTTGTTAATTTCTTCTGATTCCACTATTGTCTGCATTTCAGGTCTTGTCACATTTCCTGGTCGTGTTCTTATTGAGAATCTGTTTCCCCTTAATATTAGAACTTCTGAAGGTGCAAGGGGTAGTATAATTCGAGAGTACCTTGCCAGTGATAGCTTTATGATATCTTTTGGCAGTACCTTGCGTTTTACTGCCACTGCTGTCCCAACCATTTTTCTTATCTGGTTAGAGTATAAAAGGTCAAATCACAAAGCTTATAAAAACAAGGAAGCACAATACATCAACCAATTTAATTCAAGACATGGAAACAAAATCACATTGGATTCCACAATATAAGGTTTGACAGATCAAGGCATCACTAAAACAAGAAAATAGAGGTTAGTTTTGTCAATCATGATCCTTACTGAATAACCAGGTGTTGTAACAAATGAAAATGGAGGTTTATTGCAATAGTATATGTAACTTCATTTGTCAGAATATCTACTATCATATTAAGTAATCAAAATGATTGAAATTCTCAACTAGGAAATAAATTCAACTTCATTAAATACTGTGGGTATAAATTGTTTAATCAAAAGGGGCTAAGTTATCCAGAATTTTCATAAATCAATATAAGTAAAGCATAAAAAGTTTACAACAAAAATGCATACTAGTGTCTATGCATTTGAACCTTAATCCCAGGGTATTCTCTAAGAACAAAAAAATGAAAGAATAATATGGGGCAAAAAGAAAAACATACCTGATGCAACATGAAGGACTCTCCCTGTATGGATATCTCTATGTAATTATGTCCCAGTGATGTTTCCAGCTTTCCACAAGAACACTGAAAAACTTTTCTGAAATGGGAAGCACTTAATCTGTCTGCTTCATCAGGTTCATATAACCATCTAGCACGAGCAACCAATCTAGAGTCTTGGCCAGGCAATCTGTTTCCATTCGTATTGCCGGAGCCACCAACAGATTTACCAAAATTATGAGTTTCTGAACACTTCTGGCTTTGGCACTCCATATTTCCTGTAAATGCCTTGTCAATTTCAAAATTTTCTTCCTCATCACTGTACTCACATTCAGACTCATTCGGTGGCAACCTCTCTACACTCTTTGATGACAATTGCCTGTTAGGAAATTGTTTCCTGTACTTAGACCTAGCCGTATAGTTATGGAAAGGATGTTCCCCCTATGAAAGGCAATTATAGATAGTAACACTAATATTAGAGAAACAGCATAAAATATCAGAAAGCCTGACCCTAATTTAGTCATAAATCTAAAATTTCTAGCACACTTTCAGGAAACACAGCCATCCGGCATCCATGTCCCAACTAAAAAAACCATCTAGTTAAGCTGATAACAGAAAGAGGAAGAACTAGTGAATGTCTTGTTTATGTTACGCTTTTAAACTAACTGTTGGGTCCGTACAAAATGTTGGGTAAGGAAGGAGACAATAATGTGATACATTAATACATGTATGAACTATCAGAAATTAACTAATAACAGTGGAGAAAAGATTCATAACTACTCTCGTTTTTTGTTTTTTAAGTGACTGAATTTTGAAAGATTTTTTATTCTGTTTAACTGTCATTTTTAAAATTCATCACAGTATTAATTACTTTGTTGTCATCTGTACTCTGTTACTCTTCACCTAATCTTTTGCATATATGTATTTATTGTGATGTAAAAACGAAAAGGGTAAAATAAAATAAAAAACTTATAAATACCGTTCTAAGATCAAGAATATTTATTACATTTCATGGTTTCTCCAGAATAAATTAAACTACAATAAAAAAGAAACAGAGGCAGTAACATAAGTAATTAAGAACAAAAACAAATGGAGGCTTCTCTTGTAACAGATAAGGGGAAGAAAAGTGAGAATAGAATACCACACCTCAAATACATTGAGAATATCATGGAACTCTGATATGTGGTAATCAATTTCATCATTGCTGGAATGGCTTTGAATACCAACAATTTCAGCAGGAAGAAGGTAGGAGTACTTTCGCAAAGCACATTCCTTCCTGGGATCAAAGCTCCTACATCCAATACATAAATCAAATAATTAGAGAACAGGACCAGAGAGCAGCAGGACCTCCCAAGTCTATCATTAAAAATTGAAATATAAAAATATAGATACAGTACATTATCATTACATAAAATTTTCACAACAGATATCAGTTCAGAGATTACTCCATATTATGAATACTCAAAAATGATACCCATTCCAAGCCTTACCTTTGTGAGGGCAAAATGCTTAAAACTTTTATATCAAAGGGAAGATAAGAGTTAACGTAATTTGCAAGGGCAAAGCCATAAGGATCTTCATTCCAAGCATTTTCCGGGACTTCCATTTTAAAGGATACGATTGTTGCAAGAGAGTGAACCTAATATACAGACAGCATCAAACAGAGAAATCAGACTACATATGCACCAATCAAAACAGTAAACAATACAAATCAAAATGATGGTTCAGAAATTACTCCTTTGTCAGTGCGGCTGCTTCTAGCCCATCTAATCTTCTGCAGATCCCCAAAATTACTTTCACGAATGCCACCAGCCTTGAATACGGCAGTTTCTAGTTCTTTCTCAATAGCTACATTTTTTTAAATCACAACACTTTAGAAACAAACGGTCGACCCAACTAGCATGGTGGATTGAACCACACACGTACTCTACAAATTTATAATATGAAGCCAATACAGATAAGAGAAATGCTAATAACACATTCTTTAACTTACTCTCATTATTCATGATTTTGTAGATGTTATTATTAGTATTCCTGGAACACACAGTACTTCCTAGTCACTATGTGTTGACACCAAACAAACTGTTTTACGAATAGTAATAGATTTGAAAGTAACAAGCTTTTACTAAACTTCCGAGAATCATTCAAATTAAAAATAAAACTTTTTAAATCAATTTCCTTCCCCCCACAGGTAGAGCATTTCTACAAACATCTTGAACTCAAAAAAAGAAAAAAAAAAAGTAATGTTCTATCTCTTTTCGACTACATATGCATAGAGCAATTAGGACGAGCCAAAGAAGCATACTGGACAGAAAATGTTCATCGTGTTGCATTTGGAGACCTGCATGAAGAGTGCAAAACAAACAAACAAGAAATTAGACATGAGACAAAAGGGCATCTTAGTACGAGAATGTTGATGATTTAAACAAAGACAAGAACAACAGGGTATGATGAGAAATTGGACCTCGGTAATTGGTGCCAACATATGCCACGCGCATTACAACCTTTTTTTTCCGGGAAGGTTCCCATGACTGGGAAGAAGTAGAACAACAACAACAATGGAATCGTGTCCTTCTCTTATTCTTACCAAAAGCGGGTGATACTGTAAAGGGAGCTTTCCTGAGCAATAGAAACAATGGCACTCGCAAACACCAATTAGCCATCTTCGCACTCCACACCTCAGAGGAGATTATGAACAGTGCTCCAACAACATTGCTAAGATATTTTGACAAAATTATATTCTTAGTATCTTTTGCAAAAATTTGATATTTTGTTTGTCTGTATAAAGAATTGTTTTGATTTAGAAGATCCAATTATACTTTGTAATGTGAGGTCTTTTCCAGGGGAGAGACAAGTCCTAAAGTCAAAACCTCAGTTTCAACTCAATTTTATAAAAATAATAATATTTACACTCATTTTTAATTTATCATTTCAATTATTCTTAAATTATCATATTACACAATTTTAATAGGGTTATTATTTTCTTTTTTCATATTACTTAAGTTTCATATTTTTCTATGTTTGATAAAGCATTATCTTCCCCGAAAAGGATCAATCAAATTTATTCATTATATTGATAAAACTATTTGTTTGAAGCGATTTCTCTAATTTCGAAAATTATAGTATCCAAAGAATATTTACCAAGAGGTTTTCCAACCATGTATATAGTCACATAATGAATCATCTCAAGAATAATAAACTCTAACTTCATATTTGATTTCGAGTAACATAACAAAGCTCATTATACTTACACAATCATTCATGAATTTTGGATTAAATATGTTTTTTTTTTCTTAACCTTTATAGTGAAAATTAAATTTAGTTCCTTTTTAAAATTTTAGCATAATTTAGTTCTTTTGAAATGTGTGAATTTAGTCATTTTAATTAATTTTTGTTAAGTTTATTTCACATTTTAAAATGTGTTTTATGATCGCATTTGAGTTGTTAATGTCGTTTGACACCTTTCTAATTCAATGTTAACTAAAAATTTATCTTTAAACTAATTGAAACATCAAATAAACTTAGTAAAATTTGACTATAAAAACTAAATTCATATATCTCTTAAGTTGAAAAAATTAAATTGGATCAAAGTTTTAAAAATGGACTAATTTCAATTCTTACTGAAAGTTAAGGGTTTAAACTAGAGTTTCAATTAACATCATTGCATTTTCTAACAGAATGAAAAACTTTCAATGTCATAATTTATGACATTTTTCCGCTATGATACCGTGAAATGATAAAATTACTCAATTTCTAATATCTCACGACACAAATGATAATTATTTTTAAAAGTCACGTTAAGAGAACTTATAACTCAAATATTCATATAAACGTTTTTTTTTTAAATAAGAATAAATAAAATTTGTTTCAAAACAAAGAATTGTGGACATACGCCACTTTTATATATATATATATATATTCTCAAAAATCAAAATCAATATAACCAAATAATAAGAAGATGAATACTAAATTTAAATTCACAAATAAGATTATTAGTAGCTTATGTGCTAGATTACAACAATTTATAGTTATTACATATAGTTCATTATCTACATGTGTACCTCAATATAAAGGATAAAATCATTTCTTCATCCAAAGAATTTTCATGCACCTTGCATCAATGGTAATCAATGCTCGTATATAATCACTACACACCTTGCATTAATATTAGTCAATGCTCACACATAAACACCATACAGCTTTCGTTAGAACCATGTCGCAACCCATGAACACAAAACCACTAAACTTTGCAAAAAAGCACAGATCGAACGTTTACACTTTGCAACCACCGTGTTGTTTGACTACCTCGTCGAAGACGCAACATTCTTTGACGTAACACCACTATGGCATCATGACATCCCGCCCACCGCCAACAAAGCACCACACGAAACTCTGCTATTGGACATTGAACTTCCACCATGCGAAAAGCGAAACACCTCTGTTGGATCGAAACTCCACCGTGTGCCACTGTCAATCTTTGCGTTGCACCTTGCTAGAAAAATGAACCAATCATCGGAAAACGCTTATGAGCCACAACAAGCTTAGATCGCTCCACCCATAAGCATATCGAACTAGAAAAACACTACAACACCATCATCGGCTCTCGTTGGAGCAGATCTGTAAACCACTGAGCACTTCCTCCACGCACGTGCCTCAAATCAAATCTCCATCGTACATCACTCGTCATCTTCACACATCCAAGAACCTGATTGCAAATTCACCGCCAACACAACAATGAGAATGATCCTTGAATTAAATTTCTCATTTCAACTTTAACAACCAAGGATAATTCTCTAACAAGGAATTAATCTTTTCTGATGTAGAAGATCATACTACGCTACAAACACAAAGTATAAGAAAAAATCATACCGAACCATAGCTCTTAACACCATGGTTGGAAAAAATGCGTCATCAATTAAGAACATTACCGTCTTTATCCCCAAAAATCACCCTATTAATACATAAATAAGATTAACACAGAGAACATAAAAATATAATATGGAAACTCCACAAAGAACATAAGAATATAACGTAGAAACTCCAAATATGGAGAAAAACAACGACTATAAAGAATAATCATTATGTGTAAGTTTGTACAACATAGAAAACACTCTTAACCCTTTGACTCCAAGTACACTTGCACTCTCCAAAGCAAGAATTTAGCTATACCTCACAATCCTCTACTACAAGAGAATAATAAAAAAAAAAAAACACTAGCTCAAAGTGTCTTTGACTTGGGACGAGTAACATCATTGACTTAGATCCCATTATATAGTCATTAATACCCACCCCCAGTTATCCTAAACAATGTGAAACTTTTTAAGACATGTTATTTTCATCAGCCCAACAAATCTCAACTCTCAGTTGATTTGAAACTATTAATATAAGATTTTAAAATAATAATTGTCATTTATAACCTTTGTTACTTACACCTAAACTAGTAGAGGAGTTGGTTGAGCAATGCTTTCACATATGAGCTTGAAACATCAAGTAGGTAGACTCTCTTATTGCAATGAAGAAGTTAAAGTTTAATGTAGAGTGGACAATATGATACCATCAAATGATTTAAGGTTACAAAAATTGACATTTTGGTTAAGATATTCAAATTTATGCCACCAAATAATTTTGAACTATCAAACAATCTACTATATCAAACCATATAGGAACCTTAACAAGATTTTGAGTTAATTTTCGCACACAACATGAGTCAAACTCCCTCATACACCACATTCTATACATGTAAACTCTTTCCTTTCCCTCATGCACTCAAATGAACCTATATGTGCATGATGTGTTCTTGTCCACTGCCTTTTCATCAAGTATATTTTATAGTGATATGAACTAGAGCAAAGAAGTTAAAAGTTGAAATCGAAGTTGTTTGCACTAGTGATGGAAACTATCCAACCAACAAAACTATGACTAAAAAGAAAGAGGAAGATGAAGTTTCATGGAGAAAAACTATGCATTTAAAGAGTGAAATACAATAATAATTTTTATTTGGTATGAACAGAGACATGAAGCATAATTTTTATTTTTATGAGTTGCTCTTTTATCTATATAATTTACAAAATTAATAAATATGATTTTTTTAACAAATGTTATCTCTTCTTTCTAGGAAATTATCAAAGTAATATAAATATTTTATTCTCTTCCTTATTTCGATTCTCACATACATCTAGACTAAGTTACAAAAATAATTTCCCAAATCCTCGGTTAGTATCTTTGCATCATATACTCTTTTTGGTCAACTTCATAACCAAAAATATCTAAAAATCTCAATATTTATACACAAGATCACGTGATTCTACATGAATCATGTTGAGAATATTACTTAATATCTTTTTTATTTAAATTAGTTTTTAGAAAATATTTCAGTTTTAGAGATATGTGTCAGTTTTAGAAATTTGTTATTATTTTAGATTAGGAGTGAGATATTATAAATATTTTATACTTGATATTTGTTATATTTTGCTCTATATATAGAGTATATCAATAAAATACAAAAACATGTTCCTCCGTATAACATATCACATATATCTCTCATATCTCTCATATTTTCAAAAGCCTTAAAAATCCCAACAACTGGTATCAAGAGCCATTGTTCTTACTGCCGATAGAATGGAAGGAAATATGTCACACGTCGCTATTCCACTCTTTGATGGTGAAAGCTATGATCTATGGGCGGTAAGGATGCAAACATATCTAGAGGGGCTAGATCTATGGGAAGTTGTGGAGGAAGATGATGTTCCCTT
>Ga0209589_1003890_pt1 | contig 26001 bp, 12 predicted proteins | sample CowpeawhiteBW_FD_187525 | JGI IMG/M metagenome (GOLD analysis project Ga0209589, IMG submission 187525) | Root nodule microbial communities of legume samples collected from California USA - Cow pea white BW (SPAdes) (version 2) | ecosystem: Host-associated > Plants > Roots > Nodule | place: USA...
AAAAGATAAAATTAAAAAAAAATGAACAAAAAAAAAAATCTTCTTGAAACTGTAATTATTTTATGATGGGCAATAAATTAACAGATTATTTTTTTTTCCTGTTTTCGCCAATAGTGGTTATAGACACATTATATAATGATGAGGAAGATATAAAATAAGAATAATGGAATGTGTATAATTTCCATTGTTGACTTTAAATATCTTCCACTTATAGTCTTCGTTGAGACTCAATACTCAGTAGCATTATCTGTTTGGTGGCTGGCTGAGGCCAATAATTGTTTCATAAAAGTGGGTCTCCAATTTCAATTTGGAATATGCGAGAGATTTTTAAGGGGACCCATTTTGATTGGTACGAAACAACACTTCACAGGCCAACAATGGTCTTTGCTTTTTGTACCCTAATTTATATAGAGTTAAGAAATGCACAGGAAAATCAAGAATTTCTCTAATAAAACACCGAGTCACACATGGTGCATAATGCTAAACGACGTGAAAGGGCAAACATTTTCGGACTGAAGACTAGACTCCAATTTAAAGTCTTTCTTCTTTCTCACAAACAAACTTGATTGATTTCGATTTATTGCAAAAGGATAATTGGTGACACTCATTATTGTGGCTAAGGGTTGAATGAACTTTTAGGTTTTATATGAAAAGATGTATATATACTCTTTGAAGAGCCAAAAAAATATCAACTCATTAAAAAAGTTTAATGACACATAGTTGTGGTGTCTAAAATATTTATGACAATGATAATTGAGAAGCAAAATGGTTAGTGCTATTTGTACAATTTCATAAAAAAATATATCATCCAACTCAGGTTCAATGTAGTATTAAGAATCACATGATTTGAACTGCGAAATTTGTGATTTTGTAATTTAGTTCTGTCAGGATTGACTTGAGACGACGAAGGAAAAAAAAACATCACAAAGAAGATGAACTGCAGAGAAGATAGACATTGAAGAAGATGACATCATATAATTAAAAGAATGAAGAGAAAAAAAAGGAAAAAAAAGGAGTCGGAGAAAATTAACACCAAGAAGGAGAATAGATGATCCCACAGAAAGGAATAGTGAATAATGTTTTAAACTAAAATGTGAAATGCTTTTTCCCTTTTTCTTTTCTTGCACTAACCGATCTAATGATACCATTTTACTTTCATGATGTCATCTTGCTCGTAGTGACAATAATATTTTATGTTATTTTTTATTTTTATTTTATAAAAATATAAAATTATTTCTCATAAAAATATTTATTGTTTAAATTAATATATAAGTGTCATTATATTTGTTTATTTTTTTACAAATAATTAGTAATTATTTAACTTAAATTATTTTATTTATTTTGTTAAAGTTTTTCAATGTTATTTAAATTAGTACGTTTATCATTATTCTTACATTTTTTTATTTTTACTACATATTTTATATAAATTAATTTTTATTTAAAAGAAAATATTCAAATTAGTATACAATTTTAATTATTTTGTATTTCTTTTATATAAGTTAGTAATTGTTTAAAAAAATTGTTTATTTAGTTTTTTTAGATTATATAAATAAGATTCGATTGATAATTCAAAATAGATTAAGAATTTCGATTCAATAATCATCCTCATGTTTACGAACTGAATGACTTCCCAATTTCTTAAAAAGTAATGTGTTTTTTTAGTATAAGAACAAAAAATAATATAGATATTAGGGTTCTTCAATATAATTTGATTATAGACATGGAGTGTGGAAATTTGTTAAATTTTCGAATATTCCATGTATTATTCTTCTTTGCTCACTTGTAAGAAAAGTGTATCATTCTTCTTTGCTTTTATTTTCTCAGCTTAACTACCACCCCAGGAAAATGGAGAAAAGTACATTGGATTGATGTGAAAGGGAGATGAGAGGGATGTTTATCATGTCACTTTAAGGCCTTTCTTTTGAAAAATGTTTATTTAATCCTCCATTATTAGAGTATAAAGAAGAAAGAGCTGAAGAAAAGAAAATATGATACAATGAAAGTAAGATGAAAAAAAAAATGCAGGATACTAACTTTCTTTATTTTCATTTCAACTTTCTTTGTTTTCTGTGAACAATCCCTTCTTTCAGAATTGAGAGAAAAGTACTGGTATAACACTCATCATATAGATGAGAAAGAATTGGATAAAAGAAAATATAGTGTATATATCCTATAAAAAATAAAGTGGTACCATAGAAAATGTATATATACAACTTCTCCAAAGAAAAATACTGGATAAATACTATTATTTTTAACATATAAAATGAATGAAGATGAAAGATGAAAAAGAAACAAAGAAAAAAATTGAGCACAGGAATATTATTAAGGAAATAATATTGTACAGCGAAGAAAGATATTCAGGTTCTTACGTAATTTTTTATAGATAAAAATTTGTTGTAATTTATAGTGTCTGAAAGTTTTTATTTAATGTCCACACAGACATTAAAACTTAGCCTTTCTTTTGTATGTGTACAATAAAAAAACTAAAACTTTTAGAATGACGAAAATTAAAGTGATCGAGTGAATAATTTATTACCTGTTTAGCTATAGTAATTAAACTCTCCCAAAAGTATGTTTTAACTAATAAATACAAAACAAATTCCTTTCTTGAAAAAAAAATCCTGAACACCAAGTGCGGTTAGATAAGTGGAATAGTTTAAAAAAATAATAATTATATTTTGAATATTTTTTTATAATATAAAGTGGTGACATCTTTTAAATAATTTTAAAATATAAAAAAATAAAAAGTAATTTTAAAATATAAAAAAATAAAAAGTTACTTGAAAAATAACACCTTAAATTATACCAGAAAGTTGTCATAAAAATTTAAATGTTAAAAAATTATTTTCTTTTTTAAATAAAAAGCTCTCGGTAGTATATATATATATATATATATATATATATATTCATTTCAGTTGAGTTTCTCTTACTAGAGTATTTAGTTTAACTTCATAGCTCATAGGTTCTTTTAACATACAAGCTACAGTGTTATTACAAGAACAAAGTTTGCAAGTATATAAGAGACAAAACGATGCCAAAGACACTAACAAAACGACGAACATACTGCGTTTTATCTGGAAAGAAAAATCATCTCCAACACTTCAATTTTTAGGCCATCAAATAGTACTGTTAGAGAAAATAATTTTATATTGTATAATTACACTGTCAATGTATAATCGATATTTTCATGATTTAGTATAAACCTAATTATGCATTAGCGTTAAATTTTAACCTAATATTGTGAAAATTACGAATTCTTTAATGAGAATTGAGAATTATGAAACCTGATTTTGAAATGGATCGAAAGAGGTGGATAAGAGATTCAGCATCCCGGCATGCACCATCACAGGATCATCGTCATCCTTGTCGCGACGAGCGGAGAAGAGTGTTACATCACCTATGCTAACCAACGGCACCAAGGTTCTCCAGCTAGAGTCCGCCGCCACCATTTCTATGCCGGGGAAAGCGACGTACACCACGCCGCCGGCACCTTGCTCTGTGACGAAACTCCGCGGCGCGAAGGCGGCCGCGGCGGTGCACAGCCTCCACGACTCCGACAACAGCGGCGTTGAAGCCAGGAACGTGGCGAGCATCTCGCTCGTCTCGAATCTGACACATCATTTGAAATTATTAACGAGAAAAGTTTAATAAATTAGCGCGACTTTGGTTTTAGGTGGAAATTTTTGAAGTTATTGTTGATTTTGAAGAGTTGGTGAGTGGTGAGGAGAGTGAAGACTTACGATGAAGCTTCGTCGGCCACCATGAGAGATTCTTTGGTTGAAGTCTCGTGGAGAGAATTTATGTGATCGAAGATGACAGTGGGATGAACTTTTTCAATGGTGGTGCTTTTATACAGATGCTTTTATACAGTGGGATGAACTATTATTTAATTTTCATAAAAGAATGCTATATTTATTATAAAAAATAAACAAATTTATTATATATATATATATATATAATTATTTTATAATGTTATTTTTTTCTCCAAATATTACTTACATTATATATATATATATATATATATTTTAATTTTGAACTAATATATTATTGTTTTTTTCGTTCTTTGTATTTTATTCATTAATTACCATGATAATGATATTTTTATTTAAACATATCTATCTTTTGTCTTTCTTTTCATACTTCAAATGGTTTATAATGTGTTTATTTCCTTTTTCTTTGTTCTCTCTTTTTTATTTTATATATTGTTAGTTTTAAATTTGTGTCTACATTTTAAACTTGTATCTACGAATGAGTTAATGTTTGTTTGAGGGTTTATTAAAAAAATTTTAGAAGATTAGAAAGAAATAATAAACAAGTTTAAGTTTATAATTAAATTTTAAATAGAATTAACGTGAAAAATGATTAATAGGTTAGTTCATATATGTATAAAAATATAAATAATAACAATTGTTTTTCAATCTAATTATGGTGTTTTGCTTTAAACATCTACAGATAAGATCAATTTGATGTAGACATCATATATTTTGTGAATTAATCCCACTTAAAAATTCCATGAGTTCAATCTCTTTTTCACTTGAATTTTAATTAGAACATTGTTCATGCTCCACTAACACAATCCTCCTTTTTGTTCTGTTTTCTACTTAACAATAGAGACGAGAACAAAGGTATAATGGATAAAGTATAAATTTAAGATGGTGAATGTAACACCTCTTTCACGACATCACTTGTACATTTTAAAACCAAACAAAATTCTCTAATACCATCTTAATAAACAGAAAATTCTCAAAACTTTTATTTCATAAATACCTATCAAAGTTCATTCAAATAAAAACTTTACACAATATTCAAAACAACCATAAAGATTTCCATTACAATACTTTAAGCCATACAATTTTGAAGAAAAGACCATTATAAAAGAAATCCAAAATCTTTTGCAAAAGCTTTCCAAAACTCCCCAAGTTTTCTCCAGCATGTCTCCTTGCACCTATGCATCACCAACAACATTTGAATCAACATATGCTCCCATATAACACAAGTTATACGATCATCACACACACAAAAACAACAAAAACCAACAAAAGCAAGGGTGAGCTAACAAAAGAAAACTTCCATAGAACAACATTTATCAAACTATATACTCACCCAGACTGTCAAAGCCAAGCAAACCCATTTCATGTTCCAAAATCATACATGGAGAATAAACAAGTCTTATTGCCACCAAGTAATAACCATCGAGTATGTCATTCTCTCATAACCACCAGTGATCTTTCTTATGCACCAACGCCTCTTGGAAAGGCCTTTCCCCCTACTTTTCATAAAACTTACAAGCAAAAACTCTACCTGCTCGCCAAAGCCTTCGGTCAAAGCACACTTACTAAGCTCATGTCAAACCTTACGGTCGAAAGAAATTCTTTTACCTAACTCACCAAAGCTCTCTAGTAAAAGAACCGACATGGTATTACGATTACGAGAGAAGAAATAACCACCATCAGATACATACATACATGCATATAATATCTCATCACCATATGAAAAACTATATATCAACCCATCATACAAATTCATCATGGAATGTCACAATATACCATACCATACATGTATCATCACCCTAAAACCTGTAATCCCATTCAAATCAAGCAAAACACCCGAAACAGGCAACCTAACGCTTAACGTCATTTGCCTCGCAATGTTCACCGCCCAGCTCTAAAAGGCTAGCGCCAAACGTCAAAAACTCGTAAATCTTGCTGCTCAATGCTAAGAAGCTGATGCTTAGCGCCCCAAGCCTTGTAAATTCTCTCACCCAATGACCACTCACTTTTAAGATACGAAAAACATCGTGAAAAAGCATATATTTATGAATTATAAGGCACCCAACCTTGGAAAACACCACTAACACTTACCACACTAATCTACAGTTGACCATTCATAAGGATTTCAATTCTTACATTTTCAATCGTTCATTTTGTACATCACACATTTCCACAACGAAATCACTCAACCACTTAATCCAATTTTTGAATAGAAAAACATCACTTACTTAATTCATGACATTTAATAAAACTTACTCACTTTTCACTGCCTATACTCACATTGCACCATAATAAAAATTTGCACTTATCAGTTTGCACATAATTTCACAACCATTCAACCTCAACCTCATTTCACAACATCAAATCAAGTCCTAAAGCACCAAACAATATCACAACTGCCACATACCAAAAATCATCACCACAACCAACTTCACACATGACCATGAACAAGAATCAATGAACTTACCTTTCATAAGCAAATTTTTTCCATAAACAATTTCCCAACGCATTTCTTTGTTGTCCAAAACAAAAATAATTATCCAATGCCCTACCAAAAATTCATAACAACAATTAAAGATTCTCTTCATACAATTTATACCCCAAGACCATGAACATCTCATCATTTCAACATAGGAATATGAAAGTGTTGCCCAACCACAAACTAAAATTTCATCTTACCAACGTGAACAACCTAGAAGATAGAAATTCTGCCCAAACCCAATTTGAAATATTAGCATCATACCAACAAGAAGATCATAGACAAATCATATTCTACCCAACCAAACCAAAGAAAACACATAAAAGATGATAACTCCCCTTGCCTAGAATTTCCTAACCACGAGTTCTCTTCTTGCAACAGAAAATAAAATCTCTTCCTTCTTTGCTCTTCTTTCCTTAACAAAACTTTTTATCACTCTCTCTCTAAAACTCACGTTGACCTATATCACTCTGAGCAATTTAAAAAATATTTTGTACCTTTTACTCTTCCCCTTCTAAAATATTAAGCACACAATTCATTCATCCAAAATAAATAAATATAACATATAAATCATACCAATTGCACACATAAGGGATCAAACACATGCCTCCACCCCATAACAAGGCTCTAACAAATTGTGCTACACTTCATTTTTATACAAATTATTATTTATCAATTTTAAATAATATCCCCCTCGTCTAATCCACCTTTCTTGCAATTTTAATTATTTTCTTGGGTCTTACGACGTGAATCAAGAAATGACATGTGTGGTGGCAACGACAAACGAATTACACAAAGATGCAATGAAATGTAAAGAACACAAAAATAATTTGCATAAACTAAATTATCAAGGAAAGTAAAGGAACATGTAGAGTTAATCAATGAAAGTGGTGACCCAAATTGCAACAAACCAACACTAAATTAGACATTTTCCTGTTTGTGATTCCCCAATTTGTCACACTTATAACATGCATAATCAAGCTATTTATATTTTCTAACCCCCCTTGATAATTACATATAGTAAATTCAAAAGTTAAATAAGTTACATGTCAAATCACCTATAACTGTCCTAAAACAACTTCCCTAGATAACTACCAGTTAAATGCCAATGTCTTGAACAATTAAGATTCATTCTACATATCTTTGTATCAATAAAATAACCCCTTTTGCATTAAGATACATAATGAGTGAAAAAGTGGAATTTAACATATATTTGTGCTATTTTTTGCAGGAAAAATGAAGGAATTAAGAAGTTGGTGCTAAGCCTCAAAGTTGCAGCTTAACCATAAGAGATGAATTGTGAAGATTCAAAATATGAGCCCGCGATTGAGCAACGATATTGGCGCTGAGCTACATATGAAGAAACCTTCATTGCAAGAAAACCTTAAGCTCAAGAATGGTAGCTAAGCTTTAAGAGAAAACACATTTGAGGAGGAAAGCTCCATTATTGATCACCAAGTTGACTACCCAAGCTTGGAAGTAAACCTACCTATGGAAGAAACCTCATGGCTGATCAACCTAGATAGGAGTTAGAGCAACACTTATAATTTCTATAAAAAGAGAGCATGCCTCTATTATTTTTAGGCTGATCATGTAGATCATTTTAGAGAGAGAAACTCCATAGAGATCTTAGGCTTCTATTAGAACATCTTTAGTAAGCCATGGAAGGAGGAAATCTACTTCATGTACTTGCTATAAACGTTTGACACCCTTATGTTCTAAAACTAATGGAATGAGATTAGAATTACAATTAAGAGTACTTCCAAGAACACTAAAAATAAAGAACATAACTCAAATTAACGATAGTGCAATTGAGTGAAAGAAACCACGTTCAATCCCAACACCTTAAATCAACATCAATTATCTTTACCAAGCTTTCACACTTTTTTTCAAAGTGTAAAACTAAATCTTTGCTATTGTTTCATTGCAAACTTAAAGTAGACTATAGATTATTATTTTATCAAACAAAATCCCTAATTCATTATAGGCTTAAATAGTCATTTGGTCCTAGTTTTGGTAAATTTTTGTTCAATTTGGTCCTACTATAGGTTTTTTGTTCAATTTAGTCCTAAATTTCAAAAATACCGTTCAATTAAGTCCTTTTACTTAATAGCGTTAAAATTGATAATAGAACAATGTACACGTTAGACTGTTCCATTGACGTGGTGCATTGTACAATGATGTGACCATTAATCTACTATGACTTGTACTGTGCTGTTTAATTGAAATCAAAATAGGTTTATGAATGGGAGGAAATTGGGATTAGGATTCGTTGTTGAGAGAAAATTTGATTAAGGTTCGTTGTTGGGTATAATAATTCCAAAAAAGGTTCTCATTTCAATGGTGCATCTTTGATAAGGAAACATGGGTAATCTTCCCATCGTAATTATCCCTGCTATCTGCAATGAAAAATGAGGTCCATTAGGTGAACATGATGATTGTTGCAAGAGGGCTCTCTCTTATTCTTTTTGCTTTTTGGCAGTGATGCATCCATTTTTACCCTTCATTTGCTTTCACCATCTTAACTTGTATATGATATTATCATCTTTTTTTTTAATCATAGCTTGGTGGTGCACATAATCAAACCTTTCAATCCAATTTCGTCCTAGCAGTGAACCCTAATCAAATTTTCTCCCAATAATGAACCTTCATCCCAATTTCCTCCCATTTGTAAACCTATTTCAATTTCAATTAAACAACACAGTACAAGTCACAATAGATTAATGGCCACGTCACTATACAATGCACCACGTTAGTGGAACAGTCCAACGTGTACACTGTTCTGTTCTTGATTTTAACAGTGTTAAGTAGAAGGACTTAATTGAACGATATTTTCAAAATTTAGGACAAAATTGAACAAAAATCCTAAAGTAGGACCAAATTGAAAAAACTTAACCAAAACTAGGACCAAATGACTATTTAAGCCTAAATTATAACTGCTAACAACTCTTAATAACCTAATATATAATTTAAGTTTAATTATTTCTCTAGACTTGATGACCATTGTGGAATTTAATACAACAGTTAGATGTTATATAAGACCAAATGTACATTGTGGAATTTAAGGGTGTCAAATTTCATGAAAGCTTAAACTTAGACAAAGGACTAAAGGCTAAAAATATTTTATATCCCAAACACATCTTATATAGGTTTGGTGTGTGTATAATTGCTTACATTTATTTTTCTTTTTTCTTAAATTTAACTTAACCAAAAATCATTATGTGGTTTAGATATTTTTTATTAATAGCTTCTCACAACATGCTTTTGTTATATGCTAGACTTTGTTTTGAAATATTTATGGAATATTTATTTTATAATTTGTTAAAATTTGAATATTTGTAATATTTATTTGTGTATCAAGTTCCTAAGATAGTCTCAATTGCTAAATACTTTTTCAAAATAGTGTAATTTTATTTTTAGTTAAGTTCCGATTTCAATTCTTATTATTATATTTATTACAATGACAACTTGACTAAATTTATTAAAATTGTTAATTATGAATAGAGCATGTTTTTTTTTAATCATTTGCTAAATATTTAAAAAATTTATATTTTAAATTATATTCTTAAAATTTTTAAATGTAATATATACACGTTTTTTATAATTTTGAAAAATGTATAAAATAATTTGAATTGAAAAAAGAAAATTTAATGCATAATTTGGCGACAATATATAGTAAATTAATATTTAATTATTTAATTTTTAAAAGAAAATTGTATATTTCTCATGGATTGTTTTATGGGAAATGGGTATATGATTTTATTAGCAAAATCTTGGAAAATATATGTGGAAAAAGTTATGATATTTTCTACAGCAAAATCCATGGAAAATTACCCATTAAGATGACAACTTTTTCCATGAAAATAGTCCATCTAAAATTACCCATAGAAAATAAAAATTCATGGGAAATGTTACCTACGAATATATTGCCCCCATGTTTTGGTTCGTGGAAAGTTCATGGAAAAATTACTATTACTTACAGAATTTAAGTGTTTTCCACGAACTTTAACCATGGAAAATTTTGTTTTTTCTTGTAGTGTTGTGGATACGACCTTATTGTGCAACAATCGAATAAGTGCACTTGCTAGATAAGTTACATCCTTAACTAGAAGTCAACAATAGCTGACTTCTATCTCTTTCCACAATCTAACAAGGGGTAAATAACCGACTTATAACGAGTTACATGCCTATTTTATGGTATCATTCACTTCGACTTCTTCGATCTCACCATTTTATAAGACTTAACATCTGCTAAACTTCGATCAAATTTTCAAAACACCTTTCTACTGGCTCTTGACTTCATAATAACCTTCGGTGTTTTGAACAATGTCTTTGTTTCTCGATACCTTCAACAATGTGTTGCAAGACTTATTTGATTAGTGTATATACATATTCGCCTAATGTGTATTCTTAGACTCATCTAATAAATATATGAAATTACTCATATCTAATGTTTTTTTGCTATACTTGTCTAATAAGTGTACAAACAAACTCGTTTAATGTGTATTGCTAGACCCGTCTTATTAGTGTATGAACAAATTGGTCTAATATATATCGCAAGATTCATCTAATCAGTGAATGAACAAACTTGTCATTAATGTATTAAAAAACTCATCTAATTTGTGTATGGAAAAACTTGACTAATTTATATTACTAAAGTCGTTTAATCAATATATGAATTACTTGTCTAATGTGTATTACTAGACTTGTCTAATCAATACATCGGCAAACTCGTCAATTTTTTTCGCTTTACTCATTTAATCATTGCATTCCTAGATTTGTCTAATAATTTATGTTATACTCATCTAATCAACATATGGAATGACTTGTGTAATAATGTTTGTTATTCCCATCTAATTAGTGTGGACAATGTTGTCTAATGTGTATTGTGTAAACATGAAACAGAGTTCAAGGCCAAGAAAGGGGGGATGGCGTTGAATTGGACTTGTTAAAACCAATGCTTAATTAGAACTTACGAGAAATTTTCGCTTAAATCAAATTGACCAAGAGATTTAATCATTCAACACTACTGAATCATACATTTTAACTGATTAAAATGAACAATTAACAGGATGAAAATCCGGCAAAATATATGATTATGTATCACACATCAAATTTTTTAAATATATAAGTACTTTGTTATCAAAGATCCAATAAGATGTTATCAAACAATCATATTAGTTTATTGAAGACTATATCACAATGAATTTACTAACAAAGATACCATTTATCAACTTTCTTGCAAAAACGGTAAAATCAGTGCACTAAGAGTTTTTATATTGGTTAACTCACAAGGAGCTACATCCAATTAGCCAAAACAATACCCGAGCTTGACTTTCCATTATCACAAGAAATTTCAACATCCTTTACAAACAATTTCTTGAAGAAAATACGCCTAAACACAAACTTTTTGACTCGCACACAAGAAGAACACACAACACGACCTAGAATCAAACTAGAAACACTAAAAAAGACAACAAATATAGGAATGACAAAACCTGGATGATTAGCTCTCCTTAGCTAACAAAAAATCTTCTTCCAAGATCAAGATCAAGACAATCATAACTTCAAGACTTCATGCAGAACTACTCAGATTGCAGCACCTTTGATTCTTTTTGAGAAAGTGTGTTGAATGATTTTTGTCAAAGCATTTTTTTCTTAGTTTCAAAAGTCAGATATCTCAAAGACAAAAAGAGAACATATATGTTATCCTGACTAACAGATTAAATTGGTTAAAGCAACTATCAATCAATTGATTTCACAGAAGAAAGTGAAACCAGCTAATTAATTATTATTTTAGTTGATTGGATATGTTGATCACACACACACACACACACACACACACACACACACACACACACACACACACACACACACACACACACACACACACACACACACACACACATATATATATATATATATGCAAGATTCATTCAACCTGTTAAACACCTTTTTTTTTAACAAACTAAATAACTACAAGACACAAATTAATTCTTGGCTATGTAAGGACGAATACACAAATCTTCAAGCTTCAAGGATTCATCATAAAAGAAAATGGAATTCGTAAGGTTGTTCTTTCTACCTATGGCTAGTCACAAATTCTTCATCAAGAGACCATTATGCGTACACTTTTTTTCAAGGGTAAAAAATCCATGACTCATAGACATGATGAAGGAAAAGATCCAAGATCAATGTATAAATGTGCTCGCAAATTATGTACCCTTATATATAGCAGTATAATTCTAGCATGTTGTTAGGCTTATAAATATGCAGTGCAGCTACTAAAAATAATTAATTGATAATTAGCAGGGAGGAAAATGATATGCTGATCAATAAAATCATAGAAGAGAAAATTAAAATTGTTATATAGAATTGTGATTGTAGTAAAAGCCCAGGTTCAGATAGCTTTAATTTTAATTTCATAAAGGAGTTTTGGGGTCTTACTAAAGAGGACATAGTGAGGGAAGTAACTTGTTTTCATAGTGGTGGGAATTGGCCTAAAGGTACTAATGCATCTTTTATCAGTCTAATACCTAAGGTAGATAATCCTCAGATTATGGATGAATATAGACCTATTTCATTTGTGAGGAGGGCTTATTAGGTAAACAACCTATAAATGCGTTCAAATCACATATGCACATGAGAACTAATGATGTATTGTAGGTTGTATATTTTGATAGATGTGTGGACCATTGAAGAGTTATCACTAGGTTAGAACAAATATTGTGACATTTGTGGATGAGTTTAGTCACATGATTTGGCTCTACTCGATCAAAGCCAAGAGTGATGTGTTTTCTATTTTCAAGAAGTTAAAGTCGACGGCTAAAAGGCAAAGTAAGAAGGTGTTGAAAGTGTTAAGGATAGATGAAGGAGAAGAATATATGTCAAATGAATTTAAGCAATGCTATAGTGATTGTGGAGCGAAACATTAAGTAACAACACCTTATACACCATAATATAATGGATTGGCAGAAAGGAGGAATAAGACTATTCTGGATATGGCATGGAGCATGCTTAAACAGAAAGGGCTGCCACATTCACTCTAGGGGGTAGCTGTATCAAGAACTATGTATTTTTTGAATAAATGTCCTATTAAGAAGTTGGAAAATAAAGTTCCAAAGGAGGTATAGTGCGCCAAAAAACCTGCAGTAAAACACTTGAGAGTGTTTAGGTCAAAATGCTATAAACATGTGTCAAATGCTAAGAGGAGTAAATTACAAGACAAAAGTGAAGCCATGATTCTTGTAAGTTATCACTCAATAGGAGCATATAGGTTGTACAATCCTATAAGAAAGAAAATCTCTATAAGCATATATGTGGTTATATATGAAATTGAGACATGGAATTGGGCTGATACTACAGAAAGCTCAAAGCATAATGGTGTAGTGGTATTTGAAGATGAAGTTATGAATGCAAGAGATGAAGCTATATATTTTTCTACTATGTTACAACAGAGAAAATCACAAGTACAAAGAGCTCTCAAGTAACAAAGAACACCAAGGTTTTTACTAGATTTTCAGGTTTATCTTGATAATGCAATGACTGATGAAGGTGATTTGGTCCATTTTGCATTATTGGTTGAGCATGAGCCAATCAATTATGAAGAAACTATAAAGCATGATCTATGGAAGGCCGCCATGTTGAAATAATTACGTGCAATGGACAAAACTTGGACCTGGGAGTTGACTAATTTGCCACTAAATGAAACACCAATTGATGTGAAGTGGGTTTCCAAACTGAAGATGAATCCAAATGGCATCATTGATAAGAGAAAAGCAAGCTTGGTGGCTTATGGATTTTTATAGAAGCAAGGTCTGGACTACACTGAGCTGTTTTTCCTATTGCCAAAATTGAAACCATAAGAGTTGTGATTGCTTTGGAAAATGGAAGAGGATGGCTTCTATTTCAAATGGATGTTAAGTCTGCATTCTTGAATGGTCCTCTTGAGAAAGAGGTTTATGTCACACAACCACATGGGTTTGTGAAAGAAGGTAGTAAGGAGAAGGTGTATAGGTTGAAAAAGGCTTTGTATGACTTAAAACAGACCCCAAGAGTCTCAAACAAGCAGATAGATGCATTCATGTTGGAACGTGAGTTTAAAAAATGCCTAGTATAACATGGAGTGTATGTGAAAATTCACGACAAGGCTAATCTGGTGTTGATGTGTATATATGTTGATGATTTTCTCATTATAGGGAGAAATATCGAAGAAATAGAATGATTTAAGAAGCTTTTGATGACTGAATTTGAGATGACTAATCTTGACAAATTGAGATATTTTCTAGGGATGGAGTTTGTGGAAAATGAGAAAGGCTTGTGGTACTACATCAGAAGAAGTATAATGTAGAAATGCTAGAAAAATTTGATATGGAAGAATATAAAACTACAACAACACCATCAAAGGTAAAGGTTATTTCATTAGAGAATAGTGAAGAGGAGGTTAACAACACTTTGTACAAACAAATTTTTGGATAACTCAAGTATTTGTGCAACAACTGATCTGATATATGCTTTGTAGTAAGATTTCTTAGTAGATTTATGCAGCAACCACAAAAGAAACATGTATTCGTTGCAAAATGGGTGTTGACGTATATAAAGGGAACTTAGATTTTGGAATTTTGTTTCCGAAATCTAAGCATGTGCATAACAAGTTTTTAGGCTATTTTGATGCAAATTGGTGCATTGATAATCTTGACGGAAGAAGCACCACTAGCTATGTGTTTATGTTCATGGGATCACCAATTTCTTGGTAGAGTAAGAAGCAATCTATGATGACATTGTCTACTTGTGAGGTTGAATATATAGCAGGGTCAAGTGTTGCCTGTTAAGCTATGTGGTTGGATTCTATAATGAGTGAAATAGGTGTTGAGATTGAAAAACCTATTCAGCTGCTTTTATATAACAAGTCAACCATAAATCTAGCCAATAATCCTATATCACATGGAAAGAGCAAGCACATAGAGCCTAGATATCATTTTCTAAGAGAACAAGTCAATAATGGGAAGTTGAAGCTCATCCATTGCCTTACTCAGCTGCAATTGGCTGATTTTTTTTACCAAACCTTTGAAGAAGAAGAGGTTTAAAATGTTAAGAGATGAGCTAGGCATTGTTAGTGCTATAATACTTGAATTAAGGGGGAGTGTTCCATTAATTCAAGTATAGGATAGTTACAATTTAATTATATTTTTTCTGTTTTTTTTTTTATAAATAGTTACACTATAGTTACAAGTATAGGATAGTTACAATTCTATTGTAAAGTTGTTGAATCAATATACTATCTTAAAATCATATATTCAAACATATAGTGTGCATATAACTATGTGTAGTATTTCTAACTTGCTAGAGAGTGTTTCTTCTCCCTTCCTCTACTAACAGTACACTGCTACACTCACTCAAGAGTGTAATACAAGATTTAACTTCATTTCTCTATAGATCTTATCTTTGTCTTCTGAATCATTGAATGCCACAACTTGATCAGACTATCTAAAATATTTATCAAATTGTTCTAAACATATACATAACGATTCACAAAATCATTAACCTCGTTAAATATTCATTATAGAATTATTTCTTATCATAATCCCGAAACATTATTTAAAAAAACATAATGATGTTATGTTTCTTAAATGTTTTGATTTGGTTAAATATGAAACAAATAATTGTTTAGTCTATTGCCGTTTTTTGAAAGTATAATAGTTAATGAAAAAAAATGACCATAGTAGTATCTAGTAAATTTATTTACATTTATAATAGTTATATTAAATCATTCACCATCATTTTAAGAATGATTTCAAACAAACAGTTAAATTAACATAAATCAACATCTCAAAGTCTATATTCATTAATCCTCAATAAAATATTACTACTCAATATACAAATTTTCTAGAAAAATTGTAAATCTTTTTGTACAATTCTTTAAAAAAATATACTCTCGTACAATTTTTGGGGTAAAAGTGGTAAACATCCTCATGACATATCTTTTTCCAACAACAAGACCAAATGAAGACATTAAAAGCTAAGTTATTTTATTACAAGATTTATCATCAAATGAAATAAATTGTTTTGTTCTTTAAAATTTGTTATTAATATATTTACAATTATATCTTTATGTTTCTATAACATTAACTAGAATTACATGTATATAATGTTTGGATGTATTTATTATTCTTTTCTGTCATTTAAAGAGTAATAGATACTTTAAATTTAAATATTTATGTTTAATGTATATTTATTTTAACATTTTAAAACATTTTTTTATCTATTATAATATGGAAGAAATAAGTGACAGTTTAACATCATTATAATTTCAAACAAGAATGATATGATATTTATTACAAAAAATAATTAATAATTATCATAAAAGAATTGGCATTCTCACTTTTGTTGACAATTAGTAGTGATAACTATTTTTATAAAAAAACATATATTTTAAAATAGTGACATAAAATAATTAAAATATTAATTATTATTATTATTATTATTATTATATATAATATAACCTATGATGTACGGATACGATACACGTATCGAATATGACACGTATCCAATACGTCGATACGTTTATTTTCAAAATAATAGGATATGACACGTGACAAATACATCATTTATGAATATTGAAAAATGTACAATAATTTTTGAAAACATAACAATTATATGATTTTTTATTGTGCGAATCCAAATTAAAACTATATATACCAAAGTTGTCAACATAAAAATTATAAATTATTGTCATCATAAAAGTACCATTACAAGAAAACTCTTAACCCATTTTACTAACCAAAAAATCTGTTAGAGACCAATTTCCTAATTAGAGACCAATTATTTTAGTAGTCAAAACTTGATAGTTAATGTTAGTGACCAATTAGAAACCAATTATTTTGGTAGTAAAAACCTTGGTAGCTAATATTACTGATTAATTTAGAAACCAATTCATAGTAGAAACTATTTTAATTATCAATTTAGAGATCAATTATAATCTTTTGGAACTATTTTAGTTGCCAATAATTTTTAGTTTTTAAATTGATACCTAAATTGGTCTATATACAATGACTAATTATTTTTTGTCACTAAAATTGGTCATTATAAAAATATTTTTTGTAGTGTACTACGACTTTATAGATTAGATACTTCATTAATAAGTATCGATAAAGTATCCTAAAGTATCAAACATAAATACGTGTCAAACACGGATATGTGACCTAAGTTGAAGTATAAGTACATCATAGAATATAACATAGTGAGAAAAGTATTAGTTACAATTTAATTTTATTATTGTTACAAAATATTAATAATGACATGTTTATAACTTTTTATTCAAATATTTGTATCACTAAAATTAGTATCAATCACAACAACAATTTTTATAGGCATTTAACTTGTGACACTTTTTTGCATAATTTTAAATTAATGGATGAGATCAAGAACTTTTTCTTTCATATGGTCATTTTTCTTTAACTTGAATAATGCATTTATAAAATACAAATATAAATTTTAATCTTTTTTTTATAGAATTTATTTACCTTTTTATATAAAAAAAATTTCAATTAATTAAACATTTTACCTTTCTACCCCTATTTTGTTACTTTTTGTATTTTTTTTTAGTATTTACACTCAATGTGTACGCTTTTCTAGTTAGTTTTGCAATTTCTGAATGAATAAACTACTTTTTCATTTATTTGGTTCTTTTTTTCTCTGATCTAATATGGTATCAGTTTGCAACCGTACCTTTCACATCTTGTAATCTCTCTTTCTATTCTTTCCTTTAGTTCTTCATGGCTTATTTCGTCGTGCTACCTTTTACTACCATCTTAGCTTTGGATCCTCATTATCATCTCTTATTTCATCATCGTGATCATCCAAGTTAGAATCTTGTTTCTACGCTTCTGAGTGGTGACAAATTTGATTTTTGGAGATGCATAGTCGCCACTACTCTTGAGTTGAAAAAAAAAGATGGGTTTCATTGATGGATCTCTTTCCAAACCCACCAATTCAACTTAGCTTTCTTTGTGGAAAAGAAATGACAACATATTACATTCTTTACTTCTTTATTCGGTCACAAAAGATATCGCTACCAACACCATCTACTCTTCTACTGTTGTCGTCCTATGGAAAGATATAAATTCTTGATATAGGCAAAACTAGGATTTTCCAGTTGAAGAAAGTGATTTTCTCTTGCCAACAAGGCTCAATATCTATAAGTCAATACTTTGCCATGATTAAAAAGTCTCTAGGAAGAATTGGGTGATTTTCAACCATCTCATTCCTACACTTTTGGTGGCATTAAACCCTTCATTGACTTTCTGCATTTTGAGCATGTCATGTCCTTTTTAATGGGCCTAAATGACAACTTTTCCCAAATTAGTGCTCAAATTCTTCTAATGGACCTTATTTTGTCCATTAGCTGTGTGTTTCCTCTTGTGGTTCAACAAGAAAAACGACAAGAGGTTGGCTTTCTAACACAACAATCTTCACAAATTACTTTCGTTATTCCTCAACCTCATAACAAACCACAACAATCTGGTTCCATAAAGAAAGAGAGACCATGCAATTATTGTAAGATGCTTGTTCATCATGAAAACAAGTGCTACAAGAAACATGAATATCAAGTCGGATACAAAAAAATCCAATTATGTTGTCCACTTTTTCTCTGATCTAATAAAACAGACATGCATAAGTTGTAAATTGTTTACGCCTTCAAATTTTATTGATAAAAGAAACATGCCTTTTTTTCTTCTTCTAACTTTTTATTTGATTCAATCATTCACTTAGAAAACAAAATACACCACCAAATTAGTAATAAATCTACCCCAAATTGTCACTTCCAAATTTCGAGTGAATTAAAAACTTAACACATGAATCTTTTGTATTAGAGATTATGCATCATCTAAGGCACTAAATTAATATAAAGTTTGAATTTCATCAATAATATGATTAAGTGTCTTATTCTTTTTAATCTTAGCTAGTTTTAAACTCGTGCATATGCATATGAACTGACATTTCTTTGTGTGTGTGTGTGTGTGTGTGTGTGTGTGCGTGTGCGTGTGCGTGTGTATGTGTGCGTGTGTTTAGATATATTGCATGTTTAAAAATAAGGTGAATCAAGTTAGTCGATCATTATTTACGTTACAATTATATTACATCTTTTGAATTCTTTAAATAACACAACACAAAAATATATTTTTTCTATTTTAATAAATCTACTTTAATATTTTTCATACATAATGTTTCTTTTTAAACTCTCGAGACGAGTTTGACCAAGAACATTTATCGTATCTCTCTGGTATAGTGTTAAGAAATTTCCCCCCTTTTCCAGATAGTTATGATACCTTATATACTAATCACAATTCATTCATGCTACCTAGAAAAACCAATTTCCTTCATAGCCTAATCACAATTCACTAAATAAAGTCCTTGTTGTGTTTGCATGTTTTGAAAACTCTTCGCTCTTGAAATGAAAAGCAAAGTCAAATTGTGTGCAATTAGTGGTAGATGAGAGAATGACACACCCTTATACACTAGTGTGCTTGAGTGAAACACTTTTTCTAGTGAGAATTGACTTCTTGGGTTGATCAACGGAACATTTTTGCCATAGTTGTTAATCTCTCTTAAAACATGTATATTCATTCTTGTGATGTTTACATTGTGGGCAACATAGCTAAGGATTTGACAAATTACACATATTCTCTTTTTATTGGTTTTGTAAGGAGAGCATTCATGAATGTTATCTAAATTGATTGTGTGAACTTGCTTCCTAGTTGTTCAACCTTTGTCAAGTAGATGTCTTTCTAGGCCAAGTTTTCTCTTGCTTGAGGACAAGCAAGGTTTTAAGTGTGGGGGAGTTTGATAACGTTGTTTTCTACCTTTTATTGATGTTAAGTTTTGTGAATAAAATTAACTCCTACATAACTTTTATCTTGTTTAATCCTCTAGTTTATGTTGTTTTTACATTGTTTCGTATTTTAGTTGTTTTATGCTTTTTTACTTCTAATCTCTATTATGAGTGTGTGAAATAAAACAATAGGAAGCAATTCTGGTGGAAGAAAACAAGCTAAAGCTCAAGGAAGCATGATTGGACATGAAAGATTGACTTTTACACAAATAATCATGTCGAGGGGTACCGAGATCAAGTCCAGCACTGCAAACATGGAGAAAGGACTCACCTATATGTATATACTGCCTTGGACAACCCTTGGAAGGCCAAAAAACGATCATTAGGCGCCAGGGTCACTCGTTGGGCGAGCTGGTGGCTCGCTGGGCGAAAATGGCAGATCGGAACTGCTGTATTCGAGTCGCTGGGCGAAAATGTGGCTCGCCCAGCAAGGCACATGTCTGAAAACGTCGATTTTAGACCTCGCTGGGCGAGAATGAAGCCGCTGGGCGAGAATATCGATCCCAATTCGTGAATATGGTTATTTAATCATGTTTCTATGAGAGTATTGGGGGATTCCTCATTTTTCACGAATAGAAACACCTTGGGTGCTTGGGAGAGACTCTTGAAGGCTATTAGGGGTGTTGGGAAACTCTCCCTTCTCCTTCTTGGGTTTCCTTCTTCATCCATGGAGGTTTTACCCCTTTTGGGTTGGAGAAGATGATGGGCTACGAAATTGAAGGCGGATATGCGAATGGGAGGCGCAATTGAACCATGGAGCAATATTCAAGAACCTTGGGAGAGAGATTGTTTCTACTTTATGGTTCCAATTTCTTCCCTATTCTTTAATTTTGTAAAACCCTAGGTTCTCCACCATGGAGAGCAATTTCTATTTGTTGAGATTAGATGTAAACCATTGAATTCTTGTGTAAAATTGTGTTGTTAATTTATATGCTTTTCCAATTCATGTTAGTATTTGATTTCCTTGCTTAATGCTTGATGTGGATTGTTCCCATGCTTGATTTGTGATTCTTAAGGTGTTGGGAAACATCTTTAGAATCTAGATTTGAAATTAAATACCTAATAGATGCTTGTATCTAGGAATAGAACTTGGTTCATTAGTAATCTTAGATTCTTGAAACTAATGCATGATTTCACTTGTTGAGGATTCAAGGAATTGAAACTTGATGAGTAATCATAGGCTCAAAGGCTCTAGGAATAGGATTTGAGTATTCTTGTGAATTGATTTTAACATGAATATGGAATTGAGATAATTTAGAATGCATGAGAATGAAATGGTTGAAGTTTAATCTTGACAAATTGTAAATACCCTATGTTAATTTCTTGTTGTACACCAACTGTTTCATAAAATACAAAAATAGTTTCTTAGTATTTTTGTGAACTTTGTGTCTAATTGAGTTGTGAATTGTGAGAGTTGTCATGCGTTGCACAAGTCCCTTGGGAGAGAACGATAAAATACTTATTACTTGCTATGTGCGACCGGTGCACTTGCCGTGTTAGTTTTTCACTAACACTTGGGTACATGTCCCGTTAAATCTTGAACACTGTTCCAGTGTTTTTGGCCTTTTCTTATGGAGCGCCAGTATAGGACTGTTGTAGTTTCCTCATCACGTGGTGAGCTACATGACCACTAGGGATAACTACTATCACTTCTAAAACACCATTTTCTAGAGTTTTACACATGGCAAGGATACAACTTTAAAAAATATTTTTCATATATTTCTTACTCTTTTATATATCTTATTTCTTATTGGTTAACTCTTGACTTTTCAACTTGACTCCAAAATGAACCAACTCAATTTATTTATCTATTTAGATATATTGCATGTTTAAAAATAAGGTGAATCAAGTTAGTCTATCATTATTTACGTTACGATTATATTACATATTTGAATTCTTTAAATAACACAACACAAAAATATATTTTTTCTATTTTAATAAATCTGCTTTAATATTTTACATACATAATGTTTCTTTATAAATTCTTAAGACAAGTTTGATCAAGAACATTTATTGTCTCTCTCTGGTATAGTGTTAAGAAATTTTCCCCCTTTTCCAGGTAATTATGATTCCTTATATACTGACATGCCGCCATGTTGCATTACTTGGGTACGTGTCCCTTTGAATCGTGAACATTGTTCCACAATTTTTGGCCTTTTCTTATGGAGTGCCAGTATAGGACTCTGGTAGTTTCATCATCACGTGGTGAGCTACATGACCACTAGGGATAACGTCGTTTATTTTTCGAACATTTACCAAATGATGCTTTTATATCTGATGACATCCTAGCATGCACAGATCCCTAAGTTGTTAATTAGTATATGAGCAACCTTGGTTGAGGACAGATCTCTACATCGTCCTCCAGATCACATAATAAAAAGCTTACTAATTGAAAATAATAATTATATCCTATAACAATAAAAAATTGTATGAATCAATTTTTATCGTAAGAACTTGTGGATGAAGATGATCTTAAGGTCTTATATAAGAAAGAGAAGGGATAGAGAGATGTGTAATAATAAATAAAATAAAATAAAGAAAGGAAATTGAAAGGGAAGAAATAAGGCTGAAATGAAGGGTGAAAAAATATAGTTGTAAAAGAGGAGATTGTATGATGCATTTTATTTTATTTTATTTTTTAAAATTTAAAATTAATAAAATATTTTCATAAATTTAAAAATTTCCTTATGCCACCAACATATTTCCTAAAAAATGTTACATTATTTATAAAATTAAATTACTTTGTTAAAGGCTTGTCAACTTTGAACTATTAATGTCATGTCTGGATAATTGCAATCCATATTGATTTAAAAGTCCAACTTGGTAAACCGAAGGTATTTCTTTCTGCATCCCCATATTTTTTTCATGCACCCATCGTCTTATGAAAATGACCTAAATATTTTTGATTAAAAAAAATATTAAAAATAATATTTCTCCCATCTTTCACAGCATCAGCGCCACACCTCCATTGCCATAGGCTTGCACAAAAACATGTATCAAGTTAAGTAGCGTTATGCAACACAAATCGTGAATTATAGAAGATCCATTTGCTAGCTTATATGTGAGGATACATAGATATTGTTAAAGTGTCGGTCAAGCCGAAGGATAAAACGAGTAAAGTACTCGTTTTAGGTCTTAAACAAGATTTAAAAAAAATTTATTTATTACTAATATTTCTTTATTATGTTATGTTTAAGAAAAAAAACCTCAAAACGTTTTTTAATATTAATTAATATATTTCTATTAAACTAATTATAGAATTATGTTTAAGATAAAAAAAGGCTTCCAAAAAATATTTTATTATTAATATAGCTCTATTAAATTAATTATAAGTTTATTAAATTACGTTTAAGAAAAAAATCCTCAAAAATTTTTTTAGTACTAATTAATATATTTCTATTAAACTAATTATAGAATTATGTTTAAGATAAAAAAACATCCGAAAAATATTTTATTATTAATATAGCTCTATTAAATTAATTATAAGTTTATATTTGGAAATAAAATTTAATTAAATTATTATTAGTCTATGTTAATTTTATTAGTAGTAAAAATAATAATTAATGAGTTAAAAAATATTTTTAGAAGATTATAATTTTGTTTACAAGAAAGAGAATGATTAGCTATCTTTATTCTCTTATAATCTGGATTCTATTTTCTTCTTTTGTCTCTCTATGACTTTTCTTACCTCTTATTTATTACTATTAAATGTATGTATGTGTGATGTGCTATGTTTTTTATGATGCCTATAATAGATTTACATTGTTAATTTGATATAGTTATGATATCCTAAAATAGTCAATATGTTGCCACGTTAGTTGACTAGGTTGCTAATATAGTTAACTACGCATATTCTGGAACTTGATGTTTGGACTCTGTTATAATATAGTTGACTAGCCAACTAATGTAGTCGACTAAGTTCGTGCCTGTAGCAGTTGTTACATAAAAACAGTTTTTACACTTCCCGATAATCGACTAGCCAACTAATGTAGTCGACTAGGTTCATGGCTGTTTGCATCTGTTATATAAAACCAGAAGAGAGAAAGAGAAGTGCGAAACTGATTCTTGGAGCAATCTTGGAAGGTCCTTTTGAAGATTTCTATCAAAACACATTCATTGTTGACTTGGCAAGATGAAGAAATTTCAATCTTGAAAAGGTTTATTCAATCCAATTTGTAGTCTTTGTTTGTTTGTGTTTTGATACAGTTCTGAAACAATTTGTTTCTATTTTTTTTCTGCCCTTTGCAAGTGCGTGTTTGCCTTGCTATTATGTGGTTGTGCAAGTGTGTGGATGCCTTGCTTTTGTGTTCTTTTATCTTAGAAATTAGATTTATCAAGTGTATTTGTAAATCTTGAAATTCTTGTGATATAGTGAACATATCTAGCTGTGGTTTGCTAGATGAACTGGATGTAGATTCGTAAGAATCGAACCAGTATAAAAATTCTATGTGCTTTATCTCTTTCTCTCTATATCTTGTCATGGTCTAAAAGCTCCATACATTAAGCATCAAACCATACTATTTCAATTGATTCAAAAGCAAAGGTTTTTATCAAAACAATTTCAAAAGTGCTAAAACTGGGCAAAATCTGTTAATACCAATTCACACCCCCCCCCTCTTGGTTGTGAAATATTGGAGTATCAAGTCTATCATTATTGTTGGTATCGCATAGCAGAATGTTTATCGTTTGGACAAAAACCAAGAGGGGGGTGAATTGGTTTTAATTAATAAAATTAATACTTTAAAATTTTTCCGAAATTTTACCGATTAATTTAAATATCAATTCCTTTAAAAGCAATAGTAGATAAAATAAAGAGATAGAGAAGAGGAAGTGACAAAAATATTTATACTGGTTCAGATCAAAAGATCCTACGTCCAGTTGTTAATCTCTTCAAATAAAGAGATTACCTCAATCACTAACAAATATCATATTACAATCAGATAATAAAAGATTAAGGAAAAAAAACACCTCTCTTGAACACAAAAGAGATGAACACCTATCTCTAAATCACACAGAGAACCTTGACCTTAGCTTTCCTAACAACAGCAGCAACACTCAATCTCCTAGAAACCCTCCAGGAAAAGTTATCGCTCTACCCACACTAGGTTTTTTAAAGCTCTTTTGAGAACTCTCTTTGCAGTCACAACACTTAGCACTCTAGCTTCTCAAAAAGGTCAGTTCGAAGTAACTCTGATGTTCCTTAAATAGGAGTTCCAAAAATTAGGTCAAAAACTAAACAGTCACGTCCAAACTGACAAGGATAATCAATTATTCTAGTGTATTTTCTAAAAATAAAATTTTGAGCAGATAATCGATTATCAGAGGTGATAATCGATTATTCCAGTGCTTTTCTAAAAAATTGTACTCAACTCATGATAATCGATTATCCTAACTAATAATCGATTATCACATTGGTTTTTCGAGAAATACCAGAATTTTGATCTTGTTGTTGATTCTAAACTATTCTAAGTACAATTTACAAGATTACTTTAAACATAAAAACACATGTTCTTTATATTGACTTTCAGATGGCTTTTAGGCTTCTTTTATCATCATCAAAATCTTGCTTCAGCATTTGACTTGTCTTTTGCTTTTGCCAACACTTATTACTTTATTTTCTTCTAATAGTCTTTTTTCTATATTATTGACAGATTACATCCCTTAAATCTCTTGAATCTCATGTTACTCGTGTGTATCAATTTTTTCATCCTCATTTCTGGTTAATATGTTTTTTCTTTCTATTTGTGTTGTGGTTATTTTTATTCTATTTTGGGGATTTGTATTAGAATTAGAAATGTGTTTCTTTTGTCTAGTTTTGTTTTTCGGTACTTTTATATTTAAAGAGTTATTTTTTTTTTTTT
>Ga0209589_1003891_pt1 | contig 25993 bp, 8 predicted proteins | sample CowpeawhiteBW_FD_187525 | JGI IMG/M metagenome (GOLD analysis project Ga0209589, IMG submission 187525) | Root nodule microbial communities of legume samples collected from California USA - Cow pea white BW (SPAdes) (version 2) | ecosystem: Host-associated > Plants > Roots > Nodule | place: USA...
TATATAAAAAAAAATATATATATATATATATATATATATATATATATATATAAAGAACACTTTTTTATTATTTGCCTATAAAAAAAATCATATAAGAACACTTTTTATTTTATGAAAGAAAAAGTGGTAATACACAATCACCTTATATTTTTACCTTATACACAGTCAACACAAAAGAAAATGTTTTAAAACATTTTTATTTTGAAAGAAATAGATTAAAAAAGTAAAATTATTAATTTTTTATTAAATGTTAGAAAGGTACAATAACAAAAAGATATTTTTATTTTAAATATAAAATAATTTGAGAAAAAATATTTTTATCATGAAGTAAATAGATTAGAAATGTAAAAGTATTAGTTTTTTTTATTAAATGTTAGAAAGGTACAGCAACAAAAACATATTTTTATTTTAAGATATAAAATAATTTGAAGTGAATAGAGTATAAAAGTAAAAATATTAGTTTTTCTATTAAATATTAGAAAGGGGGCAGAAAAATTAGTATAGAAGATGTTTCTTTACAATTTTTCTACCAAAAATATCACAAAAACTGAATAAAAAAACTGAGTCAGGTTAAGTTAATAAAAAAATGGGGTGCAGGAAGTAATTGGCTGAGAGAGAGTTTATTTTTTCCTTTCAAGAGAAATAAGAATGGGCCAAAAAATAAAATAAACCCACCGTTTCACATAATTGTTTATTTATATTTGTCCTACAATTACAATTTATAGTTATCCTAGAAATAGGAATGCCAATGCGACTATACAGGTAAATCTCCTAATTTTTTTTCTTTTTATCAAAAAATGTCTTTAGATATTTGCGAATATGATATATTTGTAAATAAAATCCTTATTTTTTTTAATAAAATTATTTATATACCAAATACGATATACACGTCTTCATGAATATAAACATATTATATTAAAAAATTGTTTGTGCATTATATTAATGGACATGATACATGTTTACGAGTTAAATCCTTGTGTTTTTTATGAAAATAATATATTCTTGAGTTAAATCCTTACTTTTCTTATGCTCAAATATCATAAATATATAAGAGTTAAATCTTGTTTTTTTCTCGTGACATAAATAATCCACACAAAAAAAAACACACAAATTTGGTAGTAACTTGTGAAAAAGGAAAAATTACTGAGAATTTTTGAGTCTATTCTTGATATCTTCAGCAGCATCTGCAGCATCAACCTGCTTCTTCGTAGCCTCAAGTTCAGCTTCACTTGCCTCTTGCTCGTTTCTTGCAGTAATTGTCTTTACCTGCTTTTCCACAACAAAAAAATAAATAAATAAATAAATAAATAAAAACTCTTGCATCAGAAAAAGCAATTTCGTTTTGGTTTGTGTAAAATGAATATTATTCATTGAAATACCAAAACAAAAAATGAAAAACAAAAACAAAGGGCGTGTTTGGATTTCGAACCTGACCCACAAAAAAGGCTTTTACATATCGAAAACCTTCTTGAACAGAAGCTGCAAACGATATGCAACTCCTCCCCAAACGAGACCCAAACGAGGTCTTATTTTGTTCTGAAGGTGAATTATCCATGTCTTCCCTTCAGCTTGAAATTTTATTGATAATACCGACTGCAAAACTAAAAAAATAAAATAAAATAAAATAAAAATAATATATATATTATATATATAGAAGTATTCTTTTCTTCCCTTTAAAATTCAGAGTTTAGAAAGATACAACAGCATTCACAGTATCATCTTCCTCATACGAACAAATTGAACCAATTTTGTGTTTAAGAAACACAATGAAATGAGTTAGGCTTACTTACACGTTTCTGGAATCTGATTTCCTTGTTTACGTGGCAGCTACATACACTATACGTGTCACTTAGGCTTTTGTCATAAATTCATTTATTTATCATTAGCGCGTATCCTTCAAGTATGAACTTCCAGATTTTCTATCTATATTTTATCTTCAAATTAAAAATCTTCTTTAATTTATAAGTTTAAGTATTTTTAAATAAATTTTTATTGAATTTATTTAAGTTAATTAGATAATACTTTTAATGTATTGTTTTATTTAGGGATGTTAACGAGACGGATAGGGTACGCGTAGTAGCTCTCCCATATCCTATCCGTTGGATAAATATTTGTCTCGTACCTGTACTCATATCCGTCGGGTATCCGTTATGCGGTACCCGTCTATTTTTTTCATATCCGCGGATATTTACAAAAATATTTTAAAAAATAAATATTTAACTATAATTAGTGTTTTGATCAACAAGTTTTCTTTTTCCGATTGATTCTTAAAAAACAAACAAATGAAAAATCACTACCAATTTATATTTTAGTTTAATTTGAATAAAATATTAAAGAAATTACATCAATGTCCACCTCTTGCAACATTGTATAAAGTTTCATGTTATCCAATTTTAATCTAGAAGAGCCTTAAAATATAAGAAGTTCAGTAAAAATTTCTAACAATCACTTAATATGTAAGTAAAAGTGTTAATTTCATTACCTTCCATGTTGGTCCATAATCAGTCTTAAAGACACATCAATGCCTTCACAATATATGGAAGTAATTTACTCATTTGTAGTATAAGAATCTGACCACCATTATTGAATGAAGACTCATAATATTTTTTACTTACTTTTATATATATATATATATATATATATATATATATATATATATATATATATATATATATTTTCGTGACAGGGGAATCAATTTGCAGTAACGTCCACGTATTTTAGTCGCTTAGTTTTGCTTCAAAATTTTGAATACGCAACCTGAGTATTAGTAATTGTTATCTCATCTTTATTTAAAGTGCGGTATTGCAATTCATTTCTGCATTTAAGTAACTGAGTTGGCGGGTTTGACGGTAATTTTTCACGTCTTAGATTTAATATTTCGAAAATAATTGTTTAACAAAAATTGTATTGATAAAGTTGAGAAAGTTTACCTGAAAACACTAAATAGATTAATTTTTTATTTTTTAAATAATATACGATGGAAAGATAACATAAAGGTGTTTCTTTCTTTATTTTATTTTTGTTTGGAAGTTTGACGCTTTGTTTTTCTTCTTCTTTCACTCTTTTTCATTCTGTCTCGCAAGAACAACAATGATTTTCTTTTCCACAACCTCCGTCCTAGCCTTTTCCCTTTATTCCGTTCCACACAAGATTGCGCCTTCAACCCTCATTTTCGTTGGTTTTCTCCTGCATGAATGTGAAGGAGCATAAAACTCGGGTTGGAAAACCATCTTGAATGATCATTGATTAAATATTAAACATTTTTTTTAATGTGATTTTCGTTTTCTCATTATGATCATTGAAATTAAGGTGATAGAGTGAGGGTAATAGGGAAATTAGAGAGGTACCATGTTCTTTTGGGTACAAGAAAGCAGCTAGCGCTGAAAACAGGAAATTGAGAGGAAATTAGGAAGCACATTGAAGAAGGAAAATTGAAGAATTCAAGAAGAGGGCACTTGCACTTCGTCCGTTAATCTTTAATATTATATAATTGTATGATGTATGAAATTTGGACTTTTGTTTCAGTCAATTTTCTGGGTTTTTCGTGTTTTTGGAAATTTTCCAAAAACCGCCTGGTGGCAATGAAGGTCCGACAGGCGATACATGATGTTTGAACTAAGTTTTTGGGTTCTGCCCAAAAACCGCCTAGCGGCAATGAAGGTTCGCTAGGCGGTACAAACTGGATTGGTTCGTTTTTGTGACTTTGTACTTTTGCTTGAACATGCACCTTTGGTTTTGAGTAGTTTTATGCATGATGAATGAACCTTTGTTAAATTATGCATGTTTGGGTACCTTTAAATTGATCAAAGTATGTGTCAAAACATGGTTTTTTGTATTTTACATGCAGTCAGTGGCGGATCTTGACCAACATTGTTGGGGGTGTCCAAATAATACATCCAAAATTTATACATTTTATTATTGTCACTAACACAATAAAAAATGAAGTATAAGAAGAAAATTGAGAGACATAAATACCAAAAATGATTTATCAATATACCTATTTAAATAATCTATTCTTTTATTCTTCATCAATATACCTATTTAAAAAAAATACTAAAAAATGATTTATCATAATCTAATAAAAAAAATTGAGAGACATAAATACCAAAAGAAATTCGATGATAATCAAACCACACTTAAAATTCAATTATAAAAAACAGTGTGTACAATCATTTTCTCTTCTATGTTGATAAAATAAAAAATTAATATAAAACAGGCTCATTAAATAAATTATTAAACTAATATTTCACTATCAAGTGATACAAAAGAGAATTACCTTCTTCTTTATTTCTTTGAGAATGGAAGAGAACAGTTGAGAGATGAAAGCAAAAATAATTGATTTTTTCTCTTCCGAAAGAAAAGAAAATAGGTAAGAATGGAAGATGAGAACAATTTGTAAGAAATTCAAGGCATAGACATATAAAAGAGACTCATTAAATAAATTATTGAATTAATATTTTCTTCCTCGAGGATGGAAGAGAATAAAGGAGAAATAAGAGAAAAAATAATAGATCTTTTTCTTTTCAGAAACAAAAGAAAACAAATGAGAGTTAAATATGAGAACAATTTATGAAAAACACAATCTATAATGAAAACAAATAATAAAAAATATCTTGATAATTCTTTTTAATCTTTATTCTTTATTATATTATTTATTATATTTTATTATTTATTAGTATTAATTATTGTGTTTATAAAAGAAATAAATATTTGATTTAATATTTTTATCACCAGGCGCTAGGTCCTTGACTTTTGAGCGTTAGACACCACCTATTTTTCTAGTCTGTGCAATTTTCGTAAAACTACATCTCTCGGTTCGTTAACCGTTCGATTTAGCTGAAATTTTGACAGCGGGTTCATAACATGTTTCTCTTTAGTTTGTACAGTATGATTTGAATTTGGATGCCTGTAGTTGGAGATATATGATACGCATGATTGCTGGTTTGGAGGTTTTTAAAATGCATGAGTGGGAAGCATGGTTAGGTTCTGTTGTGAGTCTCCATGAATTTCAATGATCCTTTGGGTTAGTCACATGTTGAGAATGGGTTTATTGTTCAATGCATGTCTATCAATATAAAGGAAATTGTTGCATAAGAGGTGTGAAGTACTATATTAATTCGCATTGGTGCATATAATCATGTGCTTAAGTTGTTAGAGTGCTACTACTTTATATTTGATATGAGCATGTATTATTCATAACTTGAAATTGAATGCTAGCATGGATTTAAATGGTGGAGTATATATATGAATATATATAGGGGTTGTTGCATGTGATATGTGGTGAATTCTATTAATAATTGAGTAATGGTATGATCTCAACTGTGAACCCATTGGGTATATGAATGTATTGAATTGTGATTCAGTCATGCTAATATAACTGGATAAGTGTCGTTAATGTTTTGGATTGCTTGTGAATTGTTTGGGTTCACTGAGAACTAGTTTCTAAATGTCAAAAACTAGTAGTAGTGACACTACTAGTGTGGCTCCAGGCAATAACCACTAAGATAGTGGCTTTGTTTGTGTCTGGTGCCTAGCGGCGAGAGCGTTCCTCCAAGCGGTGTGCGTTGGCATTTCGCCTAGCGGCTTATAGGCAACGCCAGGCGATAACACATAAGGTAGTGTGCTTTTTTGGCTTGTGTTTTGCGTGTTTGTGATGTTGGGCTTGCACCAGGAGATGTTTGATTGTGTCATGAGCAGGTAGGTTCACGACTGGTGGTGAACACGTGATAATATGAGTGGGGAGTTTCATATTATGATACTCTCGTGTGAGGATATGAGCGGGGAGGTTCGTATGTTTTGTGCTCACACTTAAGGGTTGCTGCGAGTGGAGAGGTTCGTAGTTGGATAGATCACGTATGATGGACTACGGATGGGGAGGTTCGTAGAGTTGGACTACGAGCGGGGAGATTCGTAGAGGTTGGACCACAAACGGGCAGGTTCGTGGAAGTAAGATGTGTCTTGGGTCCATGGTCAAGTATTGGTATGGTGTGCTTGGAATAGTAGTTTTAGGTGCATAATAAGATTTAGAGTTTTACACAACTTGTGGCTTGTTTCTTTGGATGTGCATTGTCTACGAGACTTTGGTTGATACCTTAAGGATGAACTTTGTAGTGACATTCCTTGAGTTGTGGCTCAGAATGCTATCTCTTGAGTTGTGGCTCGGGATAGAGGGTAAACACGTGGCATTCCTTGAGTTATGATTCGAAATGACATCTCTTGAGTTGTGGCTCAGGATGGTGAATGAACACGAGCATTCCTCGATTTGTGGCTCGGATTGGCGAGTGTTGCCAGTATGAGTGTGCAAGTTGTGGCTCGTATGGATGGGTCCAGAAAGATTGCCCTCTTCAGCGTTAGCCGATGAGTTTGGTAGTATTAGGACAAATACGAACTATGGTTCGTATTGGGAAAATGAGGGTTTGTGTCATCATGTAAACAGATCAACAGTCTGCTACAAGATGTTAAGTCATGAGTGGATGTTATTGACTCCATTTGCTTGAATAGATTTTCAATTGCACATTTAAATTCACATGCTACTTCAGCAAGGTCGTAAAATTGCTTACACAATGCATCATATCTTTCCACATTTGGTTCATCCTTTTTACTGTTGTAAGATACTCTTATGCAAGTATGTCTTTGACGAATGAGTTTGCTCTACATTTTTAGCACATATTTTGCTTGAACAATTGTAACTCCCTCATGTCCAAGAACCAACAAGCAATGCATTCATAATATACCTCTAAACTCAAACAACAAACAACAACTTCTAATGTCGTGAGTTATGGGATCAAAATACATTTCTTGAAACTTGTTTGCATTACTACCATTTCACATACACTCCTTTAAGTTTTTGTATTTGATTCCAAACCATTTAAGATCACATCTTTTACAACATAATTAATCCTACACTTAAATTCATTCTTAACTTCACCAAATTTAGAATGAGTATACTTACATTGGAACTTGTCGCAACCGAAATCGCGACGAGACAACAAACCAAAAATAAAATATTAAAACAAGATATTTGGAGTCACCACCATAGTTTATTCTAGAAAACTACGGAAAAACCAAAAAGATAAGACAATGTCTGCTAACAAATCAGATTTTGGGTCCGGAAGTCAGTTACGCGTGGAGAAGGTATTAGCACCCCACAACGTCCGTCCTAAGACGGTACCTTTAATTAAATGTGCAAAAGTATTTGGTTTTCAAAATATTTATTTTCCTCTAAAAGTATAATAAAAGAAAAGAATGTACAAAAGAGCCAAAAATAATTTTTTGATTTTTTTGGGCCCGACGAGGATTAATTTTCGCTCCTATGTATCTCCATGTGAATAGAGAATCAGGGTTACGTAATTCTTTATGAAAAACTATTTGAGAAACTTTTTTATTTGATTTTTTTATAATTTTGAAAACTTTTTTTTATGTTTATTTTTGGAAATTTGAATTATTTGGAAATAGGTGTCATGCGACGCAAGCGGTCGAATAGACACCAAAAATTGAACAAATAAAACATTTTTTTATTTTAGATTTTTATATGTTTTTATTTTTCTGAAAAAAAAAATTGGAAAATTGGTGTCACGTGACACAAGCGGCTGGACAGATACCAAAAGAAATGAAGAAAAATATTTGTTTATGATTAAAAAATATATAATGAAAAATGAAAAAAATAAATCAAAAGAATTAGAAATTGGCAATGACGTACCTTCAAAATTTTCGATATATGTTCTCTTCCATATCAATCCCACCCTCTTGTTTTGCCAACAAAGGTAAAAAGGAGGTGTGTTTATTTGGTTGGTAATGGAAGAGAAAGAGGAAGTGTAGCGAATATTTTTTTCTTTCAATCATGACAGAGTGCGTATTTATACTCACGCCTTGCAATATCAATGCAATCTTAGCCTTAATTGTAATGAACAATAATAGCAGCACATTATGGTGATCAAATCATAGCAAATCAGAGCACAAAATCAATCAAGATCAGTAATATTGATTATAATCGTTAACAAATCAGAGCACAAAAATCAATCCCAATTAGTAATATTGATTCTAATTATATGAAGAGATATTGTTTTTAATTATTATAATCATATCACTAATTTATATATTAGAACAAAGGTAGAGTTGTTAGGCTCATGAAGAGGAATATGATAATAAATTAGGCTCTTCCTTTTTTTTCCTTTTTTTTCTTTTTTCATCTCTCTTTTTTTTTTCTAAAATTAAAGTTTGAAAATCTTTGAAGAAAATTTTGTTTCACATTTTTTTATTTTCCATTAACTAAAAAGCTTTTTTTTATTTTTTATTTTTTATTTCTTTTTGAAAATAAATTTATCCATCCGGATAAAATTGGGTGTTGACAGAACTGTCTTTCAATTAGTGATTGAGACCCATAAGGAAGTGTCATATTCAATGATGCAAAGTCAATACTCTTTCTCGGCCTTTTGTCATAAGGCATTGTCGTATTGCACAATAAATTGTTAAAGTGTGGTAGTCAAATTAATGAATCCATCAAAAAATACATTCTCACTTTGTTGTGTGTTGCATATGTCAGCCCAGAAATCATTCTTCAAGTAACATGGAACACATCTCTTTATCTCTTCGACCAAGGTGGAAAGCTAATCGTTATTTTCTAATGCATGACTTGTGATGAAATCTCCCACCCACACTCAAATGCTTCATCGTCAACAGACTCTTACACCAAATGCTTTAATGCTTCTTTAATCACATTGTAGTTAGTATATCCAACCAACTTCTCCAAAATTTTGTTCATTATATGCCAAAGGCACCACCTATGTCGCATTACATTGGTCGGTTACTATCTCATTTGGTGCCTTATTTGACATGCACCTTAGCCACACACTAAACAGCTAAACAAAAGTACTTTTGTCTTCTTTAGATAATATTTTGCAGCCTAGTAAAATTGATTGGTCGTAGTGGTTAATCCCCACAATAGGTGCGAATAGCATGTTATATTTGTTTGTTAGGTACGTGGTGTCAAAGGATACAACGTCTCTAAAATCCTCACATGTCGATTGGCTCTTAGCATCAGCTCGAAAAACATTTCAAATACGTTACTTTTTCAAGTCAACCTCGTAAAAGAAATCATTATTTAGTTGTCTCATTCATGAGAAGTGATTCAACAATGTTTGTCCATCCCCATTTTTTTTCCCGACGCCCATCTTTGAACCTTGATGTAGTTTCTAATGTCACGCTTATCAAAGTCAAGGTTTTCAAAACCTCTTGTATCACAAACTAATGATCAAAAACTCTTATTTATCTGCACTCTTGCCTCTCATTTATGTGAAGAGTTCTCTTAGCATGTATATTTATGTTTTTGTTACCTTTAATTAATCTTGGCTTTCATGGGTTGATATCATTGTTGTATTCATTCACCACACTTTAAATACACCATTTTTCTTTTTTAATAACCAAGAAAATTTGAGTAGGACAATCCTTCCTATAGGTACGTTGTGTCTTCGTTTCTGGAGGGATTGATGAGATATACTTTCCTTCTTGTGAACACACTAACTTCAAGTAGCATATGTTGTCATCAATTCTTTTTTGTAAACTTTTTATCCTGACACCAAAACATGTTCAAATAGCGTAATCCTTATAAATTTTTTTAACATCCTTGTTTGTCTCGAAAGACATCCCAACAATGGAGACCAAAACTTGCTCTAATTCAACACCTTCATTGTTGTAATTAGTAGCTTCCATGTCGTTACACGTTATTTCACAAAGGTCCTCCTCATACAACGATATGTCATCTAGTGGCATTTTGTCAGTCTGTTCTAAGTTTTCCATGTTGAATGTTATGTGTATGTTCGCTCCTGACAGTAAACGTTCAATTACATGACGAAGTCATCATAAATACAAATAAAAATAAAGGGGACTACAAATTTATTGCTAAGACAACCATAAAGGTGAGGACCCATACAATCAAAATTAAAAAAATGAAACCTTTATGCAATCGGTGGTGGGTGAAAAAAAGGTGTTTCGCAAAACCTTGTCAAATTTTAAATGCAAGATGACGTTTTTAGGGAACTACTCAAGGATTCAGAGGAGGAGGAACAAGTTTGAAGTGGTTCATTAATGGTATGAATAAATACTGCACTTACCTCATCTTTCTATGGGCACTGAAGTTGTTGATTGTTGGGTGAAGTAATGACCAAAGTTGACGACAATCCACGGTCCACCATTCAATGGCACAACATTGGGTGTTAGTGGTTATATCACCCTACATTCAATGCCCCATGTGGGGTGGGTAGGAGAGAGGTCTTTCTTTTTGCAATGAAATAGGACGAGTTTAGCCGAAGGGAATACGTGAACAAGAAGAAACTTTAAGGGTAAAGTGGTAAGTTCGTCATACATGTTTTAATATAAATATAGTTACCACTAAATAACATCTTCCAGTGCACGAAACAAATTTTGAAGGAAGCTCATTTTCTGACTTCACAAATCTTTTACCATCCAAGAGGTAAATATTTGGTACATTAATTCCACTAACCACATCGTTGCTATCAAGTTCGAAACACCTTTGTTCTTTTTATTCACCTTATTTAACACAATAGTTTTTCAATACACGAATTGTTTGATAAAGGATTGATCTCTACCAAGGATGATGGCTCATGGCACATGCTTAGAAGAAAGGGAGTTCCTTGATCTCTTCCTTTGCTTTTATTTTCTTCAATTTAAAATTCTATTAAGTTGGTTTGGTTGACTATTTTTAAGTTGACTTGTTGACTTTGACTTTGGGTTGACTTGTTGACTCAAAGGATTAGCTTAACCTAAAGCCAACATGCTAATTGAAAATTAACTTATTTTATAGGTTCATTAAGAGGTTGGACAAGGAAGGACAAGTGGCCTATTTTGATGGCTTTTGGAGAGCACGTGTGGAGGAAAGAGAAAGAGCAAAGCTTTCTAGAAACATCTAGAAAGGATGACCACATGCCTTGGCCTCCAAGAAGTCTAGAAACATCTAGAAGGAGCATCCACCTTGCCTTGGCCAAGAAGGCTTCTAGAATGTGTCCATGTGCTACTTTGTTGACTTACTTTCTAGACTCTAGGTTTTGTTATTTACATTCTAATCATTTTTAGCTTATTTATTTTTACTAAGAGACCCTTAAACACTTCTATTTAAGGGGACCTTTAACACTTGTACAAGGGTTGAACATTTTGGAGAAATTAAACACCTTTGTGTATCAACCATTGTGAGAGTATTCCTCCTTAGGGAGTGGAGTTCTTTTAAGACTTATCTTGAATCTTGATTTAAGTGGCGGCACACATCGACTCATTTTCAAGGTTGTCATGGCTTCTTCTAACATAGCCTTGTAGTGACATGCTTCTCACATTTTTATCATTCATTTCCTTTCCATTTTATGCTTTCTTCTTCTTTTGTGTGTGTGACTTGGGTTTTACTCTTTTTATGTGTTGTCCACTCTTATTTGTTTTGAATCAATCCATTCTTCTCTTCTTTAGAACCTTGGAAAGGACCGTTCACATCTAGATAGCTTGTTATCTTAAAGAGTGGGGATTTCCTTGGTTTTCTTAATCAATCATCACCATATTCATTAATCTTCTAAAAGGAACAAGATAATCCAACATCATTGTTTCAACCCTTGTAATGCAGGCGCAAAAATGGAACCATATGAGGGTTTGGATATTGATGACTCAGACCTACAATCATTCTTCAGGAAATGCAACTCAAATACCAATTTTATTCCTGGTCCCAATAGGAACCAAGTTATTTTAGTAAACAGGGAGTCTGATGAGCCAAAAAACACTCAAGAATTTGTCAACCAAATTGCTGATGCATCATATCAATGTGACTTCAACTCGAATCCATGAAAATAGGCAGAAATGTTTATCAAGTGTCGTGGTATAAACGTAAAGGGAGTTTGCATTACATAATTATTGAACAATGAAGTTTAATAAACTCTAATGTAGGGTTGGTTGATGATGGCGACATGAAATACGTGAGCAAACTAGATGGCAGAAGGTGCTTGGATAAGGCTAGGTTACCTTTTGTAGCATGTATTGTGAAATAATTCAAGCACAATGGATTTGGTGACATAACAATCACAATGAAGGCTAGTGGACATGACTTTCATTTACAAATGAAATTGTTTGTAATTCAAGAGTAAAGTACTGAATATGTTATGTAGGATCAATCTGCAAGACCTATGTTAATGTCCATAAGAAGGTCCTAGAAGATGAAAAGTTTGGTCCAAACCTTGGAATCGGCTTAGTCATGTTGTTGCATGATGTAATTTCATACTTTTTACTAATTTCATACATAAAACACGTCTATTTATTTATTTTGTATACAAAAAACATTTATTCAACATCCACTAAAATATGTTGCCATTTTTCGGCCCATACGCACAACTCACTACCTTAACATAACAATTAGGAATGTCGTGAAGGTAATACAAAATGTCAAATATATCGGATAACTTCTTATGTAGTAAGTGAAGTGACTGACTAACGTGCTTTATACAATAATAAGTTAAGGTAATACAAAATGTCAAAGGTAATCATGACGAATTCCAATTTTGCATTAATGTTTAAGGACTAAAAACATGTTTGACTCATTATTATATAAAGATCTACTATAATCAAACTAGCAAATATAAATTCAAATATCACAAAATATGTTCTCATCAATTCACATAGATATGACATAGACTAAAAAAACCCAAATTTATGCATCAATTTGGACTCTTGAAGTTTTGCTTTGTCATTTATATTGAAATCCTCAATGTTACAATTCCACTAATGATACCTAGTTCTTCTCTCATGACAAAGTGAGTTCACTTATAGCATAAGAGAAGTGGAGTCCTCGACTCAAACCAATTATAGGAACATCCTTCCCTCTTCACCACCTAGACTCCTTCCTCTATATGAGACGGTTGAAAGTCTAGTTGAGTATAAGGATAACTTCCAAAGAATGTCCTTAGTAATTACATAATACTAGATTCACATGTCATAACCTTCCTCCCTAAGAATAATATGACCATACAATTTAATTACAATAATAGATATATCACATTCCTCTAACCATAAAACATCTCCTTGAATCATTCACATACATCACATGAATTAGCTCCTTAAATAAATCAAACCTAAAATGTATAAACTTGCCCAATAAGCACATACACTCGCCTAGGGAGCAACCCTGGAGGTTAATTCGCCTAACAAATGAATGTTTTGCTTAATGAGTCCAGCATTGGAACCAAATTTAGAATAATTTGTCTAAAGAGACAAACTCGCTCAACAAGTCCCAATTCTCTTAACTCTCAGCCAAAATCAATGTTTGCATTCGCTCAACGAGATTCTGCTTGCTTAGCGAGTAGACCTATCCATATAGTCTAAGAAAGAATGGCTAATATTACAAATTTTTTGTCATGTTATTCAACAAAATATAAATTAAAAAACTATACAATTTTTTTCATACTAATTTAGAAAAAATTGTTTATAAGACCGTTACTTGAGTAATTTAGTATAAATATTATAATTAAAGATTAAAGTATCAACATATATAACTCGACAATCAAATTAATTAAACATTCAAACTATTCAAATATAATTAAGCAACATTCTAGCATTTAAAAATATGAAATTGTGAACAAATATAATAGGAGTAGTAAATAATTATTAAAAAAATTTAAAAAAAATTTAAAAAAAAATTAAAAAATTTTAAAAATTTTAAAAAAATTGTAAAAAAATATTGGTGGGTTAAGTGAGCCAACCCACCTTCAACCCGGCTCGAACCCGTTTAACCCGTGGGTTAAGTGAGCCGAGTTGAGTTCAACCCACTTTTGAAAAAGTTGAATTTTTCTCAACCCAACCCGGCTCGAACCCGTGGTGAGCCAGGTTGGCTCACGGGTTGAAACCCATTTTGACATCTCTATATCTTGACTCTCTGCCAAATTCATTTTTGGTTGTTGCTAAGCGAGAATGAGACTCGTTTAACGAGTTTGCATAATGTAAACAACATTATCCTAAATTTTGACAATGCCAAACCAAACAGTCCCCATTTACTTAAACCAATTTAATAACACACCAATTACATATTTTAAATACCATTCTCATGCAACAAATAAATTCTACCATCTAATATTACAAAACATACCACAAACCCTTATTTAATAGCTTTAATATTCACACATCTGAGCATCTCATATTAACAACTTCCCATAATACTAACTTCTCATGAAAATCAATCCACACAGACCAAGAGAAAATCAAACTCTAGGCTCAAGATCACAAACAACTCAGTTTATAACTAGTAGTTAGAACGAATTTCAAGTGTGAAATAACTAGAATTTTAGCTTCCCTCACCTCAAATGATACTCTTAAGCTTTCCGACACTTCTCAACATCTTTCATCCACAGATGAATCTATCTACACAGAAGGAGATCAAATTAATTAGCCTAGTACACTATTGGAAGAGTAACAGATGAAATATGGGTGAGATTTTCCAGAGAGAAGACAAAGAGCCTTAAAAGAAAGGTTTTCTAGAGAGATACCCAAGCTTTGTATATTGAACTCCATAGTTGGAGAACCTATGTATAATTTAGTATTTTTTAATAAAAATAATTTATAATATAATATATTTTTACTTTCTACATCTAAATGTCTATTTCGAGGGTCTCACAGACACCACCCTCATTCTCATTCCTACATTAATTATATGCAAAATGAAATGGAATTCCTATATTATTGTTATTTTTAGAAGGAAGATGTTAACCAATGCCCTAAAGGCACTATTTAAGGAATAATTAATATGCATTGATTCCATCATTTTTACATTAAAAACTCAAATAATTAACTCTTTTAATTAAAATAATATAAATGTATATAACAAATTTATAAAGACAAAAATATCCTTTGAAATTTCTAAACAATAATTCTCTTATACAAAATAAGCATTTTAAAAACTCAATGAAGTCTTAAATTGATACTTTAATTGTTTTTTTTTGTAAACCTTTTAGATGTTTACACTAATTTTTGTTGATTTTTTTATTAATTTAAACTTTTTTGTTGAATTATAAATTAACCTTTAACAACATTAAAATATAATTATTTTATTATTTAATTATTTTGTAACATTTATTAGTAAATATTAAATACAATATTAACACAATTGTATAATATTTTTAGACATTTTTATTTTTTAAATAAAAATAATATTGTGTTAATAGTTATCATGTAAGATTTATTTAATATTATAATTAATTATGAATTTTTGTTAGATTCTATAAATATTAATTATTTTTAACCGATATCTTAAAATTACGGTCTTTAAAATAATATTAAAATAGAAAATTAAAAAAGAAAATCAATGAACCGGTCAAATACCGTGTTTAGTCTATTAGAACTACTGTAACATACCTCCAATGGATCTAATCTAAAAAAAAATTTGAAAAAAAAGTTCACATAAAGTCAATAATTTTAAGAATCTTGTTTTTAAAATATATTAATATAAATGATTGAACCTTAAAAGTATATTTGATTTTTTTTGCATATTGAATGTTAAAAACTTACAAAACATATTATCAAGATATGATATTATATTTCTGTAATGTTATTTTATATATTATTTAATATTTAACATTATTTTATTAATACCGATTCAGTCTCAATTTCATCACCGACTAGTTGATCTAAATGGATTTAATTAAGGATTCGATTTTCAGAACATAGTTATTTGAAACTAATCCAGTCATTCACGTTCCTATCAATATAAAATGCAAAGTAAAAGTTTAACATTGTCTTTTTGATAGAATATAAGTTGTTTTTATAAAATAAGCATCAATGTTATGTGGCCACCTCCTACAAAAAAATATTACACATATGCTATTTTTTAATTTGCGAATGTGGCTTCTCACATGTCAAAAACGTGAGTGAGGGCAGAATGGTAGTTGCACACTGTTCTCCAACCTTCACTATATATACGATGACCTCCAAATTCTAGGGTATAAAAAGCCCCAAATTTCTCCGCTCCCAAACGCTATCGAGCCAAACCCAAACGTAAACTCAGAAGCACCAGCAGAAGACGAAGAAGAAGAAGACGAAACAAAAGCGAACCACTCTGAACTCTCCAACGTCGCCACCCGATTCGTAATACGAATTCCATCTCTTAGATCTCCGTTTTTCCGCTTCTGCGTTTCCTCGCTTCACCGCAATCGCTTTTAGCGTTATTTGTTCTTTCTATTATTACTTTCTATTCTATGAATTCCTTCGAATTATGTCGGTTCCGTTTTCAATGCGTGCGTTTCAATCGACGCAGATCACGTCTCGTAAGCTGCAATGGCGACGTTCGAACTGTACCGCAGGTCGACGATCGGAATGTGCCTGACGGAGACGTTGGACGAGATGGTTCAGAACGGTACTCTCAGCCCTGAGCTCGCGATTCAGGTTCTGGTTCAATTCGATAAGGTACGGTTTTCAATTGCTCGTGACAGTTAGGTTTCTGTTTCTGGATCTGTTTTAACGTGTTATTATTGTTTTTATTTCATTTGCGTCTGAATGATATTTTAGTCCATGACTGAGGCTCTGGAAACACAAGTTAAGAGCAAGGTCTCCATCAAGGTAACATTACAGCATTTATTTTCCACTTCTAATTATATTTACACACAAATATACATACATATATATATATATATATATATATATATATATATATATATATATATATATATATATATATATATATATATATATATATATATATATATACAGAGAGAGAGAGAGAGAGAGATTATATAGTTTGAGTTGTTAAATTTTGGATATGGTATGTATAGGCATTTATTTCCTCTTCTGATGTTGATTGCGGTTAGGGATAGAAGTGACTCGAGGGGTTCAAGCCTAGCAGAGTCTTGTCTGAATTGTATAACTATTTGTTGTTGATCAATGAGTTAAGCTTGATTCTCTTTTCTATATGAGTATAATTAGCTAAGACAATTTAGTCGGAATTAAATTAAATGCTAGGTTGTTGACTTGAAGCATTGTTTTAATTATTGTGCTTCAAAATTTTCATGTTAAAGCCAGTTCACACGTGAAGGAACTAAAACATGAAAGTTGAGATTTGTCTTTAGGTCTGTTTGGCCCAATTTCTCAATAAGGACTTATGATAGGAAGAAAAAATGAACTTCTCTAGCTGTTAACATTAGCTTATGCACAAGTTAGTTTATAGAAGTTTTTTTTGGACGACTTCTTTGAATTTTTATTTTTAATTTGTGCATAAGCTAATTTTAACTCATGAAGAACCTTACTTAATTTTTTCTTCTTATTTTTCTATCTTAGAAGTCCTTGTGAAAAGTTAGTGCAAACAAATCCTTTGTAAAGAAGCCAAAATATTTCAGTTCATTTGGTCGCTAATGAATTGAGCTGCTGGCAAAGGTCTCTTCTAAGCGAAGTGAGTTTGTGCAATTTGATGAATTAGGAAATGCTTGCATTTTTCATCCTTCTTGTTTGTCAGTGTTAGGGAATACACAACACGTTACTTATTTTTCTAACACTATCTCGAGTATTAATTGTACTAGTCAATAGCACTTAGCGGCGTATAATGGCTGTGCTCAAAAACCTTATTCCTGATATTAAATGTTATGGCACTTTGATGATTGTGGCACTATAGCAGCAACCTGTGATTGTGGCATTATTGCAGGTAATTGAGAACTTGCTATTCATAAATGAATAAAGTGACACAAATAATTCGAGGGATTTTGAAGGGCAGTGTTGTAATATGGTGGTGCCATTGCTGGTGTGGTGGATATTTTGCCAACCACCATATGGAATTTTTGAAGGGAGGCTTGCTATGAAAGCCCATAGGCCACAATGGTGTGTTTATATAGTGGAATTTTGGCCATATGCCACTGATGAACACTGCTAAAAAATAATTTATTCAAAAAAAAAATTATTTCATAATTGAAGCATCTAATACTTCAATAACGCAGCTAACTGGTTCAAATCCTTGCTCGGAAGGTGTCTTCGAAGGAGAATTACTGTAGGGAACCAAATATTTAATGAATGTCTTTATTCTATTAAACTACATTAAATAACGTAAAAAGGTTTCATTGCTTTACAACTACCTTAAAGGCTTAAACAACTTTTAAAAAGGAAAAAAGCTAGTAAACAAATCAAGTATGTGAGGAGAACTATATGAGGATTGTTGTTTGGAATAAGTTGATCTTGATGCTTGTCTGTTTATCTTGTGTTGATGGCTTAAAAGGTTATAATTGTTTCACAGTGACAGTCTGTAGATTTGCTTAAGATATTTTCTTGTTACCTTTAAAATATTCTTTTTTAGTCACTAGCTATGAGCATCAGATCATGCATGAACATTAGAACAAGGAGTATAAAACTATGTAGAATATTTAAGACTTGAGTGTATATTTATATATATATATATATATATATATATATTTTACGATTTGTAGAATCTTTTTATGGTTGTATCTTATAATTTTTAGGAAGCCTCGATGTTTGTTTGTTTGTTTCCCCTTTTTTTTCTTACTTTTCTCCTTCGTTTATTCCTTGAAAGTCCCTTGCACTTTTTTGGAGTTACATATGCAAATTGAATGTAAAAAACTTAAGGCTTGGTTGAGTCTTTCACTCAAATTAGTTGCGACTTGGAATTGGTTCTAAAATTTCCCCCTTAGTGGGATAGATATGAAAATTTCACCATGAATATAAACGTTTGCTCACAAGAAAAGCTTGAAATTTGCTATTTTGTCAAAGTTGGGGTTGAATTATGGAAATTTCATTCATTTATGATCCCCCATTGGAGGATAGTATAGCCTCTATTCCAGCTATATTCTCTTTCTATGTACATGTCTTTTGTTTATTTTCATGATTTAGTATGTTTATCAAGTGATAAAGTATGCTCATGAAAATTTAAACTTATGGTTGAAGGGAGTATGCTGCCATTTGTTATTGGACTTAATAATATGACATTAATATTCCTATTAAAAAATCTATCAATACCTACTCACGTGATTCAAACAGAGAATGCTTGCATGGTTAGCCATTTATAAATATTTTTCCACTTAATTTTATGGCTTTAAACATTTGAAATTCATTGTCAGGTATGTAGTCAATTGATTATATATAATCTGCTTTATGCTTGATTTCTGGAAATGAAGCTAAATAAGTCCTTTTTTTTTGTCATGGCTTGCTGTTATCTTTGTCATTGTGACCATTGCTTTCAGATTATTGGATTCTGACCGTTAAGGTTTGCTTATGGGTAGATTTATTGTGAATAAATATGGGTAGAACAAAATGCCCAATCTTCTCATGTATTAAGCTCTGGTATATTCTTGAGGCTGATACTATTAAATAAAATGTTATTATTATTTGTTTTTTCATTTAGCCATATTATTAGTGTATGTGACAAAAGCAGATGGATTAAAAAGTAGAGCAAAACAATGTTTCACTATCTGAAATGTTTCCGGTCACTAACTACAAAACAGTTTCTATCTTTGTAAATGGATATGATTATGATCTTCCCTGTTCATGTAGCTCTAAAGAATAAATGTTCATGACTCAAATTCTCGAGGTTAGCTATGTATGCGTGAGGATTTTATTTTCTGTTACTGATCCGGAGCATATTATCAACATAATGGAAATGGCTATTAATTGGTTAGCTCAACCACTATTGATCATTCGAGGTCTTTTTTGTAGTATGATTTATTTACCTCTCGATATTGCATTCTTGTGAATGTGTTGAAATGGTATTGTTTCTTGCCTGACGGAATATTAATTTTCACTATGGGCTGCTGTGATTTCATGTTGCCAGTGTGTTTAGCAGCTATACCTTATACAAAATGTGGCGCTGCAATCCTCCAATTCCTCCTTTCAACATTTGACGCATTCTGTGTTCGATACTGAATTTCTTAGTCATGTAATTCTTGAACTATGTTTGAATAACAGGGACACCTCCACACGTATAGATTTTGCGACAATGTTTGGACCTTCATCTTACAAGATGCATTGTTTAAGAATGAAGACAGCCAAGAGAATGTTGGACGGGTTAAAATAGTGGCGTGTGACTCGAAGTTGCTCACACAATAATATGCCCAATTTCTTCCACCTTGTGATGAAGGGGAAATTGTTGCATCTGCTGGTACTATGGGAATGGTGGCCAGACCGTAATGACGGACCAATGACTGGTCTTAAATTCTTGGAGGAACTAGCAACTATTGTATGTTATTATAGATTTAAATGCCATCAGTCTTCATATTATTAGGTAATTAATGCCACAATGAGAATACCGCTTGGGAATTGGATGAATCCACTCTTCTTTTTAAGTGTAGTTTGATCTATTCATCTCTGAGTACCAGCAAACTACTTTATTTCTCTTCGCCAGGCTAGTGTTAGTAGATTACGTCGTAAAATCTGGAATGGGAATAATTTATCGTTTATTTATTTTTTCTGGAAATTCCATCAATGAAAAAATACACATGGATAATGAGTGAGAAGTTAGTGTTTATTATTCTTTTGCTTTTTTCTCAAACTTCTTTAATTCTAACCTAGTGTTTCTCCTTCAGAACACTCTTGCCATTTATATTTTGATGGGTAATGTTAGTTGTCCAAATTATGTTAGTGGAGATCTGGCATACTTCTTTTTAACCTATTAAGTCAAACGTATAACTTTGAAGGTTAATGGAGAGATTAGTGGAGAGAGTTAAATTCACAACTTTTCATATCTTTCTTTTTAACTCTATCATCAAATTAATTATGCAACAACCATGTTAGGTTCCATGGTTTTAATTATGCAACAACGACAGAATCCAAATCTATGTTCCGATTTTTGTTTACGCAGTTGCCCCTAAATAATATTTTTATTGTTCATGACAAATTTGAAAGAGTTCTCTACTTTAGGATTTATGGTTTAGTGTTCAGAATATGTATTTGACCTTTTACACGAGAAAATCAACAATTTTTACGTTGGGTCTTCACAAATTTAAGAGAAAACCTTACAAGGTTGGAAAATTTGCTCATATCGAGGTGAGAATGATAGCTTCAAGCATCAAAGTGCAACATGTACTTCTTCGCATGACTCTAAATAGGAACCACTTGAAGAACGTATTTCATCAAGCTTGTTCTTGATAATAAAATGGTGATTTGGATCTGATGTTAATAAAAGATATTACTAGAAAATTTTACGGATAGAAATATTAGTTGATAGTATCAATTGACACTTATAATATTCATTTACAAATGAATATTCCTATGACTACGAGTTTGTTTGTTTCACGTTCGGCCAAATATTAGTTAAAGAATCTTAAAAGTTGAACCCACATATTTGCTAAAAAAAATTTGCATTCGTTTAGTGCCAAAACGCCCAAAATAGTCGGCACTCAAATTAATCTCATAGTTGTTTTTTCGTTGAATGATAATTCAACCCAACTTAACTTAAGTTCAATTCAACTTAACTTCTTTAACTTAAATCCAAATACAGACTACATGTTTAAAATTTAATTATTAAATATTTGTTGGTAATTATTAATAGATGTATTTGTTAGTGATTTCATTTATAATTGATGACATATTCAAAACTTACTTATGACAATTTTTCATTTTTCATAAGTAACTTGTATTTAGATGGGTTACATTCATAATTTATCCGCATATATATTTGTTAGTAAATTTCTATTAATGTGTTTGTAAATAATTTTCTACAGTGTTTTCCTATTAAAATTTTATAAGTAGATACTAACAAAACTATTAATCGACGTTGGTTTTTACTAATAATAAACTACTAACAAATTTGTGTCCTTCAAAAAGCTTATTTGTCACCAAAATTTTGATCTTACAAGTAAAAATTAATTGTTGGTCATTGATAATAGACAAATTTGTTGTAGTGACTAATATATATTTATGTGCTTGGAAATATATGAATATCTTGTAGTACACAATATATTATATAGTTGAAAAAAATATCAACAATTGAATTACAAAGTCATGTATTACATGAATGACTAATTTAATAGTGATTATGATATATCATTCTTTTACATAGCGGTAGTTATTTTTTTCTTAAAGACACCGAATAAATGTTTGAGACAATTACTTTCTATACCCATGAGATCGTCATATTTTGAATATTGGTCAAAATATTTTAGTTTTGTCTTTACAAAGTTTAATTTTCTAAGGTGATGATTAAAAAACCTAAAACTACATTAGTAGTTACTTTTACCGAATCATGCTTCATCGATTCAAAGAATTTTAATTTTTGACACATTAAATAAATATATTTCCTTTTACATATCGTTAATGAGTGTAATGCATTCCTTATTATTCAACTTGAAAACGAACAAAATAGTAAGTATATTCAATTTGCCATTTGCACTTTGTATGTTAAGATTTAAATATATTTTATAACTATCTAAATTTATATTATTTCAAGTCTATTTAAATGGATTCATCTTCAAATTCATATTTTTGGATTTTAGATCCAATTTATTTAATTACATTTGGATTCTATATAAATTGGATACTTTTTTGAATTTTGAAAATCCAAAATAAAGGTGTGTTTACTTCATTTCAAGTTAAAAAATATTAGGTTGAGCTGAATTGATCCAATCAGGATCAAGCCAAGCTGATTTGGGCTCATATCAAATCGAGTTAATCCGGACTCAAGTTGAGCTAATTGACAAAGGTTAGGTTCAAGTGAAGTTGACTTGGATATAGGTCAAGTTGAGTCGGCCTAGGTCCATATTGAGCCTAGTTGGGGCAAGTTCGCATTTAATCAAGTTGATAATTCGTCAAGTCGAGGTGGATCCAAGTTCAAGATTGTCCCATATTTAGTTGAGTTGGGTTAGAGCTAACTTGCACCTCAAGACCAAGTAGGCCTTACCTCATCAAAACCTAGTTGGGTCTGACCCATTCAAGATGAAATTAGGCCAAATTCAATCAAAATCAGGTTAGACTCAACCTAATTGGGATCGATTGAATCGTGTCTGAGCTAGCTAGGTCCTAGGTCGTGCCGAGTAGGCCCGAACTCAAATTGTGCTGAATTGACCTAAGCCTAGGTCAAGGCGAGTTAACCCCAACCTTGGTCAAGGTAATTCTATGTATTATGAATAAAATAAAAGTCAAAATTTATTGTAAATGAAAGAGTTAATTATGCAAAACTTTTTAATTTTATTATTAGGTAAATGTGTTTTTATATTAAATTAAGAATAAAAGACAATATCAAAATCTTCTTTAATCAAAAATAAAATTTTCTTGTTATCTTAGAAAAATTGATGAAGTATTACACTCTCATTATTTTTGTTATCTTTGTATATATTAAGCCCAAGTGACATAGTTTGATTGTGATATGACTTACAAAATCTTTGTAATGTAACAATTAATAAAACTAATAACAATATGTGTCTTAGTAATTATTTTATTGGGATTCAAAATTGTGTTTGCCTTTGTTTATATTTGTCACTTACATTTGGGTCAAACATTGCAACCAAGAGTCACAAATAAGTCCTTCTACTTAAAGGTGTAACAACCTAAAAAATATGATGTAATTATGATTTAATCTACTAAACCTTTTTCACATGACCAATTGATATGATTTGCAAGAATTATATGTGTGAATATATACATATATTGATATTAGTCGCATAGGATCACACAATTCAACCAATGAATCACTTTGACTAATAACACATTGCGTCAATGGTACCTTAACTATAATAGTAAGTATTTATAAAAGCATTTTTTCAAAGGAAAAAATTAATGATTTTTAAAAAATGGGAGTTTATAAATAACTATTTTAAAAAATGTGTATTTTTTAAAACATTGTAATGAGTTTTGTCTTCTTACTGGTATTTATACCCATGTAGATGCACATGTTACTTATATTTGATTTTTTTTATTATTACAAAAAATAAATTCAATTGTTTTTACATAAAAATTCAATAGTAGTGTATGATAAGTAATTTTCATCACATATGTGATTTTAGATATTCGTAATAGTATCCATAATGAACTCACAATGACTTGCAAGCAGAAATTTAAGTGATTGAACAATAATCCTAAAAAAAGGAATCAGGTTTATACCTAACATTTTATCTAGTTTGAATGAAAATACGCATTTTAAAAAAAAATTATTAAGGTATATGTTCTTGTCACATGAACGAAAATACGCATTTAAAAAAAAAATATTATTAAGGTGTATGTTCTTGTCACATAAAGTAAGAATATGTTGTTCAAGCTAAAACAAATCAAGAAGTTGTAAAATATAGATTACACAAATAAAACTATTAGAGATATAATTATTTTAAGAACGCAAGAAAATTTGATCTAAACAACTGAATATTTTTAGAAAATCTTTACTTAATCTTCACTTAGTTCTTATCCTCATGGCAGGACACTTAATTCATTCCAAAGTTATGGTTAAATGTTACAATTATATTTTTATAACTTTTAATGCATTTAATATTTGTACATATAAGTTTATTGAATTAATAATCATTAAATGTTAATTGTAAAATACAATATAAATCATTTACTCATTATTTGTTTATTTGTTAATAAATTATAATATTTTGTAACATTCATACTACAAACACTTGCAATATTGTGTAAAGTACTTGTTAACACTTGACTTAAAAAAAGAAAAAAACAATTTAATATAAATAAAACATACCATAATTAAACATAACGAAACAATGTACTTATACACATAAGATTATTTGTGACTCTCTCCCAAAATTAGAAAATTATAACAAAAAGCTTTAAAAAAATTACAATCCAAAGAAAATTCTTATTTCACTAGGTAGTTTTTTCAGTGTGAACCTCAAAAACAATTTGATCACCTTCCTACAATCAATGGACAAAACAAAATTTCTTCTATTCACTCACAAATTTGACGAACCTCTTGGGAGAGTTTCTTATGAGAAATTCACGTTTTACTTTGTCTAATGGTGAGTTTACCTTTGTAAAAATAATTCTCAAAATCTAAAGGCAAATCCTACACAAAATGACATGCAAATTAACACAAACAAAATGTGACAAAACCAACATAAATTAAATAACTAAAAGATGTAACAACAACAAAATATCTCATCAAATGGCTTTTTTGGCAATGACATTTCGAAAGTTTAATAAAAATGAATCAAATATGCATTTGTGAGAGGAGCAACTTTTGTCAGGAGTTTATGAAAAGTTGTCAGCGACATTAATGTATATTCTCATTTAAATACAGTAATGTGGGAGCAAATGTCCCCCACGCATCGAAAATGTAAGTATTGATCTAGAACAAAGTCATAGAACCTTTTGAGCTCATACCAACCTTCAGTCAACATAAGATTGTGTATGTCCATGTTTATGTAACAACGTGGATGCTACCTTTCTAATAAACCAAAGTCCAATATGACCAAGTTTGGAAGAAAATACAATGTCGAACCCTCAGTCAACATAACAAAAACTCTCATTCTAAAGAAAGAAAGAAAGAGATGAAAAAACATGAATTTCAATCCATACAAATGTATGGTGGAAATGTTGTTAAAGAAAAAAATCATTCATAATTTTGATGGAAAGAGTGAACATTATAAGTGAACAAAATGATTAGATATGTTGTTAAGAAATATTTCAATTCATGTATATGTGGGGCTTCAAATTTATGGTGAAAATGCATTTAAGTAAAAGAGAGATAAATGAGAAACACAAAATAAATAGAAAAGGATTTACATTTTTGCAACCAAACAATATAATTTTGATAAACATAAACAAAATACGCTTATGAAGAACAAAAAAAATATTATACGATTGAAAGGAAAAGAAAATAGAAAATATACTTTAGACCTTGTATTTGAGATGGATGTTCTTGCGTGGGGAATATTTTGCATGGTGTCCATTGATTTTGTGATTAATTAGAGAAAAATGAATAGAAGGAAATGGCAAAAAAAAATGGTAACTTTGCAAACACATGAAGGAATGAAGTATATATATATATATATATATATATATATATATATATATATATATATTTCTTTAT
>Ga0209589_1003893_pt1 | contig 25985 bp, 12 predicted proteins | sample CowpeawhiteBW_FD_187525 | JGI IMG/M metagenome (GOLD analysis project Ga0209589, IMG submission 187525) | Root nodule microbial communities of legume samples collected from California USA - Cow pea white BW (SPAdes) (version 2) | ecosystem: Host-associated > Plants > Roots > Nodule | place: USA...
TAGGTGGCACATGGTGATTGGAGCACATGGATGAAGTGGAAGAGAGAGGAAAGCAAAAAGCATAAAGTAAAAGCAAAAGTAGACATGTACCTTGTCTCCTTTTGCCTTTTTGGTTTATTCCATTAAAGGCTACTTGGTCTCCTTCCTCTTTTGGCCTATAATCCTCATGGGAATGCATCCACCAACCACATTTCTTCCCTTGGCCGAGAATTACATGGCTTATGTTTTTAGGGTTTGTTAGTTAATCCCTTTTCATGTTTTTGTATTTGCTAAAGGACCCCTATGAACTCCTATTTAAAGGGTGCTCCTTGTCTTGTAAAAAGGTTGATCATTTTGTTATAAACTTTGTGTATTCAACCACCAAATTTCGTGAGCTCTCCTTCCTAGAAATGAACTCACCTTTGCTTTATCTTGCTTGCAAGTGGTGGCACCATCACTCTTCTCTAGGGTTTGGATGGCTTAGATCCCCGCTATAAGTGGCGTGCTTCACCCATTGCTCATCTTCTATGCTTTCCATTTTTAATGTTTCTTCTTTCATTTTGTTCTTTAAGTGTTGTTGAATCTGTGTGTGTGTTAACTTGAATTCAACTCTCTTCTTCCTTTCATGAGCTTGAGAAATGAACCTTCACATCTAGATAGCATGCTATCTTAATAGTGAGAATTTTAAAAAAACTTTCTTAAACAACTTCAGCATATTCTTAACTCTAAAAGAAAACAAGATAATCCTTCATCACCAAAGTAATTTTCTATAATGACAAATATTTATTGTAGTGGGTTTATAACTGAAAAGTAAGTATCAGACATTCTAAAATATTGATAAAATAGTAAGCCAGAAATTGAATATATTGTTTTAAGGAAAAGTTATAAATATATGCAGGAAAATGTTGCGTATTGGAACATGTGATGTGCCACCGACGTTTGCGGCCCTAGTCACCGTTGTCAAAAAAGCAGAGCCACCAACGGAGGAAGAACTTCATGTGGACACCCCTATCAAGTTGCTGAATTTTTTATGGGTAACATGACCACTTTCTTGATTTGGCTAAAACTTTATCAAACCGCATACTAACAACACTGCTTAATTTTTTAGAATTGGTTGCTAAGTTTGTATCATGACTAATATTGAAAAGGCATCTTCAAAATACATTAAAGGAAGATTATAGTCCATGGAAACATTTGAGGATTTTTTTTTTTAATGAAAGGGTACTATTTTAGTTTGTCAGGCACTACTAAAATATTTAATTTTAACGAAGGTTTACTAACGGAGGTCATAAAACCTCTGGTAATTCATACGTCTAGGAGAGGTTCGCACTTCAAATCTTTAATCTCTCAACTTCAGATCTTCATCTCTCAATCTCACTAAAAACATTTTCCTCTACAATTGCGGCTCGGATTTTTTCTTCGTTTCTCTTTGGATCTTCACATGTGAATCGTAGCTTCCAATTGCTAATCTTTTTCTTTAGGTTTTTAATATTTTTCACTTTTCCGTTAATTTCTCGGTTAATCTGTAATTTGTAATGTTTGTTAAGAGATTCAATTTTAAGGACTACATCTTCCCAAATCAGCGATGCATCTAAGACCAGCTGCTTTGCTCGGCTTTGGCATCTGCGTTTGGTTGTTCGTGGTTGCTTTGCGTGTTCACGTGTTCGTTGTCGTAGTTGCGTGTTCGTAACATTTGTGCTGCTATAATGTTCAAATTGATTGTTAAACTATTATGATACTTTGATACATAGCAGGTTATCCAATAGATTTGTGTCAAGATTAATGTTTTTTATTTCAATATGCCTAAATGGACGAAGCAAGTGAAGATCTGCGCATGAACAGGACTCGAGGGGTCTTTGGAGATGGATATTGCCGGAGGAAATACGAGCAGAAGGATATTCTTGGAGCCAAGTTTCCAATGTCAGTTAGAAACTCTCTTCTCATTTGACTTTCTTGTTATAAATTAAACTTGATTAAAAGTATGCATGTATTGATATTTTTTACGGTTACTTGAAAATCAATAGTTAATTAGCTGACCAGGGAAATAAAATATGCACGTAAATTCCAATCTGCAAACTAATTCCAATGAACTTAATTTGTTCGTTGTGTTAAAGGTGTTGAGCTGTATTAATGAGGTTTTATGAGTTGTGCAAAGATATACATCCTTACAGTGGAGAAATGTGACACTCTTATCAATATGAACATGTGAAGTTTTCAAAAATGTAATTTAGATGATTAAAGGAGAGTTCTCACAAGCAACAAAATGTGGTTGAATTTCTTAAAATAACAAGTATTTGGTACAATATAATAACAAAATGTAATTGGATGTGCATAAATTCTTATTAACAATAATTTTAGCATATTATTATACTTATGTTGTTTTGTGACATTTAGTGAACTTTTGTCTTTTGATTTCTGTCATCTATGAGAATAAGTACATGGAAAATACAAAACAAAAATCTTGTGAACAAGGAAAAGATCGCATAGTCACGATGAAACCATTAAATCCTAAATTGATCTGTAATCAAGAGGCACAAGAAATGCAAAAAAAAGGACAAATTATCAAATAAATCAACTGAGCAAGACTTGGATGTATTTCTTCTAGAAGAAGGAAACAAAGATGACGAGCCTGGTACACCTTATTACTTTAAAGATGTTTCCCTCAATGCATTCATATTTAAGGTATATGATTATAAAATGCATAAACATTATATTATCACATGATAGGCAATTTGTTAATAACTGTTAATATAAAGAAAAAATGAAGGGTTGCGTTAGAGACTAGTAAATGTTTACTATGGGTGGTAGTATTGAGACACTGAGCAATTTTGGATTTGTGGAGTAGTGTTTGAAACAATGTGGGGTATTTTAATTCCCAAAAATCATTGCTCTAACTAATCACCTTTTGTTGCCTGATTCCAAAGCTCTTGAAGTCATCATGAAATTTTAATGCCATGCTAGGTCAATCCTGAATTAGTTTTCAACCTACTCATTTTGTGAAAAATTCAATGACCTTACTCACTCTCTTAATCACCTTTCTTTACATAAATTAATCCATAACTTATATCATGATAATGATGTATTACTTCACAATCTAAATTATTTTCATGTACTTCTTCAATGTTTTCAAAATTATTTTGGAAGACTGTCATACTCTCAAGGGATTGAATGCATCTCCACAACTAGAAAAATAGTTTTTTTCAGATGTTGTTTAGGGTGATTTTTATAATCTGTCTTTTGTTAAGATTATCCAATACAAGGGAATGAATGAACATGAGAAGGATCCTTTATCTTACTAGTTGTAGGTTCTATTGATTGTTACCTGATATTTATGTCTTTCATTTTTTTTTGTGAAAACATAAATATCACCTAAAAGAACTTTTATACAATGAGACTCTTTATGAAGTTTTATTGGAAACTACTGCATACTAAGAATAAATGTAGAATTGAAAATGGTTAAAAAATATTTTTAGTAGTATATCACAAATTAATAATCTTAATACGTGATACAATATTAGTTAACCTTTTAGTATTTCTCCTAATATCACTTTTTACTCATTCAATAAGCCCACGATAGTCGAAATGAAAGCCCCCCTACCATCCAATAAGCCCACGATAGTCGAAATAAGGGCCTGGGCCAAGGCGCAGGCCCACCTGCAGCCCAAACTAGAGCCCAACCCATGTCATAATCAAACATAATTAATACTCTATAAATACGCGTGGACCCTAGTAATTAAAGGTACACATTCATTACTCCATTAATCACCTGATTTGACCTTTTGAGAGCTTTGACTTACTTGAGCTTTGGAGTCCCTTCTGCAAGTAACCCCTCCTAGGTCCAAGCCGACATGTACCAACCGGGAAGAGGCCAACTGAGGAGATAGCGGACTACATGGGTAAGGTGACGCTTGTGCCTAACTTATCTTATTTGTTCTCTGCAGGAACATTTACAAATACATATATAAAAGATAACTTTGACAATTATATCATATTTTACCATCATCTCCACAGATATGATAACTACTATGTACTTTGTCTTTGTGTTCTGATTCTCTAAAATGATAAATCACCATTGTTTATATATTTTTATACTAGTTTCCTAAATAGTGGTTAACTATCTAATCAAACCTTTTTGTCAGGAATGCTGAAAAGTTTGGAAAGATCTTCAGCCAAGAAGAAATGTAATCAAATAAATTCCCGAGAAGGTGGGTTCATGTGGTAGTTATTATAACATAGCATTGGGTGAAATATGAAATATATTTGAAGATTTTTTTTGTCATAAATTACTTACCTTCATATACTTCATATAACGAGTTTGCTCAAGATAAAAATGTTATCTTTTTCTTGATATTACTAACAGAGAGACTAATAAAGATATTTTGTGTTATTATTATGGGTTTTGATCATACAAAGGGATGAAACAGTCAAACAGCCACTAGCAACTTGCACAATAACTCAAGAAAAGTGTCCATTTAAAGTTTCAGTTCTTTTTCTACCATCAACAATATTGTGAACCATATGGTGCCAACTTTAGAGATGATGTACTACCTCGCATTAAAAAGCTTGGTTACAATGTTGTCCATAATATGGCCATCCAATAACATTCTTATTATGCCAACTTTGAGTTAACATCCAAGAATATTTCCTTTAACAACCTCATTTTCTCCCCAAGAACGTAAGCCATTAAACTCTAGTGTAGTTTTTTTCTCTTAATAAGCTATTTCCTTTAATGTATTTTTTGCCACATGTGCTTTTGTTGATGAATACTAAATTGAATAATGATGTATGATCAGAAGTATTGAGGATGCTATCAGAAAGGCCCGCACCATTTTGTGTATGCATATTTCTTAGAATGCCTGGTACTCCTCTAATGATTTCAAGATCTTATATGGTATTCCACTACCTTGTATACCCCCTTTGGCAGAATGATGTCGACAAACATGATAAATAAACATAAGTTTTTTGCAGCCTCTTTGGATACCTAGTCTTGCATATGCTAGTGTCCTCTGCAAATGTATACTTCTGGAGGAGTTATAAAATCAATTACTCTGTTATATTTGGCTTCAAGGAAGGAACAAAATTGGGATATAGAGAAGTCTTTCTTCTTAGCTTTGGCCTTGTAGTACTTTCATTCGCTGCAGTAATCTCAAACTTGGATATGGAGATGGATCAGAGAATAAAATGTTTCTTACCCTTTACAAAATTAGTCCCTTTAGGCCTTGTCATCATAAGTTTGTTGAACTTAATTATCTTATTGTCTATGCGCTTTGGAACTTAGTATTTCTTGTTGTATTACAGGTTCTGCGTCTCATTACATTTTCAATATGTTTATGCTCCCCTTTACAAGGTAAAGAAAAAGAGTTCCAAAACAGCACTTTTTCAGGTCAATCTCCCATAAAATTTCTTGACAGACTAGCTTACGAGCCAGGTTTTTAAGTGTACGTTGTACTAATTCTTAACATTGACAACTACTTTGACTCATTATGTATAATCTCATTTGTTTGAGGCCAAATTAGCATAGCTTCTACTTAAACATGCATTTTTGCTTACTGCAAATCTCCTTCTAGCTAAGAAAAATTCTTAAGATAATAACCACAAGATCTTTTTGTTGTCGTTCATCATATTTTGATCCTCTACTAATAGAATATTAAGTGGTCAATTTGTTATAGATTTTCTATTAGGACAATGCATCTCTTCTTTTGGCTCATCAGGTGCAAGCCTATAGAATTGAGTTCTATGTCTGCTACTATTTTTGGGGAAACTTCAAGACCAAGTCAAACGAGTGCCTTCAAAGTGATGTCTATAAGGAATTTTACTAGATTATAGTTGTTATTCCATTTTGGATCCACTGTATCTAGGTATAAACTTCATACACTTAAAAATCATCTTTCATTTTTTAGTTAATATACAATTTGATCTATAAAGTGACATTTATATCACTCTAGAACACTACTAAAAAATTTTATGTGTGATGTGTGACATTTAGTCTCAATACTCTCTTACTTGTAGCATGAATTTTATAAATAATTCAGGAAAGTCTATGATTTCCAAACATAAATGTTCACTAGAAATGAGGCAATTGATGCCATTTAGAAGAAACCTTTACAAGTGAAAAAAGTAGAGCAAGAAATAATTTTCTAATCGAATGGATATTTCTGTAACTAAGCATAATATTAAGGTTTAAAGTGTGATCTCATAATTCGTATCGTAATTGCAATTTGGAAGGTTAATATAATATATAAACATATTAATTTAATTGAAAATGTTGCAGTTAGGTTCTGTTAAGGAAGTCAAAGGGAGGTGTAACACACTCGTTAATGTCTTCGTATATATTAGCGAAAAGACGTGATATTTTTATATCTTCGGTTTTCTTCTTTGGAATATAACTTTATATATAATAATTGGAATTTTAATCTTAAGAATACTAAAGTTATCACACCATTAAATGTTATAGAAATGCTAAACTTTTGCATAAAAAGATTCTATTTGTATTCTAAAATTAGGAAGAGAATATATTAGAGAGGGAGCTAGCAAGGATAAAAGTTTCAGCAAACAGAATCACAAATGTTATGGCTGGAAGGATGAAAATGATAAAATTAAGGGAATTTGAAAAATGAGTAAAAACATCAACAAATAATGAATTGCAGGGTAAAAAACATTGAAAAGGGAATTTCATTACCGTTGTACAAGGTTCTAGAATGGTCAGTAAATACCGGAGGTTCTAGAACCGCCGGTAAATACTAGAAGTTCCAGAACCGCCGGTAAATACTAGGGGTGTCAAAACTGTCGGTAAGTGTTACTTTACCAGGGGTTTCAAAACCGTCGGTAAGTGTTGCTTTTCCAGGGGTTAGTCAAAACCGCTGGTAATATCTTAACGACACTGGTTTTTATAAGGAAAAAGTAAACCGCAGGTAACGCCTTTAGCGGGGGTTAAAACCTCCGAAAATGCTAAAAATAACCCATGTTAAAAATATTTTTTCTTGTAATGAGGTTTCTAGACTATATATGTCTGGTTTCTAGGTAACTACTATATGGACATAGTTCTCTATCATTTTGTGAAAAACTCTTTAGCTTATGCACCATTTCCTATTACAAAGTAAATATTAAGTAAGATATCTTCAATGAATTGTTCCCTAGTTCTTCAAACCTGTTCACATGTTTTGATGATATTAGTATTGTAAAATAAGTAAATAGATTTGTCAATTCAACCTATGTAAACATTATTTTAATAAATTAGATCAGGGTCTTCTTTGGCCTATATGTTTGTGAAGAAAATGGACTCATGAGGTTAAACGCCATAATAAGATAAATTCTTTCACTTTAATTAAACATTTTACAAAGATTGAATCAAGTGCTTGAAAACAATTTCAAAAACCATCATTTTAATCTCGTCTTTTCTTATATGTTTTCAATTATCTTCTAAAATTAAGTGTTTTTTTTTAACTTAAGTTTAAACACTTACTCTATGATTTTCTATTGTTGATTATCTAAAATAGCAATGGCTACGATTTCTTATAAATTAGTTGGCAAGATTTATAATATTTTTATGTAATATTCATAATTAAATGTATTTTATAAAGGACAAAAATAATAAGAGCATGAAATATTTTGGCCTGATATAATTTGCTATGATTTTGGTTAGGATTAGTGAGGGATTTGCTGTAATCATTTATGCTAGGGATTAGCGAGAGATTTGCTACAACCACTTTGTTAGGGATTAACTAGGAATTTGCCACAAGAAAATTGCTAGGGATTAGATGGGGATTTGCTGCAACTAGTTTGCTAGGGATTTGCTAGCGATTTGCTACAACTAGTTTGCTAGGGATTAGCTAGGAATTTGCTACAATTAGTTTGCTAGGGATTGGCTAGGGATTAGCTACAACTACTTTGCTAGGGATTAGTTAGGGATTAGATACAAATATTTTGTTAGGGATTAGCTAGGGATTTGCTACAAACATTTTGCTAGGGATTAGCTAAGTATTTGCTACAACCATTTTGCTAGGGATTTGCTATAACTAGTTTGTTAGGGATTAACTAGAGATTAGTTAGGGATTAGCTACGAAGTAGTTTCTTAACTAATTAGCTACCTATATTTTATCTACAGTTGAAGGTCCTCGTTGTTTCCTCATTAATCATTCGCTAAATCGTTTTGCGAGGGACTATTCCCTCGCAAATATGGAATTTTGTTGTAGTGAGTCATCCATTTGTCCATGTTACTCTGAATATAATAAGATGTCAATGCTATAAAAATTATTAATAAAAATAAGATGTCAATTTCAATTCAAAGTTAAGTAACAGAGAATACCCTAGAAGTTGAATCTACTAGCAAGGACTTCCTTAGTTATTCGACTCAGTCATAGCTGCCTAATAATCTCGCATAATTGTCACGGTATTGGCTCAATTCTTTAAATAAATCATGCTGGATAAGTGGCCAAGATTCTTCACCCATACCCAATAAAGCAGCAATGCATCTGTATCGACAATGCCCATCAGCAATGACATCAACGACATCAAGAATGTTAGGGTGACAAATGACATGGAATTGATCTACCAAAAGTATTCGTTTTTGTTGCATAGATCCATAGGTACCCTTTGCCCTTGCCTTTGCCTTAGATTGATAATCTTTCTTTCCCAAATGAGTAACATGGAAGGCGTCGACGTGCTCAAAATATGAGGGGTCATGCTTAGTAGATCTTTCAAATCTATAAGCTGGAGTCTTTTGTGCACCCTTAGTTTTAACTTTATGCATCAGTGCAATCATTGATGTTTGTTTTGGATAATCAATTTCTTTCAACTTGTGCTTGATTGTGACTTTTCCTACAATATCAAATTCTTTGTATCGATTAATCAAGAGATTGATTTCTTGTTGAATGCCCTACTCTAGTATTGATTCAGGTGATGAAAGATCAGAGAAACTCAATCTACTCCACATAATGTGTAATTCACCTAGAGGTATCACTCTAGGGTCATATCTAGATAATACACATGCACAAGGTAAACCATATGTTTGCCTCAACACATAACCACAAAGTTCACTATCAAATCCAATGTTTTTAACCCGATCAACCTCATTAGCAATGAGTACTAGAGCAAATCTTGATACAACACCCACTAGTTTCTTATACCTGATAATATTGAAATCATGAGTCTTGACATGTAGACTTCTTTCAAATGACGCCCTGATTTCGTTATGTTCCAACATCATAACATTGTGTATTGCATCCCAACATGAACACAAGTCACCATACTATTTCCCAAGATTTTCTTTAAACTCTAGTGGACTGACTCAACCCTAAAATACATGAAATCAAGAATAATAACATGTTAAATAAGAAAGTATAAAATAAAATTAAAATTTATTAAACATACTTATTTGTTGTTGTTTGTCCCAAATGCATTACTTTGTTTGTCCACACCTTCACAAATCTTTCTTTGTAAGGAATTATCCATGTGTCGATAACATTCAAAAAACAAAGGCCAAGCATTACAAACATAGTGAAATTGCATGCGTAATCCGCAAAAGTAGATATATCTCCACAATCCATCACATATTCCCATGCATCCAAGACAACGTCCCATGCATCCAAAAAATTAATTAACATTTTACACTTGGCTCTAACATTCTTCTGAATGTGGAAACAACAAAGAAGATGATAAGATTCAGGGAACACAATGCTTATGGAATTCATTAAAGCAAGGTCTCTATTAGTTACAATGACTTTAGGTAAACCATCATATGTGATAAACAACTCTTTTAGCCTTTGGAGACACCAAATGAAGTTATTTTGTTGTTCACTTGATAAAAACACAAAGGCAACAGAGAAAGTCAGGCCTGTCGATGTGACACAACCTATCTCAAGTAGAGGCAACCTATATCTGTTGGTTTTATAGGTGCTTTCCATCAACAAAACAATATTAAATGCATTCAACAATTTAATTGCATTAGGATGTGTCCAAAAAAGCTCGCTGACCACATCAGAATCCTCGACACATCTACTCCAATGAATGTATTTATTGCGTTCTAATAACATCATCAACTGCTGTAATTTAGTTCTGCACCCTATTAAAGATTGCTTATAAGTATATCTCGCATTATACAATTGTTTTATTGTTGTGACATTATCTTCCTTATTTTCCTTAAGGGTAAGTAGAATGTTTGCGGGCTTAACTTGACTCTTAGTCATGTTAATAAGCAATGATTATTCATCTGACTTTAATCTACTAACATAGGGGTGACCAACTAAAGTTTTAGAGAGATCATGGTTATGACACCCATATATCACTTTCAATACCCAACCATCTCCATTAGATACTGGTTTACCTCTCAATTTAAAAGGACACTCACATTTCCTTGTCCCGGTTATACTAGGTTGAAGGTCAGATTTATATTTTCTATACTTCCTACCTCTTTCACATCCTAGCAACACATATGTCTTTCTACCAAGATAACCATTAGTTGTATCAGATCTTATAATAACAATAACAAAACCAAGTTGAAAAGCAACACCTCGTACCTACTCAAGTAAATCATCACGTGTAGAAAATACTTCTTCGGTAGTAAAATTTAAGTGTAATCACCATCGATCTCAGGAATAAAGATTGAAGAATCTTCCATATCTAAGCTATGGTTCACTCCCTAAAAGTTAGTCAATTCTTTAAAATAGACCCTTCCATCTCTAAATTAACCAATTATAACAGCTTAAAAAACATAATAAGACATAAGCTAACATAGTGCAAAATACGTCTACAATTAATTAAAATCGGTAACACCGGCTTTCAAAAGCCGGGTGCTTTTTCACCGCTTTCCAAAAGTCGGTGGTTACGACTTTCACAAACCAGTTTTGACAGGTTTCATAAGCCGGTCTTATCGGTTTTCATTTAGTAAAATTTGGTCACACTTATAGTAGAGAAAGAAAAAACGTGTTTTAATGAAATGAAAATGTTAACAAAATTGTACGAATGGAATCAATTTTACCTGGATGAAGTTGAATAATGTGAAGGAAGAGAAAAACTGAAAGATGGCAAGATTCTTGACATTGAAGAATGAAAGAGAAGGAAAATACTTCAGAAACAGTTCCAAGATGAAAAAGAACAACCATTCCTTGAGAGGTGGTGCACTGAGAATATAAGTGAGAGGAAAAACGTTTTAGGGTGCATATTTAAAAAAGACGAAGTTGTTGAAAAGTAAATAAAGTTGGTGAGCGATAAGTAAACAGTAATTACTGATTAACTATTCATATAATAATTTTTATTTATTTTTTCTAAGAACATTATGGTCTTTGCACAAAAATTGGGGGTGCAGGAAGAAAAATTGGGGGTACAGGAAGAAAATCCCCTGAAGTTACCATTTTGGGTTAAAAAACCATTATCGTAGGAAAAAAAATACATAGTGATGTGTGGTTTTTACTTCTGCACTCCCACAATTGTTTCGTGCACTCCGTTAAAATTTTAAAATGACCATTTTACACTTTGTGAAACTTTCCTGAATACATGCTCTGAAATTTTTCAAATCAAGTTTTTCAGAAATTTTGAAATAAGACTTAAAAAAAATTGAAACAAAATTTCAAAATGCAATAAATGCATAACGAAAAAGACTTGTCGAAATATAATTTCCAGAAAAGAATTTTCAGAATGCATTTATAACAGATTTTTCTAAACATCCCTACATAAAATGTGTTCTGGAAAGGGTTTTTTTGGAGGTGTAGTAGTGAAGAGTGTTTGAATTTTTGGGGTGCGGGGTGCAGTTAAAGAAGCAACAGCCCTGATATGTTCTTAATTAGACCCTAATCTAGCCCATGTCTTGTATTTCCAAACCATCTTCGTTATATGTGCAAAATTCTGCATTCTTGTGTCTCAAATTAAGAACATACGATAATGACACGGAAATACTAATTATAAATTTATTAAAACGTGCTAATTACAAGTCAATAATTATAAAAAAAAAGGAAGGTGTAGCAAGTAAATTGTTATATTTGACTATCACATTCAAAAATACTTTTAAGTTTGGGTTCAAATACTCTCATATACTAAGTTTTCCTCTGCCTTTTTCTTATCAGCATAGGATTGACAACATGCTGATAAAAAAAATGTCAATCCAACAGAAAATATTTCGTTCTTAAAAAAATACATAAAGGATGACTCTAGCTACACAACATCAAGGTTTCGAAAAACAATTGTATCAACATCACCCAATATAAATTGCATATTTATAACTAATAAAACCAGAATACGAACAAAATAGTGAGAAAACATTATTTGAATTAAGTAATGTTTAGATGAATTTATTTTTTCATAAACACTAACTAATGGAGAAAAGAAAAAAAAATGGCATAGAAGTCTATCATTGCGAGAATACGCGAGGTTGTGTAAGTTGTTGTAAACACCAGTGTTTCATTATACAAATAAAAAGATTTAATTTGTCATAAACCAAAATAATCTATACTTAAAATATACTTCTTGGAGAAACTAAAAAAGAAAAAAGAAAAAAGCTAACTTTGACTTATGTTGAATTTAAAAAAGAAATTATTTCAATTTTTTTATTCTATAATTATTTATACAAAAACGTATTTGACTAGAACCCTAATCAAAATAATGACTCCATCATCTATATAGTGAAATGCTTATTAGCTAAAAACAAAATTGCATAAATATGGTTGAAATTAAATAGTAAAAGGCACCAAGGGTGACGCTGGTAGGTACTGAAAAGAAGTTCTATATGAGCAAGTTGACCAAAAATTTTATTTAGTTTTAGTATTATGTTTTATCCTAAACATTAAAATATAGGGTAATCTATTATTGATTTTTTCCTTTAGAAGACGCTACTGTTAGCGTGAAGTAATTGTTTTGGTTGACATTTTTTGCATTTTAGTTATGGAAAGACTTCGACATGCATAAGCTCTTTTTAATTAAAGAGGATTGATGTCAACTTTTCAACTGCCAAACAAAACAATTATGAGCACAAGTACATGTTCATGAGAAATTTTGCGAAGGGCTTAAAAAAATAAAATTTGTAGAAAAATTTGGATTTAACGATCCAATCTAAGATTGGGGGTGGTTGAAGTATACAGGACAACATGCCTCAACAACAAACAGAAGTTGAGTCATGCATTTTCTGCAATTACCAGTGGTTATGACACATTGAAAGCACCCCAATTAATAAATAAACTCAAATTAGGTGAAGGAAATCCAAGGAAGAAACATAAATCATAGAAATCTTTGTCACTCTTTCATTGCTCATTATTCAATTAGCATATATGTTCAATCTTTTGTACTTTATCTAGCTCATATCATTGTTGACTATAGGGTGGGAGAAGAAAAGAGGAAAAAGAAAAGTAAATGGCTAAGTTTTTTAAAATTTTTAGAAGAGAGGGGCCTATTATTAAGACAATGTATAGATAAGTCTCAAGACATTTTCAATTGAGTAACTTGGAAAACGTTTGTTTTTCTAGTGCAGTGTCATTCAAAGGGTGGCACAAAATTTAATGAAACGGACAACAACATTAAATAAACTATCTCAGTCTCAATAATGCAAATGATAAAAAAGACTTCACTAATAATAGACACTCAGGTAATTTATCACACTAACTATAATTTATTACTCTAATAATAGATACTCAAGTAATTTATCAAAGAAAACAAGAGCAAAAGAAATTATGGGATTAATAATGTTAGCAGAAGAATATTTTTAAGCCCTTTTGCATTTATGATGAACTGGTCCAAAAAGCTAGAATTTGAGATGGATCAAAGAGAATTGACACGAGGCTTGTGTTTGGTGTCATTGCTTTATCCATAACAAATATAAATTGAGGGTAAGGTTAGGTGGATCCTTAAAAGTTCCAATAACCCGATAAAATTTTATGTTTCCATCACTTTCAGGGTACTACTTCAGCTGTTATCATTAACTATATAGAATTATCTGCACTGACAGGAACATAAGCACTAGGGAAGAAAATGTATGCACTATGACACAATATTTATCTAAGAATGATTATCAAGATTTTGGGGTGTGGGGTAAGCTTGAAAACCTGTCGAAGGGCTGCAAGTGTTATTTGTTAAACAGTTTCATTAGCCAATACATGTTATTGATGATGATCGGTGAAAGGGAAAAATGTTGTGTTATAGTTGCCAAGTGGTCCAGAAACATTGGAGACAAAGGGGCGTAATATGAGGCTAATGAGTGGTGAGGGTAGTGGTGGTTATGGCTTATCCCTATAAACATGTATATTTGGTTAATACTTTTTCTTATTCTATTCTCTCACCATCAACATCTCATTGGTTACAAACAAGTAGTTAAGTTATTATATTTGCTGTTAGATTTATGTACCTATCACTGCAATATGCCATAGAAGCAACCCTGTCCAGTTCATATCAGCAGTGCTAGATGTTAGGACAACATTTGGCACAAATCTTCCCTTTTCTTTATACTCTTTCACAGGATAATAAAAACTATTGCTACTAATAATATTTTTAGACCAAGACCAAGCCATGCTAATAATAACATTAATGCTAGTGTATTGTGCTCATCAAACATCGCACCACACTGCCTTCCATAAAATAATACCAATCAAAACCGTTTGGTTTGGTAGAGAAGAGAAAGAAAGAAACAACCACTTGTATTTAAGTTGCTATGGGGGAACAGGTGCAATGCAGTGATGCAACATGGCACCACATTGGTTATATACAAATCCACGCCTTCTAGATAGGTTTGATTAATAGCAACATAATCCTCCCTTATGTTAACTTAACACTATAAACAAACATTTCTATTGTAGTGCTGCTCAATAATTGGTCATACATAGTTTGGCATGCATAATATAAAATTATGAGATTCACTCAAAAACTCCAACAACAATTCAATACCCAATTGTGATTGGTCAAGATAATCATATAAAACTAACCCCAAAGCCAAAGACAAAATGTTTGTCATCTATCAAGTGATCACTAAATTAATCCCTTAATCCTTTTTTAAAGAATACACGTTTCATGTGCTCGCATAGTTTAACTTGCTTGATTCCACTAGCTCACTGGGGTTTGGTTCATCCTTTTCGAAATTCAAAACTCCACAGTTTTATTCTCAAAAACTTCCAAGAGGTTAAAGGTTTAAATTATTTTTAGCTCAACCCTTAAATAATACGTGACTATTAAATATATAGGAACAAGTTCCTAGTTAAGATCTAAAGGAAATGAGAGTTCATCTTCCTAAGAAGGATTAAGGGAACAATACTTTCCTAATCCTACAAACAACGTCCATATTCTAATCTAAAATATGTTGAAATAACATCACTAGTATTAATTACCACATTTAGTATATTGCCCACTCTCATTGTAGTTGAAGTGTTATTTCTTTTGGCATATGGATTTATTCATAGGTTTGAAATTTGATTCTTAAATGATGTGACTTTGTTAATACATGTTAGTTTTTATAGAGGGATGCTCAAAGATGGAAAAAATGTGTGTATAGTTAAGAGATAAAATTATTAGTTACACAAACTTAATTAATTGTTATGCCTTAACTGTTTCATCTCTTCAGTGTGGAGAAAACTAGAAGATTTAATTTTCTTTAAAAAAAACACGGGGAATAAAGAAACACACATATATTAAAGAATGGGAAACAAAGTTGCCGTTGCAAGTTGCAAAGCAAATGCAGTGGTTGTTGTTGACTCTTGAATTGAAAGGTAATGGGCCAGGAAATGGGCCAGAGAGGGCTGTGGAGGGGCCGACAAAGGAAACAAGGCAAAAGGGTCACGTGTGGTGTGGGTGGGGGCTTTAAAGGAAGTGAGATTGAATCAAGAAGGCATAATAGTGGTCAATGGGTGCCACACGTGTATGTGTCGAGGGTGGTGTTGTCGCGTCAGTGGCAAGCACGTGTGAGAGCGACGCCTGAAAATGTGGCTCCGCAACCACCCAACCACCGTCGCCTTCGCTGCACCGTTTACAAGCAATTGCACGTGAATCTTGCTGTGCTGCACTGTTCCTTACTTAACACATCACTACTCTCTATTATTAATGTCTCATGCTTAATTTATTTTTATCTTGTGTCTTCTAAATAATTAAGAGAATGTGCACGTGTTATGCCAAAAAATGATTTGTAATGTAATTCAATAATAACTATGATGGGATAAATTAGGATGATCTACCCACCACGCAATACGCGGTAATTAATTCAATAACGTGTTGATATTTACACTTATTCTTATCCTAACTTCTCAATAAAAATAATTAAATATTAGTTTTGATTTTGGATTGTATATCAGAATAAGTATTTTAATTAAAATTTAAAAAGGACACTTTAAAATCACCATTTCATCTGCATAATTAATATTACTATTTCAATTTCAAGTTTATTGATATCGTTATACAAGATATTGTTTATAATGTCCAATTTAAGTAATAAAATAATTAAATAAAAATATTACACACAATAATATAAAACGCTGAGTCAAGGAGTATAACGTCACTCCTTACAAATATTCAAGGTACTAGGCACACAACGATACCAATACAAAATAGAGTTCAATGGTCAACAATATTTAAAATAATTGCCCAAGAGGCAGACAAATACATGGGCTACAGTCCAAAAGAAAACTCAGACAAGCAGGATCTGATCCAAGATGAACTAGGAGTTCTCGCATTACCTTGTTGACCACGAGAAGTTCTCGCATCTGCTCACATCAATAAATTAATGATCATCGCAAAAAGAGAAAACCATACACAAAACATACAAACAGTAAGCTAGCGTAGAAAAACATTTTATCATACAATTCATACATTTTTATAGTTAAAGATACATACATTAACCAATCATGTGATGACTCGCAAACAATACACTAAGACTCAAGACACAACTTATCCGGATACATATAATTAGTCAGATTCATTGGATGCTTGCACTTGTGGTGGCCTCTACTGCTCTACCGACCTAATTGTCAAAGGATCTCATCCTACCACACACAAGGTTAGCCTTAAAGTGTCCCAAGCATCCTAATACTCTCACCACTTGAGTCAGTACGCTCTACGTGAGACTAACTGACTCTCTAGAGTGTCAGGAGGCAATCCTTACCTTGAATCCTTACTAAATTATATAATGAGGCACCACCACGAAACTCCCACTATCAGGGGTCATGGAATTATGTCTTGACCAATGAGGCACCACCACGCAACCAACATGGAATTGTGTCCTGACCAATGAGGCACTACCATGAGATCTCACCTAGAGTTCTATGGAATTACGCCCTGACCAATGAGGCACTACCACGAAACTGTCGTGGAATTACGTCCTGAGCACACCAACATCATATTCCATCAATCAATATAACATTATTGCTCATACCAATTCCATGTCACTTTTAAAACCAACCATCGCATACTCATTACACGCCAAGATCATGCCAAACTCATCATTCACAACCCATAAACCATTTTACTAATGCATATTCACTCATTTCATGCTTTAACATAGCAATCCAACTTAACAATTTAGAAATAAAATTGTAGCTTGTATAAAGCTCCAAATTTTTTTTATTTATATTCAAATTAAATATGATTGAATCAAGAACCAAATGAAACAAGAACCAACTTAATTGAATAACTATAAAGAAAGTTATGCACTAAACAAGCAACAAATGTCAATGGAACCACCAAACTACAATGATCTTCAATAAACATTGCTCTCACTACAGAGCTCCGATTCAAGATCGGACCAGTCAAAGTCAAGAACTATGTGTTAAGGATCAGCTGTTAAAATAGCAGCTCGATCAAACGGTTAACGAAGTAGGAACCTTCATTTTACGAAAAGTGTGCAGTGTTGTCAACAACCAAACTATAGTGACCTTCCAATAAAAACTGCTCTCACAACAGAGCTTCGATTCAAGATCCGGCCGATCAAAGTCAAGAATTATGTGTTAAGGAGCAGCTGTTAAAGTAGCAGCTCGATCCAACGGTTAACAAAGTAGGAACCTTCATTTTACTAAAAGTGTGCAGTGTAGAAAAAAAGTACCGCCACATCAATCAAACATACTCATTCGAGAACAAAAATAAGTACATTGTATTTCAAAGAAAAAGGAGTTCTAGCTTCCCTTACCTGAAAAAATGCTAACTCAAGCGAATGAGATCCTTAGCAGACTAGCACCTAAAGCGGAAGCAAACAACGAAATTGAAAACAGTAAGGGATGAACGAAAATGAGCTATGACAGAGACTATGGTGGAACTAAAGCTTGAAGAAAAGAAGGGAACATAGAGATCTCAACCTACTTGGAGGGAATCGTTCAACGGAGAGGAAAAATAGGGGAGTTCACTCAAACCCTAGCAGAGCTCCTGAAAACAGTTCAAGGAGAGTGTAAGGTGGTTGTTGGCAAAATGAAAGCTGAATGAGAGTATTTTAGCTATTTTAGGGTCTTTGGCACCCTATGGGCCAGCCTTTAGACCCAACTGATTTAGGGTGGACCTTTCAAATAAGGGTAGAAAAATAAAAAGGACCTTACACGGTTTATTTTAAAATTTAAAATATTATCACAATTTTACTTTTAAGACTAAATATATATATATATATATATATAAATTTTATTTTAAGTGTGGTAGAATTAAGTATTTCGATATTTCTAAAACTGGTTAATATAAATGATAATTTATATATATATATATATATATATATATATATATATTAATTTTAATTTTAGGAAATACTGATTTCATTTTAGTTGACGTTGTTCTGATTTTAGCGCTTGGAGCAATAAATTATAATAGTTATTTATAGTTGTCAAGGTTTTCTAAAAAAAGTGCTTTTGTTTTGGTATCTCATTTAGAAGGCATTGATAACACGTTTTTCATAAGCATAAAATGACACAAGTTAATTTTTAGGAACACAGAATCAATATTGTTCGGTTTATAAAAGTACTTAAACCTCAAAATAAATTTGCATTTTTTTTAAGAAGTTATTATATATAATATTTAAGAAAATATTTAATATTTTAAATGTTTTTCGAATAGAAAGTGTTCTTATAATTAAGAAAAAAACTATTTTTTACCTATCCAGCGAAAATTTACATTATTATTATTATTATTATTATTATTATTATTATTATTATTAAAAAGGCCAAATAAGTATTACGTTACGAATATAAGATTCACATAAAATAATATTTTCCTCAAAATAATAGATTCACATAATATAATATTCTTCTTGAAATAATAGAGAATGATATTTGAAAATATAAATAAAAGCTTACTTAACCGTTAATAGAATTTATGTTTGTTATTATACTCTAATTCTATTATATATGTTATTGTGTTTGGACAATATGTCTACGAAACCTATAATATGAAAACCTATAATTACATGTTATCACAAAGAGTATACTAACTCAACTATTCAGAAAAATATCTCTTATAATTTAAGTGACAGAGTTCTTGCAAATCGGAGTTTTTAGCAATTAGGAGTTCAAATGCACGTTAGCGACAAGTCCAATCACCTCGGATCAATCCGACAAATTTTCAGTAAAAAAAAAAAGTAAATATATTTTATCTTTTATAATACAAAACTGGTATATAGAAAATTGGTAATACATATTTCTCTGTAGCAATTTTGTTTTGTAAAAGATAAAATATATTTATTTTTGTTAAAAGTGTTACAAATATAAGATGTATAAATATCAACACGATTTTGACTTATTACCAATCATATAGGAGTAAAACAATTGAACATTGTGTATTGCGTGGTGGGTAGATCGTCTTAGGTTATCCATCATACTTATTATTGAATTACACTACAAATAACTTAAGCTTAAATATACATTTGGTTTCTATTTTCGTCGTTTTTGTTCAATTTGGTCTTCATTTTGGTTCAATGTTTAATTAGGTTCTAATTTTCGTTTATTTTTTGTCAATTTTGTCCTTTTTGCCAATGATATTTAAATAGTTAACGTCGGTGAACGGTGCATGCCACGTGTTAACTCCTTTTTTTAATTTATTTTAATTTTATTTTTAAAATTGTAAATTTTAAAAATATTGTTCACGTGTCAAGTCACCATTGTACCACATTTCAATGTCAGTACCACGTATAAGTTTGTGGTTGTGTTATTTTCTTTTATATAATTTAGTCCCTATATCGTTATTTTTATACAATTCAATCCTTATACTCATTATTTTTGTTTAATTTATTCCCAATTTTAGTTAAAATGAAACAATTTTGTCCTTTTCAAATTGAGACCAAATTTAATTTTTTTATAAATATTATACTAATATTTTTTTCTAACATTTACATTTTTATTAATTATTTTTAAATTTAATTATAAATTATTAGATTTAATTATAAATTCAATATAATTCTTAGTTTCAATTGTTAAATAGAATACAATTAATTAAAATATTATTACAATATAATTATTAAATGTTTATTTCTAATTATTATATTTTAAAATACCAATATTTTTAAAATTGACATTTAAATATAAAATATTTTAGATTTCAATATCTAGCGAAATAAAAATATTAAGTGTTTTAGATTTAAATGTGAATTCTAGAAATGTTAGTATATTTTTATAAAACATTTAATAATTATATTTTAATAATATTTTGAATAATTATATTGTATTTAATAATTGAATCTAAGAATTATATTCAATTTATAATTAAATCTAACAATTTTATAATTGAATTAAAAAAAATAATTAATAAAAATGTAAATTTTAATAAAACTATTAGTATAATATTATAAAAAAATAAATTTAGCTCAATTTAGAAGGGACAAAATTGTTCTATTTTAAAATTTGAACAAAAATAACGAATATAAGGACTAAATTGAACAAAAGAAAATAACACAACTACAAATTGACATGTGGCACGAATATTAACACGATTCACAATGGTGACTTAAAACATGGATAATTTTTTAAAATTTAAATTTTTTAAAGAAATAAAAAAAAAACTAGGACCTGACATGTGACATGCACTATTTACTAATATTACCTATTTAAACACCGTTAGAAAAAAGTATCAAATTAACCAAAAATTGACAAAACTTAAGACCTAATTAAATATTGCCTAAAAATGAAAACCAAATTAAACAAAAAGTGAGAAAAATAAAGACCACATGTGTTTTTAAGGCAATAACTTTTAGCATAACACGTGCACATTCTCTTAAGTATTTAGAAGATATTTTTTTTACGAAAAAATCTCCATAAATATTGAGTTAAGAAAAAAAAACTGAAAAATTAGTTAATTTTTCATAAATTAAAACTAAGCTATGTACGACTTAAAAGATAAATTGTAGAATTTAAATAAAATAGTTTTGAAATTTAATTTATATATAAATTAATTTGTACTATATAGTAGAAATTAAATAAAATAGGACAATTTAAGATTTAATATACTTATTAATATTTAATAATATATAGTAAATTTCAAATACAAATAGAGATTTGTTGAATGTGTGTATGAAAACGAAATTAAATATAAATTAAATCATTCAACACGGGATTCTTAGAGTTGAATATGTAATCGAATGTCAAATTATTTTGACAACTCAGACACATTCGTATATAGGGATGACAAAAATATTCGTGTCCGCGGATATCCGCGGATAAAATTTACGATGGATAGTTACTACTTGCGGTTATTTATTACCCGCAGGTAGCGGGTATTTTAATACCTGCTTATAAACGGGTCGGGTACGGGTATCATACTATCCGTACCCGCGGGTACCCGTTACCTACAAAACATTAAAATTAAAATTTAATTTATATTTTATTAAGTTAAATTTAATTAAAATTAAAATTAACAGTATATTTTATTATGTCAAATTTAATTATAATTAAAATTTAATTTATAATAATTTTATATTAAAAAAATTATAAAATATATATATTTTTTAAATATTTACGGGTATCAGGTATCCACGGGTACCCGCGGGTTTTAAAAATATCCATGGGTATTCTTTAAGCGGATGTATTTTTCTTTTGCAGGTCGGGTTGCGGGTAGGCACTATCCGTGCCCGACCCGACCCGTTGCCATCCCTACTCGTGTATTAACTTAATACACGACATGCTTCAATGATTTTCGGTAGTTGAACATATTTTTCATCCTTTATTCATGGGCTCAAAATATAACAATATCACTTTGATAGTAATCACTCAAACTTTTTACTTATGCTTCAATGTTTTTTCTAAACTCTTTTTTATTTCTATTGGAGAATATTCATTCTAATGGGGAATTTCTCCTTGGTTTCATTAACAAGTCGTGAACAAGTCATTGGAGTTATCAACTCGGCTACCAGAAGTTCTATTATTCCTCCCTCGAAAAGAACCAAATTCTTTTTTCTTTTATTTTGTATTTATAGACCTTTTGGGCTCATAAATAAAGGTTAAAAAATAGGTTCAATTACTAGGTACCATGAAGGTCATTTAATAAATAAGTACGTCTAAGTTATTCGGGACAATTGAAGGTCACTTGCATTTAGATACATATTCAACTTCAAGTATCTTGGAGTCGGGTAGGTACAATGAACAAAGTAGATCAAACAAATATACTACAATACATTTTACTCTAAATAGTCAATATAAATAATATTTTTTTTCTATAATTTTCCTACCATATATTTTATAAATTTCTTATAGTTTAATCTCTAAAATTTTAAACAATCAAATGAATAATTAATTTAGTTAGTTTGAAAGACTTAAATAATTAATTAGTCCTAACAACTTTTACTATTCCTAATTTTAAACTACAAATTTAAATAACTTGTTGTAACACCCCATTTAAATAAATACATTAATTTAAATGAAATGCCACACAGATAGAATATAAGAGACAAGTCTTGAAGTATAACACTACTACGCACAATATCCAGAATTTTGCTAGAAGGAACCTAGGCACACCACGATGCCAAAAACAAACAAAATACAAATTTCAACAGTACTCCAATTGAAATTAAAGGGCAAGCAAATACATGAGCCATAACCCTATAATAAAACCCAAAGCAGTAGAATCCATTCCAGGTGGGCTACGTAGCGGAATCATCCCTTCCCTGTTGACCTCGAGTACCTCTCGCATCTATTCACATCAATAAATTGATGATCATCGCAAAAGGAAAAGAACCACATACAAAGCAACCAAACAAGCAAAAGGGTAAGCTAGAGTATAAAACAATTTATCATACAATTACATGTTATTTCACATTTCAATCCATATATATATATATATATATATCATCCAAACATGTTATGACCTTTCAAACAATACACTAAGACTCAGACTTGACTCATCCGGATACGTATAATTTAGTCAGATTCAGCGGATGCTTGCACTTGTGGTGGAATTCCTTGCTCACCCCCGAGCTATGTGTTACAGTGTCTCAATCCCCCACACACAAGGTTATCCTTTAATGAGTTTCAGGCCTCCTGCTACTCTCACCACAAGAGTCAGTCCACTCTATGTGAGACTAACTGACTCCTTAGAGTGTCAAGATGTAACCTTACCTTGAATCCTTACTGAATTATATAGATGGGGCACCACTATGAACTCCCACTAACAGGGGTCATGGAATTACGTCCCGACTAACTGAGGCACCACCCGAAAATCTCACCTAGAGATTTCAAGGAATTACGTCCTAACCACATACAATTCATGTTTAACCATCCAATTTGTATTGGCCATGCATATAAATCTCATGCCAACATTTATAACCAACCTCCACTAAATTTCCATTCCAAAACCATGTCATAATTCACCATCTTTAGCCCATGAATCATTCCATACATACATCATACTCAATTCATGTTACACTCATAAGCCACAAACCATAATTCATCTTACTCATACAAAATCACTCAATTCATGCTTTAAAGTGTATAATCAGTCCAAACATATCACTAACATACCCAAACAAAGAAACCACAGCACAAACGCACTCCTCGCACAGCTCCTCACTCAGGTAGAAAGGTCTCGCTCAAGCGAGAGAGTCCTCTCGCTCAGGCGAGACCCCTTCACCTAGGCGAGGGCTCAAAAAGGGAAACAGTGACCTTACGCGCAGTTTCGCTTAGGCGAGCCCCATCTCACCTAGGAAAGACGTTTACTTTCTCAAAACAGAGTTCGTCGCTTGAGCGACTACTCGCGTAAAATACCTTGGGCAAGCCTTTGTTAATCTCGCCTAGGCAAGACATGCTCGCTTGGTCGAGAACACTAGTGCTCACCACTGTTCTCTCGTGCAACAAACACACAACAGGATCCAAGCAGTCCAATAATGCATCTCACAAGTTCACATCAACACACAAGGCATACCACAGTGAAATAATAGTGGATTAGGCAGAAAACATAATAAAAGCGTGAACCCTAGCTTCCCTTACCTGGATTGAGCTAGCACAGGACCTCGACACCAACTACAGAGCACAACAGCTCTAGGAACGAACTAAAGAGCTGAAAGAAATAGTGGAACAGAGCTAAGGAATGGGTTACCATGAAACCCTAACTGGAAATACGAAGAGTGATTAACGGGGACCAGTATGAGCTAGTAAAAATACTTACATGGAGTAAAAAATGGATTTGAGCTAGATTGAAGAGGACTAGGAACCAAAACCCTAGCAGAACATTATGAAAGGAAGAGTGAGTGTAAGATGGGCTGTTTGCAAAAGTGAGGGCTGAATGGGAGACCCTGGCAGCTTTAGGGGCCTTAGTACCCTATGGGCCAACCCTTAGGCCCAACAGATTTAAGGTCAGCCCTTAGACCCAACAGATTTAAGGTCAGCCCTTAAAACATTAGGGCAAAAATAACTGGGCCTTACTGTAACATCCCTAGGGAATATTACTTAAAAATAAATAATAAAAGAAATAAATTCATTAATGGTCATCTCGATAAGAATCCCAACGCGGGAAAATTTCAATTTATAAAGTTAGCGCGCCAAAACTCATAACTGAATTCATAAAATGTTTACAAGTTTCCAAAGTTTGTGTTTAAAACATAAATACATATGATTAAAAACTCTAGCTCTAGTCCCATGCTAGCCCTCACTCCGCCATCTGAACATCCTCAGCACCACCTGTATCAACATATGCTCCCGTGTAACGAATCACACAATCATCGCCAAACACAAACAGAAAGGGTGAGCTGAGAAAATAAAATAACAAGTATATGAACACAAGGTAGATCATTTACCCATCTATTTTGTTCTAGTTAATTTTTGGCCAAGACCTTAACCCCAAGACTTATCAGTCTTCAATTCATACAATTTGTTAGCCTTGGACTCGGGAATCTGATGCTCACACGAACCTGCCCGCTCGTGGTCCTGCCTCTACGAACCTCCCCGTTCGTAGTCCTGCTCTACGAACCTCCCCGCTCGTAGTCCTACTCTACGGACCTGCCCGCCCGTAGTCTAACACATATGATCCACCAGCCCCCGTACCTCCCCGCACGTGGCATCTCTCAACGTGAGCACGGAACATACGAACCTACCTCGCTCGTATCCCCACGTGAGAGTAACTTTATATGGACCTCCCCGCCCATATCATCACATGTCAAACACCATCCATGAACCTACCCGCTCATGGCACAGCATCTCCCGATCCAAGCAAAGCGTCATTGTCAGTTGAAACAACACACTCAAAAGCAAAGAGCAACAGCATTTCCGCCTGGCTCAGCCCACATGCCGCTAGGCGAAACTGTTCCAGACCGCCTGGCGGTATTCACTCACCGCCAGGCGCCAGCGTCCTCCCAAACCCACTGTTTTCTCGTCACCGCCTGGCAGAGCATGACGTGCCGCTAGGCGCACCTCAGCGTAGCGCACTCTCCTGTTAAACCCATCACCTGACGGGTATCAGCGTACCGCCAGGCACCATACCAGAACAGTACTTTTCTGGTTTATAACACTCCGTTACTTCAATTCTACTATTTAACTCACTCACAAAGTTCACAGGAGAACCCCAATATCCAGCCCACACATAGGTGGATTTACAACTAACCATATGTAACCAAATACATGTGCTTTTACCTCTATCAATCCACTCACTTAAGGCCTCTTTAA
>Ga0209589_1003899_pt1 | contig 25949 bp, 10 predicted proteins | sample CowpeawhiteBW_FD_187525 | JGI IMG/M metagenome (GOLD analysis project Ga0209589, IMG submission 187525) | Root nodule microbial communities of legume samples collected from California USA - Cow pea white BW (SPAdes) (version 2) | ecosystem: Host-associated > Plants > Roots > Nodule | place: USA...
ATATATATATATATATATATATATATATATATATATATATATATATATATATATATATATATATATATAATGAAAGGAGAACTATGTAGAAGATCATCCGTCCCTGGTTCTAAATATAATGTCGTGTGTTTTAACCTGTCCCTCAATGTCTATCTTTACTATCTTTTTGTGTTGCCTTTGTCAATTCTCTTTCTTGTTTATCTATCTCAAACATGTTTGCATCTTTGTCCATTGACATTCCTAATTTATTTACCACAAAACAATATTGTCCATTAACATCGATTATGTCACTTCTTTTTTTCTAATTTATTCTTGATGCACCGTGTGTTAGAACTTTTTCACGTGTTCGTGATTGCTCCTTACATCCTCTGCTACATAGTATGATGAGATGTGCAAACCATTCTTTATCAATTACTATACCAAATTGAGCACACACACAATAGTGAAATGGTACTTTGTATTAAAATCTTCCTTTAAAAATGTTCTTATAAACAGTAAAGTTTAAACACTACCTACATCGACTCTAGATAAGACATTATAATATATAAGTGAAGTACAAATTTTACTTTATAAGTCAGTTTTGTGGGATTGAGTTAAGTTTAAAGTCCACTTCTAACATGATATTATTATTCTAGCGAAATTTTTTGAACATTCTATTTCACCCCTATCAAATCACTAACGGATCACCCATTAAATTTTAGTCCCACTCAATGCAATCCTTACCTTACATCTACTTTTCACTTATATGAAAGATCATTTGTAGGGGTGGGCATGGATTGGATTTTTAATGATCCAATCCACATCCATTTTAGATCTAAATAATTGGATTAAATTTTTGACCAAAATCCATTTTTTTAGCAAAAGTAGTTTGGATTGTTTTAAAATCCATATCCAAATATTTAGATCAAGATTTAAATCCAATCCAAATATTTGGATAGAGTTCAAAATCCAGAATCCATTTTTTATAAAAGAAATTTAAGTTGAATTTTTTAAAACTTGTATCATTAAGGCCTGGATGCCCCGGATGGGCCTGACGACCCGGATGGGCCCAACGACCCGAACGAACCCGATGACCAGGACGACCCAAACGGGCCCGACAACCCGAACGAGCTTGACGACCTGGACGGGCCGGACAACCCGGACGGGCCCGACAACACGAATAGGCTCGACAACATGAACAGGCTGGATGACCCGAATGGGCCCGATGACCCGGACGGACCAGACGACCCGGACGAACCCGTCCAAACAGTCGGGCCCAATCGGGTAGTCGGGAAAGTTTGAGTCGTCAGGCTCGTCCGGATCGTCGAGCCCATCTGGGTCGTCGGGCAAGTACAGGTCGTCAGGCCAGTTCAGGTCGTCGGGCCCGTCCGGGTCGTAGGGCACATCCAGGACGTCGAGCCCGTCTGGGTCGTAGAGCACGTCCGGGTCGACGCGCCCGTTCGTGTAATCATGCCATCTGGGTCGTAAGGTCCGTGTAGGTCGTTAGGCTCGTCTGGGTCGTCGGGCCCCTTTGAGTCGTCTGAGTCGTCAGGTCTGCCTGGATTATCGGGCCCATCCGGGTCGTCTGGCTCGTTCGTGTCGTCGTGCCAATCCGGGTCGTAAGGTCCGTGTAGGTCGTCAAACTCGTCCGGGTGGCCGAGCCCGTCCAGGTCATCCGTCCCATTTGGGTCTTCGGGCCCGTTCGGATCGTTGGGCCCGTCCAGGTCTTTGGGCTTGCCTGACTCGTTCGGGTCTTTGGGATGCCTGACCTGTTTTCGTCATTGGTCCTGCCTGGTCCGTTCGGGTCTTCAGGTCCGCATGACCCTATCGGGTCTTCGGGTCTGCCTGACCCGTTCGGGTCTTCGGGCCCGCCTTACCCGTTCGATACTTCGAGTTCGCCTGACTCGTTCGGGTCATCGGGCCCGCCTGACCTGTTCGGGTCTTTGGGTCTTCCTGATCCGTTCGGTTCTTCGAGCCCGCTTGACCCATTTTGGTCATCGGACCTGCTTGGCCCATTCGGGTCTTCGGGCCCACCTGGCTCATCAGGTCATTGGACCCGCCTGCCCCGTTCGGATCATCGGGCTCACTTGAATTTTTTGGATCGTTGGGCTCGATTAACTCGTTCGATTTGTTGGGCCCGCCTAGCCCGTTCATATCTTTAGGCCTACCCAACCTCTTATGGTCGTCGGGCCTGCCCGATCCGTATAGGTCGTCGAGCAAGGCCTGTCCATGTCTGAATTTAGCATACTCCATCTCAACCTTTAGTCTGACCCAACTAAAATTTTAAATTGAAAATTTGGATTGAATTTTTTGGATTATCCATATTTAAAAATCTTGATTTATAAAATGGATATCCAATCCATAAAATATATAAAATGTAGATTAGATTGAAATCCAGATCCATTAAATAGATTTTAAATGGATTGGATTTTTAATAAAATGGATTATAAATGGATTGGATTGGAGCAAAAGTAGATTGGATCAATAAAATTAGATTTTTTGCCCACCCCTAATCATTTGTTGTTTCTATCTCTTAAAATACTTTTATTCTTTGCTTTAGTGTCTAGTGTAATATACATCCACTTTTACAATGATATGTCATGTCATTTAGTTGTATAGTGATACAGAGTGTCTCGCATGTTATTAATCTAAAATTTGAGCTATTTAATTTCACAAATATTAAATTGTCATATATCTTTATAAGAATTACAAAAGAAATTGTGCATTTCATGCGACATAAGTAACATCAATCTTTATGTTTCATTATTGCTTTTCCAGCTTTTAATAATCTTCTATATGTTTTAATTTTAATTTGTCAACCTGCTTAATTTGTTAATTAATAATATTTATATTTTTAACATTTTAATTTTTTGTCAAAACATTAAAAAAATGCATATACACAATTAATATAAACTTAAATAATAAATTTATGTTTTCTATTTAAGTTTTAAATTTTAAATACAAAACAACGTTGTCACAATATTATTTAATCCTCAAAATTTGATTATATAAAATTTCATATTTTGCAAAAATTAGTATCACTAATTGTTTGGTCTGGTACACTTCTTTTCCTTTTTCTTCTTCTTCTTCTTCTTTCTTCATAGTGTCTCTGTTTCATAAGCAAATGAGAAATGAAAGGTCTGCTGAAGCTGAATCAAATGCTAGCAGACCTCACTCGCTCCAACCACCACACCCAATCCCTCACCCTCTTCGTTCTCGCCCACTCTTCCTTCACACCTGACCACTACACCCTCTCCGCCGCCCTCACCGCCGCCGCCAACGCGCGCCACACCACCTTCGGCCCCCAGCTCCATGCGCACGCAGTCCGAACAGGGCTCTGGGCCCACTCCCACGTCGCCAACTCCCTCCTCTCGCTCTACGCCAAGACCCACGACCTCGCCTCCGTCGAACGCGCGTTCACCGAAATCCGTTGCCCCGACGCGTATTCGTGGACTACGCTGCTCTCTGCCTGCGCCAAACTGGCCCCTGTTACCCATGCCCTTCAACTGTTCGACCAAATTCCCAAACGACACGTGGCTGTCTGGAACGCTGTCATTACCGGGTGTGCGGACAAGGGCCATGAAGGTCTTGCTTTTAACTTGTTCAGGTGATCAAAGTTAGGTTAGGAACTCGCTTTAGCGGTAAATTAAGTAATATCAACACTTTAGCTGGGAAATATATAAAAGGTATCATAAAAAATGCTAGAGGGCTTGTAAAAACAGAGGTTATTGTTCTACTTGGATCATATCTTTTTCAAAAAATTTAAATTTTACCAAGTTTACTCTAATCAGGAGATTTCATAAGAAGCTACTCTTCTATACTGTTTTTCTATTTACTCTTCATTCTTTTACAATTTTAGATTTTAATATAATTATTGATATATCTATTTTATTGTTAAGACTGAACTTGTTGGAATGTATTGTAAACAATGAAATTAAAACAGAGTCATTAAATAAGATGTCAAACCCGCCAATTTTTTTTATTTAAAAAGAAATATGCCAATAGTAGGTGATGTATTCAAAAAAGTGTGTTAGAGTGTATAACTAACCTTTCTCAGTAATATACATAGTCTAATAGTATGAAGTTTTTACACTCATTCTACTTGTCACGTTTGATAAGTTTTCTTTTCTTTTTTTTTCCTGTAACAATTATAAGAGTCGTGCTATAATGATTTTTTATTGGTTGAATTTAGAACTCTTTATACTAAAAAAGTGTAGAAGTTAAACTTCCTATGAAATTAACAAGTGATATTGCATCACATTCATTATTTGCTAGATTCAACTCCTCCAAATAACAATTCATTATTGATGAGAAAATTGGAAATAGATATTACATGCACATACATAATAAATCATGAATGTGTTGAAATATAAACATTAACAGCTGGAATTGTTTACTTTTTTTCTTACCTTTTTCTACCATTATCCTTTTACTTATCACCGAACGTGTGGATCAACTTGCACATAACTGTATCAGCGTAGTCAGTTGAATTTAACCCTATGTAGGCAACTCTATTAAATACATGGAGGGACAGTTTAGTTGCGCATAATAGTCCTACTGAATTGGGTAGGATTGCCTCGCACATGGAACATCTCTTTTGCCTAATATAAAAAGAAATCTTCCTCTTACTTTAATAATTTTTTTCTCATTTTTATTTAAAAGGTTAAAATTGAAAAAAGTGAATGTATGTGGCATGCCGTGATATTATTTGACTGGAAATATTGTGTTTCAGGGACATGCAAAATATGGGTGTTAAGGCTGATAAATACACTTTTGCCACCATGTTGAGTTTGTGCTCTTTGGAACTTTTGGATTATGGAAGGCACGTGCATTCGGTGGTTATCAAAAGTGGTTTTTTGGGTTGGACTTCTGTGGTTAATTCTTTGATCACTATGTATTTTAAGTGTGGGTGTGTTGTGGATGCTTGTGAGGTGTTTGAGGAAGCAGAAGAAGGTGGCACGTGTGATTATGTTACGTATAATGCAATGATAGATGGTTTTGCAAGTGAGGAGAGAAGTGAGGATGCATTTTTGATGTTCAGAGACATGCAAAAGGGTTGTTTTGGCCCAACGGAAGTTACCTTTGTGAGTGTCATGAGTTCCTGTTCATGTTTAAGAGCTGGTTGTCAAGCGCAGGCTCAAGCTATCAAGATGGGTCTTATTGGTTGTGTTGCTGTGAGCAATGCAATGCTGACAATGTATTCTGGGTTTGGGGAGGTTTATGAGGTTCGAGATATTTTTGAGCGAATGGGAGAAAGGGATGTTGTTTCATGGAACATAATGGTTTCAACGCTTTTACAAGAAAATCTCGAAGAAGAAGCAATTTTGAGCTATTTGAAAATGAGGAGGGAGGGAATTGAACCAGACGAGTATACTTATGGAAGTTTGCTGGTTGCTACAGATTCCTTGCAAGTTGTGGAGATGATCCACTCCCTTCTATGCAAAAGTGGGCTTGGTAAAATTGAAGTTTTGAATGTGTTAGTTTCTGCATACTGCAGACATAGGAAGATGAACTGTGCATTTCAAATCTTCTCTGCTGTTCCCTATAAAAATTTAATATCTTGGAACAGTATCATATCTGGGTTTTTGATGAATGGACGTCCTTTACAAGGGCTAGAACAATTCTCTGCGTTACTTCGTGCACAAATCAAGCCAAATGCCTATTCCCTCAGTCTTGTTCTGAGCATTTGTTCTGGCATGTCAGCCATGAGTCATGGGAAACAGATTCATTGTTACATACTAAGACATGCTTTTTCTTCAGAAGTTTCTTTGGGTAATGCCTTGGTCACAATGTATGCCAAATGTGGATCTTTGGATGGGGCTTTGAGAGTATTTGGTGCAATGGTGGAAAGAGATACAATCTCTTGGAATGCTATAATATCTGCTTATGCACAGCATGGACGAGGAAAAGAAGCTGTGTCCTGTTTTGAGGCAATGCAGACCACACCTGGAATCAGACCAGACCAGGCTACCTTTACTTCAGTTCTTTCTGCTTGCAGCCATGCAGGTTTGGTCGATGACGGTGCCTGTATTTTCTATACAATGGTAAAAGTTTATGGAATTTTGCCAAGTGTGGATCATTTTTCTTGCTTAGTTGATCTGCTAGGTCGCAATGGATACCTTGATGAGGCAGAGACCGTTATTAAAGATGGATATTTGGGAGCACATTCTAATATGTGCTGGTCAATGTTTAGTGCTTGTGCAGCTCATGGTAATTTAAAGCTAGGAAGAGCAGTTGCCAGACTTCTTCTGGAAAGAGAGAATGACAATCCATCAGTTTATGTGCTCTTATCAAATATCTGTGCAGCAGCAGGTCAGTGGGAAGAAGCAGCTAATGTTAGAGATATGATTAGTGATTTCGGGACAACAAAGCAGCCTGGCTGCAGTTGGATCAGAACCTAAGAGCTACTGGTTATATGTTCTTGCAAATGTATAAGCACGACCTGAATGTGATGGAGGTCCTACACAGAGTTCAATTTTGAATAAACTTGGGCATAGTGTATGATGTGATATGCAAGAAAGTGGAATTCAAATTCTAGCAGAAAATTTGCTATTAGTATCCCCGGGCATGTAGTTTCCAATATTTATTTTCTCCAATTGAAGGTAAAAAGGGCCAAAGTTGAGGTATTTTCTACGTAAAGACGGTGCTTAGAGGAGCTGAAAGTAAGATGAGGTTGTAGACTGGTATTCAAAGAACTGGGTGGACGAGCAATGGGAGCTCCTAAGGGATTTTGGGCTTCTTTGTGGAGCTTTAGGTGCACAGTGACTTTCTTCATCGGTCTACGGCTTCCAGGCAACAGTAAAGGTAAATGTCATTGATTATGAGTCTATTGTCATTGATTATGAGTCTATTCTTCTGTGTTCTTTGGTCTAGTTTTTGGTATATCTTTATTGGGAAATACACCATGAACACTAAAGATGGAATTTATTGAGATTACTGTACAAAATACCACACTGTGATAGTAGACTTGTTTTCTTTTGTGTTGCTTTGATATACAATAATAGACCACAGGGTGATATTGAGGAGTTTGAAGCAATCCATCCATAAGGGATCCGATTCCGGAGAATGATCCGATTGATCTGTACAAGGAATGCAAGGGTAATGTGATCAGGTAAAAACATTGTGTTGAGCAAGAACCTTTTGTTGGGTAAAGGATTTCAGCCTGACCTCTGGAGTAACCTCCCTTTGCAGACTATTCTGTTCTACTCTTTGTTCAGATCCTAAATTTGACTCACCCAAAACAAGGATATTCTTGTAACACCAAATCAATCAATCAATCATTTGATCTAGACGTAGGTTTCACTGTTAGAAAAGGAAAATAAATTTTTGCTAATGTGAGATAGATCTGAGTCCATACCATAATTGGGAGACCATTCAGTTATATCAGTGAAGAGAGATTGTGCATACTAAAATAGACAATATTTTTTGTTTTGTTGCTCAACATTCATCTTGATACCTATTTTCTCTTTTCTCCATTTCTGTGGGAGAACTAAATGAGGCAAGAGCCTACAAGAGATGGGCACAGAAAATATTAGAAACAAAGCCACCAACTAGTCCCTCAAGAAGACAGGCAAAGTAAGTTTATCTGCAAGGTTTAGGAATATTCAATGTTTAAATCTTCAAGAGATCATCAAATATGCAATTGGAAACAAATTATCTACATGAAGAGGAGAGGGGGAGGAGCAAAAGGACCATGACACTGTCCATCAGGTACAGAGACACATCCAAAAGATCTGACAAGTTTATGGATCCTGCTTTCTTGGTCAGTCATAATGAGAAGTCTGCCAATGGGTTTGATAGAACGGAAGTTGTTGACGTATGCATCATTTTTATACAGCTTGTTTTGTTTTAAACGGAAGGATTCTCAGCATCTCAGCAACGTTTTAACCAAATTCAGAAAGCTTGGCTTTTGTTGCAGGACTTTGCTAGGGACAAGAGTCAAGGTAGGGTTTAAGACACTGCAAAATTTGTCTGTGAACCTCTGTTATGTGATGTCACTCATTTTAGAGTCTTGAGCAAGAGGCTGTGACTGTTGAGAAGGGGATTAAAGTAGCCAAAGAGATACCTAAGGCTCTGCTATTGAGTTTGTTGTTTCCTTGAGGCATGGTAACTTTGGAGCACAGTTAGACTTCTACACTAAAAGTGGTGAGTCTGGACATTCACACTATCAAAGATTACATGGACAGTCAATCCTTAGATGAAGATGCTTGACCAAGACCCTTTTTTTTTCTCTCTATATTTTTTTTCTGACCCTTGTAATAGTCTTTATGAAGATTAATAATTGGATGAGGATGAGTGAATCATTATCACAGTAAACTTTTACTGATTTCTATATCATTTTTAATATGTTATTGTTATTTTTTTATAATTTAAATTATATGTCCATGTTTAGACATATAACAACAAATGAAATTTTTTCAAAAGCTACAGTAAGCAGTAGTTAGCTCGATGTTCATGTAGCCAAATTTAGCACTGGTCTGATTGACATTAAGATTATTATTATTTTTTTTTAAATAGACATAGACCAAACGTAAATGGTTGATGATAAAGTATAGCTTCAACCAAATTAAGGTTAATTATGCTAAAGTTGAATGTAATGTAAACATTTTGTAGTTTAAACTTTTGTGTGATGATAAAGGGATAGTTTTCTTGTAGTAATTTGAAGAAATTAAAATATGGTATGCTTGCTCTCTTATCCAAACAGGTAGAACAAACAGGTAGAATAGCACTAGAAACTATTTAGTCAAAGAGATTCAAAATGAAGTCGCCTAAATAAGCTAAGAAGTGGGAATAATTTTAATTTTTTTTTTCTTACTCCTCCGTGCATATAACCTTTCTTTCTAGTTATTTATTAATAATTTATCGAAGAGTTCAACATTTTTCTTACAAGAATCCTAAGTAGCATTAGAAAATTGTTTTCACCATAAATTACATGTGTGTGAAACATAGGTTATGAGTCATATACAGAGAGAGATAAATTAGTATTTGTTTTTAATAAACTAACTATCAAAGTGTTTTTATAATATTTTCTTAAATTATGGAAGTGTTGAAGTAAAAATATACTTATGGTTTCCATCAAATAAAAAGGCTAAAATTGTTGTTAAAAAATAGTAAAACCAGTATATGACTCAGTCAAGTTAGTTTCACAAAACTAATAAATTATAATTTAAACTTTTAAAAAAGTTAAACTTATTGTTATTAATAAATATTGATGTACATCATTAAAATTTTAGTTTAAATATGATACATATATTATGTTTAAATATTTTTATATATATTTCAAATATATATTATAAATTCATTTTTTTACATTTTGTATTATAAAATTACAGTATGATATCTTGTTTAAATTATTAAAACACATTCATTAATTGCAATTGGGTTTGTCTAAATGGGATTGAACATTTTTTATACATAAAACAGGTCCCCAGCGGGGGAAAAGACTGAGACCACAAGAGAAAGGCGGGAACAAATTGACTAAATCTCAATTTTTCTAGTTATTTTTATTTCTTTCTTTATTTATACTTATAAAATTCATTTCACATCAAACCGAATATCTATATCATAACCTTAAACAAAATGGGGAAGAAGAAGAGAAGTAGGGTTTCTGATGATGATGAGGGATTCGAAACCCACTCTTCTGATCACAACGAGAACACCCTCTATCAGGTACTTCACATTATCTTAACGCTTCAGTCTTTATCACTTAGCAAATCGTATTATTGTACCTATTTTTTCTTATTTTATTTCATCTTATATGAGTAGCGATGAGTTTTGTTTTTCCTTTTTCAGTTTGACACATAGTCTTATCAGGGTTCAATTCTTAAACCTCTAGGTTGTGTTTGTTGGGATTTTGTATTATATATTTTACATTTTTTGGTGTATTTCGATTGGGACTTTGAAGAGAGATTGTTCTGGTGCTAATGGTGTTTGTCTTTGCAGTGAATAATGATTGAATATAATGTTGTTAGTTGAAAAACCATTGTAACATCTTTTTCCTTTGTCTCATACTTATTTATCCATTGAGTTCCATACAACAACTTAGATTGATTTTACTGGTCTGAGTGGAAGGATATGGGATCATTAGACATGTAGTTGAAGTTTTGAACTAATTTTCAGATACTAGTCTCTTTTCTTCTTCTTTTTTTGTAAGGATATACCAAGAACCATGGAAATAAGGGATGCTAGACAACACACTCTTAAATTCTCTCCAGTATTGGCTGAAACTTATTGTAAATAACAATTATGTGGATCTCCTTCTGCATTCAATGAGTCTCACTTATGATTTACATAGTATCAGTACGTCTTATACAGTAGTGGTGAGTGTGAATGAACTTTCATTCACTAATTTTGTCCTTTTTGATAACTTTTAAAAGATTTAGAGAGGATGTTAATAGCAATCTTTGGAAAATAATTACCTGAATGTCCCTTGACATAGGAATTTAAGGATCACAACTGCACAGTCACGTTCATTTTGCTCCTCCCTTAGTATAGACAATTGGTTTGATGTCTTTGGGACAAGAGAATAAAATTTCCTATGTACTCATCTTTACAAAAGAAGAAATCAGTATTTCCAGTGTTTCCTATTCTCTTGCGCATTTGACACACTTAAGCTCATGGGCATTCTTCAAATTATTGTTCTATTCTTGGTGCTAATGAACAAGGATGTTTTGGTTAGTGACCTTTTGCTTGATTTTTCTGTTAGGTTCTTGGTGTGGAGCCAACAGCATCTCAACAGGAAATAAAGAAGGCATACCACAAGTTGGCATTGAGGCTGCATCCTGATAAGAACCCTGGTGATGAGGTGTTTTGCCTAACCATTCCGGCTGTTCTAATTGATTTACTAAAATAATAGATATCTTTAGGTTGTAATTGGTCATCTTTTACAGGAAGCTAAAGCTAAGTTTCAACAATTACAACATGTTTTCTCAATTCTTGGGGATGAAGAAAAGCGGGCTGTTTATGATCAGACTGGTTGTGTTGATGATGCCGTAAGTGTTTCAGTAAAGTCATAATATAATTGATTTGTAATTTGCAATGTTTGAATAGGTTGTTTATATGTAAAATTTCCAACTCACTGGAGATTTTGGAGGAAATTGTTCTCTCAATATAACAATATCACTGTATAACACTACAACAAAATGAAAGATTGGAATTTCAGGATACTTTAGCATTGTTCTGGATATATACAACTTAACTTCTTACTATTTCTGAAAAAAACAGGAGCTTGCAGGGGAAGTTGTTCAGAATCTCAAAGAATATTTCAAAGCAATGTACAAGAAGGTACATGTTTTAGTATATGATCCCTTTTCTTCAGTATCCATTGTGGTATACTTGTTTCCATCTATGTAGTTTTGTAATATTTGTCAATAGGTCACTGAAGCTGATATTGAGGAGTTTGAAGCAAACTATAGGGGATCTGATTCCGAGAAAAATGATTTGATTAACCTCTACAAGAAGTACAAGGGTAAAATGGATAGGTAAAAAGACATTGTGATTAGCAAGAACATTATGTCAGGTAAAGGACTTCAGCTTGATAACTGGTAAACTTCCCTCCCTTTGCAGGTTATTCTGTTCAATGCTTTGTTCAGATCCTAAACTTGATTCGCACCGATTCAAGGATATTCTTGATGAGACTATAGCTGCTGGTAAGAATATCACTATCTATATTTTGTCCAAGTTTATACCAGACGTCTGATCTAGACGTGGGTTTCACTGATAGAAAAGAACTGTATTGAATTTTGAATATCTGGGATGGATTTTGAAGTTGATAACATGGAGACTATGCAGTCACCTTTATTTTAAGCAGAGATATTCAGCATATTAATACAGACAAATATTTTACACGGGTTGTTCATTTTCCTTGGTGCTTGTTCTCCTCTCTTCGTTCATGTAGGAGAACTAAAGGAAACAAAAGCCTACAAGAAATGGGCAAAAAAAATATCAGAAACCAAACCACCTACCAGTCCCGTAAGAAGGCAGGCAAAGTAAGTTTATCAGCAGGGTTGATTTTATCTTTTTCTGTTGCGCTGTAACTTAGGCATACTGATGTTTAAATCTTCTGCAGATCATCAAAGGAACAATCAGAAACAGATCTGTGTGCCATCATATCACAGCGTCAACATGAGAGGAAAAACCGCCTTAATTCTATGTTCTCATCTCTAATTTCAAAGTATGGTGGGGATCAAATGCCAGAACCCTCTGAAGAGGAATTTGAAGCTACACAGAGAAAACTGGAAAAGCGTAGGTCCTCAAAAAAGTCAAAGCAAAGATAACCAATTCATTGTTTGTGAAAATTCTTCTTTTCTGCTGAAGGATAGTTAATTTGTGGCTGGTTACTGTCAATGCTGCAACATCAGGAACTTTCCTAAAAGTGTTAGGCTTTTATGTTCATCAACTATCAGTTTTCTCTGTTTCAATTTTATCACTATTTGATTTAAATGACACATCCATTAACTTCTTCAACATTCTCAGAAAAATTTTGTGCATTAAAACAACAGGGTCTAAAAGCTAGTTTTTGATTCGGTACCCCAGGATAATTTAGTGACGTATGACATGGTGATTGTTTCATTGTATATGATATTGCATCTTCAGGAATATTATAACCGGAATGATATTCTTAGACATATCTAAAATTGTGTTTTCATGGAAAGAGAAAATATCCTAAAATTTATTTTATAACCTAATAAATATTTTTACTTTCATATGTTTGAAAATGCAAAAAAAGAAAAATATCAGTTGAATAATTGCTTCCCTAAGTTTGTTTTATGCTCTGCCAACTGGAAGTTTGAATGCATTATGGGCTTACATGAATTTGCCATTTAGTGGTGCAATTTTTTTATTTCATCAATATGTTTTTCAGGAGATAATCTTGTTCAAATAGGATGATATAATTGAGTAATAAAAGATTCTTCTAGTATTCAATATAATTGTATGTTAAAGATTTAAATTTCACTAACCCAAATTTGTGTTTTTTGATCTAAATGCTTTGATGTAGCTAAAAAGTGCAGAACTCTAATACATTATGGATTAATCTATTTGCTTATTATTTTTTAAACACATGCACATAGAGGTGAAGTGCTGGGGTGATAAAGGCATTCCTTTCTAGATAGAAAAGATGGAAGCAATTATTTGATACATGCATGTGATGTGTTTGATATCATGTGTGCATTAATTATTTGCTGACCGTTATTGATTCATTCTAATTCATAAGTATGAATGTCTTTCATGCATCATGCGATCATGTCATGTGACATTGTTGAACCTGTTTGCTCTTTTTTCTTTCTTTCTTACCACTCAATTGTCACTAGAGTTTTTATTGGGTTTTTAAATCTTGACATTGTAAAGATGTGTGATTATAACCACATCTTTTTCTGTATTTATTTTTAATTTCATTAGAAGTCATAGTCAAATGAAGATTTTAGGACTTTTCTACTAAAAAATTAAATGTGATTATCATGATGCATTTTTATGTTTGAATATATTATGTTAGTTTTGAAAGTAAACACAACCATTGAAAAACAAAATAATTTAAAATATGCTTAAAAGCTAAACAATTAAAGTGTAAAAGATATAAAAACAGAGGAGTGTTTTCAATTACAACTCCTTTATAATAAAATACTCTTTCAAGCACAATTTACCAACTTTCATAATTTTTTAAAAGATATTATTTTTATAATATAAATAGATAAATTTCATCTATTGGTGAGAAAAAAATCTGTCATGACAACTTACATGAATTTGCCATTTGAGTGAAAAACATTGTGGACTTGTTATTCTTAACTAGTAGATGTCATGTCATATCACACTGGCTAGATTCCTGCTGATTTTGGAAATTAGATAAAAATAAATAAATAATAAAAGGTCAAATAATACTCGTTCATAAGAATGTCTTATTTGTGGGTTTTCGTTTATTTTAAAATATTTTTGAGCAATTTTTTTAAAATATTTAAGATTTGTTTGGTTACTTTTTTATTTATTTGTTTGAAAAGCTTTTTTATTTATTTGTTTAATAAAATTAAAAAGTCTCTTCCAAAATAATCATATAATAATCAAAAGTTATACTAAAAAGCAACAGTTGTACAAGCTCATGGTACTGTTCACACATTATTTGTGAAAACTTATACTAAAAAGTGTTTTTAACTTAAATGATTCTTAATGTAACGGTCCTAATTTTAACATTTTAGTAATTAGAATTAAATTTACTTTCCTTACTGTTCTTAAACTAAAAAACTCTATATTTTAAAAAGGTGATCAACAGAATTCATAATAAAAAATTGTGAACTAAGAACTTAATATAGTTTTTCAAGAGGTTATAAAAATAAAATAACATCTAATATATTTCTATACTACTCCGTTAGTTATCCATTCCAGCTCTAGTGTTACTATCTTTATTAGCTTCTATATCTACTCTCATATTCAAAATATGATTATGGCAAAAGAAAAAAAATAAAAAACGCACATAATTGCAAGGACAAACTAATTATCACATAACTAAAATCTAATTCAAAAATTCTATAATTTTCACACACAAAAAAATTGTCAAAATAAATCCTTTGGATGTATAAAATAAAGATCAATCAAGTATTAAACTAAAGAGTAATAGTTAGACTCAGTCTTTTGGAAGAAGACTAGTGTATTGAATGAACTCATAAGACTTTGCATCTGTCATACTATCCTTCATCTCTTTTTTTTTTTATAATTTTTTATCACGGGTAATTCATACATTTCACCCCGTACTGATAGGGTTAACTTCACTAGCTTCATAAGTATGATCCTCTTTTGTATCATACTGTCTGCAAAGTGAAGTCTCCTTTGACTTTCACTACCTAATTATCTTCCTCTATGTAAGGATAGTTCCACATAACAAATACCTTTCAATACACTTAGATTCACCCTATATTAGCATTTCTCTTTGAAAATAACTAATTTGACAACCCAAACACACTAAATCTTCACTATTTCTCATACAATATCAAGCATAACTCAACATAATCATAAACATAATTGGTTGAATACAAAGAAACTATTTAGTAACATATAAACCATTTCTAATAAAAATAATTTCAGGACATTATAACAATCACATAAATCTACTACTTCCTTTATATATATATATATATATATATATATATATATATATATATATATATATATATATATATAAAAACACTGTATCACATTCAATATTACATTATTCTATGCATATTTCCAACTTTTTACACACCATAAGGATGATCAGTTTAAGCATGTCTCTAATTAATTCATCAATTCTATAAAAATTACCATATCACATGAAATACATCACATCTTTCAAATATAAACAATAACGTCACTATAACATCATCAACGTCAGATTCATTCTTCACTTCTCTTATAGGTCAATTCTTCTTTAATCCCTTCATGTAATACCATATTTCTAATATTTCTTTAACAGTTAATTTCTTTATTTCAACATTTTCCACCATCATATATTTATACTCCTAGAGTTCAAATCAAACACATTACTCAAATTTTCATAACTTTCTCTATTCATACAATACCATACTACTAACACTATTAATCAAACTCACTCTTCTCAACTTTACACAAACAAGCAATCACACTATTTGTACCACAATTTTTTAATTTAGCCATAAAACATTAAAGTTTTCAAAAAAATTATCTTCCCTTACCTGATCAAGTTTATCTAACTCTGCTCTCATCTCTTAACCAACATCACACGCAATAATCATTATCTACAAAATCAAGTGTCCGATTAACGACCAAGGCAAAAGTTTTAGGATCATAAATAGAGAGGGATTCATTAAAAACGAAAGAGGTAATATGAAACTGAATATAAGCTTGCGAGCAAGGGAAAACAGGTTGCTCTTAAAGAATAGATAGAATTTTCGAACTCACCATTAAGAGAAATTGATTGAGGGTTTTGATGGGGTTCTTCCCGTAAATTACTGTACTAGTGTTGATTCTTCAAAAATGATGGGAGCTGATTCAAAATTTTAGAAGAGAAAGGAAAGTTTTTTTTTTTGTTGGGGAGGGGGGAAGCTATGTTTACAGATAAGAAAATAGTTTTCTGTAGAATGAATATTTGGGTTCTCACACCTAAACCCTTTACTCATCACCCTATTTTTAAAAACTCTAATAGTCTTCTTAAACTTTATTTAACCCTTATTTAAAAAATATTATTTACCAATTTATGGTGACAAATATTAGTATTGTAATCCAATGTCAGCATCTATCATCTAAACAATAATCTACCTTATCTAAAACATGTAATTTATCTTAAAATGAATATTTAAAGACTAAAAAGCCACAATTAAAATTTGTGAATGGACAAAACTTGAAGAAAAATATTTTACAGAAACTAAAATTAAAACCCACGCTTTTTTATAAATAATGAATAAATGATTTCAAATTTTACAAAGATTAAAAATAATGAAAAGTTATAAGAACCATAATTAACAAAAATAAAACTAAGATCATACTAAAAGATAAAAAAAAAATATCAAAGTTTCTTTTGTAAAAGAATGTTAAAGTATCTGGAATTTCTATTACTTTTTTTTCCTTTTTAAATATATGCAAGGACTAATTGTTTTGAGCATTTTCTTACTAGTATAATGTGTTTTTCCCTGTATTATATTATAAAGAAATAAACGGTTGGTTACCAAATAAATTAAAATTGCTTAAAAGAAATTAAAATCCAAAATGACAAATGATTAAAAATGAAGGATTAAAATTATGAAAAAAAATCCTAAACTATTTTATTAGGAGAGCAAAACATTATAATTTCTATGAGTTGATTATTTGTTTTGAATATTAGTTGGTGATCACTTTATATTTTAATTATTTTTTTCATGCATAATAATTTATATTAAATATGTGGGACATCCTAATTGATTATATTTGGTTAGCACGTCCCACAATCACAAACAAAAGAGATCGTCTAAGGTTGTGGTGTCAATGTTATTCTATAGTTGCTTAATCTTAATATTTTGGTAATACATATAAAAATTTTATTTCAAATAATATTTTATATGTTTGTACATGGTTTTGGTATTTTAAATTCCTAAATTTCTAATCTAACTTACTAAATTTGATGAGTGTACCATTTAAGTTTGCTAAATTCTAATATATGAAATATTTGTATAATAAAAACTTAGCAGACATAACAAAAACCATTGCTAAAGTAATTAAGAAATAAAAATGACATTATAACGAACTAACTAAAAAGTAGAATTAAGTTTGGAGTGTTCAACAGAAACAAGAGGTGTTGAAATCTAAGAAGTACAATGAGAACCATGTTTGAAGTAGTAAATGTTGTCACAAAGAAAGTGATATAGGAAATAGCATAGTACATTAAAAAAAAAAAAACTGTACTATTTAAGATAAAAGCAAATAGGTATTTTTTTTTTGTCACTTTTATGATATTCTATATTACCAATAAAGGAAAAATGTTATTAAATAGCAAGAAAACTCTTTAAAAGAGAACATGAAATTTAAACACTTTTTTTTTGGAAGAAATCAATTTTTTAAAGTAAATGATTTACAAAAATAACTATTTTATTTTATGCTTAAAAAACTATCTAACACTAAATTTAACATATACTCCCAAGAAGAAAAAAAAGGTAACTTTGTTGTGTCTAATATTTTCTTATTTATATGACTCAACTTCAAAACTCTTCAACAGTGTAATAATTTCAAAAGTAAATTTAAATATTACATAACATAATGTATCTTGATCCAATAAGATTTCTTATGCAACGTCATAGAAGACAATTGAAAAAAAAAAAACCTTAAACATTCTTATGATAATAGTTTAATGAGTATAGGATCGTCTCTTCTTGTTTTAACATACTTAAACCAAAATATTAGTATGTAAAAGAATTAATTTTATTTGTTATAATAAAAATATATAAATCATATTAATACTCCAAACAAGATATGGATGGAAGGTTCACTATGCAATCCAAACTAATAATCTTACATGAAAAATCAACATATTGTCTAATATTGTGGCCAAGTTTTTTCAGTATTAAATCTAATCTAATTAACACAAAAAAGAAAAAAAGAGTGACATTTCTTTTAAAACCATATTTCATATTCTCTCATTATAGAGTTTTCCTTGTAATATCGTAAATAATTTTTTATTGTCACTAAAAATAACAATAATATTAACCTAAAAAATATAGAGAGAAGTAATTTAATATTATTATTTGTTCTTTATCTTTGATTAATAAAACTATTTTATATATTATTTTTAAGAATTTAAATATATTTGATACGAATCCGTATAAAAATAAAATATAAATATAACACCGTCTAACTTACCTCAGAACTTCTAAATTTTATCTTTTAGCTTAAATTAATTAATTTGACATCTCTTATATTTAATTCCCACTAAAAAAATGTCTCAAATACTTAAAAATTCATGTTCTTAACTCAATTAAGTTCATACTCAACTAAAAAATCTTATAGAGGTACTCTTATCCACAACCAGTTTACATACTTCATACTCTCACAATTCAAAGACATAAATCACTACAAATTAATAGATTCAACAAGCCAAATTAGTACATACCACATCCAACAATAATTCAAAGTTCAAGCTTATACAACACCCACTTTGCAGTTAATAATTATATCATAAAACATGTAAAAACCAAAATTTAGCTTCCTTCACTTGTAAAACAATTCAAACAACTATTAAAAGACCAAAACAACTTTGATTCTATAAAAGACTCTATCTATACATATAAATATCACAAAAATTATTAGATCATACCATTATAATCATTGATCAACATAGAGTCATATAGAAGACTCTAACGGCACATGTAAGCAAAGGAAGTTACATGCAAGAACAAAACATATTTGAGCTTAGAGAGAAGGGTAGGATAGGAAACATAACTTACTTAAACTGAGAAACTTATCAGTTGGAAAGAAAGAGTTCGCCGAGAGGATCACTTAAACGGTCTCAGATTTCTAAACAAATGAACAAATTGTAAGATAGAAAAGGGAGAAAATAAAGAGTTCTAAAAAAGTGGTTTCTAGAGAGATAATATCTTTTAAAGTAATGAAACTCATTCATAATTTTTTTAGGGTTAAATATGTTTTTGGTCCCTTGACTTTTAGTGAAAATTGAAATTAGTCTTTTTATGAAACTTTTAGAATTATGTGAATTTAATCATTTTAACCAAATTTAGTTAAGTTTTATTTGACGTTTCAAATGCGTTTCTCAAGTAACATTGAACTATAAATGTTTCAAACCCTGTAAACAACTCAAATACAAATACTATTATGAAACACATCAGTTAAAATGGTCAAATTCACGCAGTTCAAAAATTGAGAAATTAAATTGGCTCGAAGTTTCAAAGAGAGAATAATTCTAATTTTCACTTTTAACCTAATTTTTTATTTATACTTAAATATTTTAATATTAAAATAGCTGAATAGAAGTTGTACTTGTAAGTAGGACTTTTAGTTAATTTTTTTTTTAAATATTGCATGGAATTAATGCTTGGACTTCATAAAACAAAAAGTTTAGTTCATGCTTGAATGAACCTTAGCTCAAAACATGAAAAAATAATATTGCAAAATGAATTCTTGCATAGCATGATTATAGTGAAAAAATATAATGAAGTTTTTTGCTAAAAGAATTCAATAATTACAATCTATTTATGGTATTGTTTATTACTTTCTAATATTTTGTATTTTAAGTTTGTAAAAAAATATTCAAAATCTTTTAACATTTAAAAAAAATATGATACAAAATAAAATAAAAAATAGGTTTAAGAAAATTGATACTAATCAAGAGTGGGTATCATTCGACTAATTAAACATAAAAAATAATAACCAGACACATCTAATAATTTAAGAAAAATATAATTTAAAAAAGAAAACATATAAAAACACAAATAATGTTTTTCAGTATGTATTAGCTGTAATTTTTTAAAATATACCTTTTTTATAAATGAAAAATAAATACACCAGATTGATAAAACTAATATTTATTTGTAAATTATATTCATATTGAAGGCAAAAGTAATGAAAACCCACTTTGATCTTCTACAGTTTTCTATTATTTTCTATTATCTTAATTTTCAATATTTTAAATAAAACCTAAGGTAAAGTGTCAAAAACATGGATCAACTTTCTCACAAAAATAAAATAAAATAAAATAAAAATAGGATGGGATTGAAAATCTTAGTTTATCCCGTTCAAGTGCAAGTTTACGCAAAAAAAAAAAATCAATTATTGTATAATATTAATTTAAATTAACAAAATAAAATACATAAATAGTGTAAATAACTCAATTTAAATTTGATTTAAATATAGCTTTTATTGAAAGAATGAAATTCATAAAGTAAATAATGCTAAACATATATTTTATTATCTTTAAATGAATGGAGAAAAGATATTTTTTATTAAATAAAATTAATTTATGCATGAAATAATGTATATAAGCTCTTCCACATAAATTAATTAAATTTAAAATTTTAATTTATAAAATAGACATTTTACTTTATATTTTTCTCACTAAAAGTTTTTTTTTTTTAATTTGAAACCTATGGACATTAAATTTCCAACAAAAGGTGTGCTATAAATGAATGAATGAAGAAAACAAAAGAAACTCTTTCACATAAACTATTTAAATTTAAAATTTTGATTTTAATTTATAAAATAGTTCGTGTTAGTTTATATTTTTCTCAATAAGAATTTTTTTAAAAAATTGCAAACCTATGGACATTAAATTTCCAACAAAAACAGGTGTGATATAAATGAATGGAGAAGAAAAAAAAATGAAAGAATGAATGAATGTGAGAGTAGTGTTCAAAGGAGTAATTGAACAAAGGGTTGCTTTCAATTGAACAAACACATTAAGAAGTTCCAAATGAAAACATAATGAAAGAGAAAGGTAATAAAGACTAATTAAAAGTTGAAACACTAATTAAATATTAATCAAACACATAATAAAATGTAGTGCAATCCACCAAGAGTTGAACTGTCCAATACTTACCAACTTAGGGTCAATTTGGGTAATTCACTCTGTTCACCAACCCTTGAAACCCTACAACTTTTTTGGGGAAAAAAACAATATAGTACAAAATTTGATCACTTTTAATTTTCTTGAGACACCAAAAGTTGTCAACGCAAGTTTGTGTTATTACTATCCTTGGTTGAACTTGATTCTCTCTCCTTCTTTTTTATTTTGTATTTTTAAATTCATTTCCTATTTTTTAGATACGCAATTTTAACTATTTTAGTGCACTAACATTTTGTTAAATATTAGATATTTCTTTAATCAACCCATGAACAAAAATTATATAATTAATATAATAAGGGATCAATTTTTTATGAAATAAAATGGAAGAACCAAATATAAGATGTGAATAATACAATAAGAACAAAAAGTAGATTAAATAAAATAATTTTATAGTTTTTCATTAATAATTATATTATTCCATTAAGTTGTTAAATATATTTTGTAAAATTAAATAAATAAATTTACGAGAAGATGTTCGTTGATGTTATATATAAGTAGGGATGACAAAAATATCCGCGCCCGCGGATATCTGCAGATAAAATCCGTGGCGGATAGTTACTATCCGCGGGTAGCAGGTATTTTAATACCCGCTTATAAACGGGTCGGGTAGGGTATCATACTATCCGTATCCGCGGGTATCCGTTACCCGCAAAATATTAAAATTAAAATTTAATTTATATTTTAATAAGTTAAATTTAATTAAAATTAAAATTAACAATATATTTTATTATGTCAAATTTAATTATAATTAAAATTAAAATTTAATTTAATTTATATTTTATTTTTATAATTTTATATTAAAAATTTTATAAAATAAATATTTTTTTAAATATTTGTGGGTATCGGGTATCCGCGGATTTTAAAAATATCCGCGGATATTTTTTAAGCGGATACCCGACGAGTAAACGGACGGGTAGCCAACGATTTTTTTTTGGACGGGTCGGATTGCGGATAAGCACTATCCATACCCGATCCATCCCTAGATATAAGTATATGAATAATAATGTATAAAAGTTGTGAAACGATGCACACTAAGTAATTATACATATTTATTATTTTTTTTATATTAATATTTAAAAGATAAAGTCTACAATAATATAATATAACACAATTTGTAAAAACAAATGTTTTTTAAAAGACACAGTATAATAAAACGAAATTTATTAAAAAAGTAATAATAAAATGATATATTGTAGAATCAATCAATAACTTAAAAAACATATTTAGAATGTTGACTCTAATCAAACAAAATATATTTTTTTAATAAAGTTATTTGATGTATATATATATATATATATATATATATATATATAATATAAATTAATATAAATTAAGAAATATAGATGAATTAAATCTTAATTTATTTTATATATATCTTAAGTTCATTTTTAATTAGCACATAAATTAATATATCTATTTTTTCATGAATCAAGTATAACTATGATGTTTTTAGAAACGGCCACTCAATATAATATATAATTTAATGTCATAATCAAAACATATGTATCAAAATTATAATTATAATCGATTATTTAAATATGTCTTATCAATACTTAATTTATTTTACACACATAAGATATATAACATCTGATCATATGTGTTTTATATATTATACCTAATAAATTTATCATTACATTTTAATCAATTAAAATCTTAAATTACGTGATTTTTGTAAAACCAAAGAAAAATGATATTTTAGAAGTGATAATGATTTAAATTAGTGAGACTCGATTATTTTAATATTAAAAAAGTTGTAGTATAAATAATTTTTTATAAGAGTTTCATTATTTTAAAACACAACATTTCTCTAGAAACTACTTTTTTAGAATTTGTTGACTTCGCTATAGGTCTTTTGTTTGTTCGATTGGAGATATGAGACCGTAGGGGGTGATTATTGTGGCGAGCTATTCAATTTAGACCGATCTATTCCATTTCTCTTCTGTTTTTTGTTGCATGTAAGTCTCTTTTTTTTTGCTTGCATGTATCTTTTTAATCTTCTATATGAGTCTCTACTTATCAATGGTCATAATAGTATGTCCTGATCGTTCTTGTGATGTTTCTATGTGTAGATAGAGCATCCTGTGAAGTTACGAGCGTTTTGATATTTTTAGAGTTGTTTAAGCTAGATAACAGGTAAGGGTAGCTAGTTTCAAATATGTGATTGTATGAGTTTTACCAATTTTGATGAATTGCATGTTTATGCTATCTTGAATGTTGGGGTGAATTTTGATCGTTCTTTAACGAATATGTTTGGTGTGTATGTTTTGATGTAAATTGGAATGTTATAATTGTAAATTGATGTTTGAATGATCTAATTGATTTGTGTTCATTGGGGGGATTTGGAATCTGATCAATTGATACTCCTTTTTATGTGCTAAAACTCTTTTGAACCAAAGTACTGATGAAGGAGTACCAATTTAGGCAACTGATTAGTTCTCAGTTCACTCAAAAACATAAAATGTTTTTGCTACAATATGATGTGGTGCTAAGCGACAATTTTCAACGTTGAATGCCACATTTTGCGAGTTGATCAACGCTGAGCAATGTCTAGGTGGTGTTGAGCATTAGTGTCCACAATAGGTTTGGGAGCATTTGGCTCCATGGCAATAAGCGCTAGTTTTTGCGAGAGAAATGGTGTTGAGCGCTATATGTCCTGTTTTGCATGTTTTAACTGCTTGACTATTTTTGGGTGTTCTGTGACTGATATAAAGCCTAATGTATGGTGTTATTATTATAAACTAAATTGAATATGCTATTGTGAGCATGTATGATGGTGATGAATGAATTTGAAGGAGAAATTATAAGTAATGATAATTGTAGTGTATGCATTGACATATGGATTCAATATGGAGATATCACTTACTCTAATAATTATACACACTCAAGTAGAATAGAATAGGTTATGTGGTGACAGTCGCAAGAGGTCCTACTCACCAGACTTGTTTAGTCTTAGGCACGAAAAGGATTTACTTTGTGTATGGTTGGGTGATAACCCCTTAAGACCAAACTCTACAAAGTTTGGAAACCACCACAGGTGCACACTAGCAGTGAGTCTGATGTTAAGTGCATGTATCTGGATAATTGAGTTTAGTATCAACTACTTGTATGATTATTGGCATATATATGTTTTATACCACATTTTTAGGTATTTTGCATGATTTAATTAATTGGATATTCCTGTTGTACACTAGCTTGCCCTTTTGTGTGCTTTGTGTTTTCTTGTGTTATTTACCTAATCGGTAGGAATAGATGAAGTTGCAAGTTTAGAGACACCTTTAAAGAATGATGAACTATTAGTTAGAATAGTGAAAGATTTCAAGGAGAAGTTTTATTGGTGGTTAAATTTTGTATAGTGTTGTTTTGGTTTAATTTGAATGTATAAATGATATATTTTTATAATCTTATTTTTTGTAAAATTCTATTAATATACTTTATACACTAGATCACCTATACCTATACCTGATTTGAATACTATGATGAATGATTCTATTCTATTAGTTTTAACTTACGTTTAATAAAATTAAAATATCTTTATTAAATATAGATATGTGATTAAACATTCCAATTCAACATACGATACATCAATCCTTTATATACACATAGTGTATATCAATATTTAAAATAATTTTTGATTATACGATAAATCAAATTATTTAAAATAGAATTCATTTAGCCAAATACAATTCATTGGACAAATTTAATTAAAAAATATTATAATTACTTTTTTAAATGGTTTAAAAAGTGTTAAGTCATTTTAATAATAATTAAACAAAGCGTTTTTTTTTTCATGAATCAGTGTATATGTAGAATTTTATAAAAGTAACTCCAAGACTCAAATTAAAGTTAACCATTAGTTATAAGAAGTTTAAAATGTATAATTTCAACACTTAATGGACAAATTTCATGCTCCAATTATTTCAACCAAAATTTGACCCGTCAAACTTAATATCAAGTTCAATAAGATTTAATCATCAAACCAAGCATACCTTAATTCATAAAAAAAAAAAATCAAATCTAACTTCCTACCAAGTTTTAAATCTCAATTTAGTAAGATTCTTTATGCCAATGTACATAAATATTTAATCAAATAAAAAATGTTATTCAATACTTAAATAAATAACCCATACAAAATTGTTATTTGAGTATCACTTTAAAGTTGCGGATAACATATTATGATCTCAATATTTATTTCAATTTCTACACAAACTCAACATGTAATAATGCCTCAAAGGTAAATTTCTTTTAAACGATACTTACTTAGGTAATAGTTAAAAAAAAGTTTGAAAATTCACCGATACTCAAAACTGAAATATAATAGAGTGAAATTGAGAAATTGAATTGGAAATTTAAGCCATAAGGAGTGTTAGATAGATAATAAAAAAGGAGAAGAAGAAATGAAATAAAAATGTGAAAGAAGAAAAAGGAGAGAGAAAGAAATATGATCTAAGACCATGGTCTTAAATAATAAAAATTGATATTAATTCATAACATAAAATATAAAATACATTATTGTTTCTCGAAAAAAAAATTGATTATTATTTCGAAAAGTAAATTGAGTGAATAATTTAACTAAAAGTTAATAATGTTAAGCATTAGTCAAAAGATTCAAGTGCCTAAATCTGGAGTGTGTCTTTCTATTTACAGGTATTTCAGTTATAAACAGTATATTTTCAAGATACAAAGACAATAATAAAATATAGGTTTTTTATTTTTTATTAAAATATTTTCTAGATTACAAGATAAGTGAATTAAATCAAATTTCTTATATGTATTTTCAATTTTTTTTAATTAGTCCAAAATTGATACCTTACATCGTCCTTCAGATATTTTATCCATTTTTGAATATAGATCGTTATGATATATATATATATATATATATATATATATATATATATATATATATATATATATATATATATATATATAT
>Ga0209589_1003902_pt1 | contig 25944 bp, 31 predicted proteins | sample CowpeawhiteBW_FD_187525 | JGI IMG/M metagenome (GOLD analysis project Ga0209589, IMG submission 187525) | Root nodule microbial communities of legume samples collected from California USA - Cow pea white BW (SPAdes) (version 2) | ecosystem: Host-associated > Plants > Roots > Nodule | place: USA...
GATTTTAGATCATAATCAAGTTCATTCATCTTGAATTTTCATAGAACATCTTACAATTTCCGTGAGCAATTCTGCTCCAGTCTGTTTTTCCAGATTTCACTGCACGCACACCTACTGTTTGAGATTTTTCATGACTCACTGCCTGGTCCAAATTTTAATCTGAATTTTTCCTCATTTAGCTAACATCCAGACGAAACATACAAAAAAAGAATCATTCAAAAATGTTGAGTACAAAAAAAATGAAAAATCGGCGAAGTTGAGGAAAATTTTCACGTTTTCTGGCGCAGTGGTCTCGGGAATTTTATGTTTTACTGCTGTTTTGTGCGATTTGTGGTGCTTTTAAGTGCTCTTTGTTATTCTAATTGATTCCTTGATTGTGTACTCTATATTGCCTTGAGTTTGCCTTCAATAGAAGTGGAATTTATTCCCTCAATTTGGCACAAAATTGCAATGAGTACAGTGGTTGTTTCTGAGCACTTTTTCTTCTTTGTTTTCCATTTTTTTCATCTATTCTAGTGCATTTCTAGATTCCTTTTTGTGGTGCTTGCCTTTCTTTCCATCCTTTAATTTGTTGTTTGTCAATTCTTCTTTACTCATTCAGTCATGTTTCATTAAATTCTCTTTGGTTTAACATTTCTAATTAGTTTTTCTTGCTTTATCTTTTGATTGGTTCATACACTTGCATCTTGATTTTTGCTTGTTTGATGATGCTATGGAGTTTAGAATGGTTTCTATTATATGGTATCATATTAGGTGGTGGATATTGAAGTAGAATTTTCGCTTGTATGTTTTCTATAAGATTGCCTTCTCCTCACCTTTGAGAGTTTGAGAGTTTTGAACCTATTCATTTAAGAGAGTATGTGCTAACTAGCTTGCTTGCCATAATTTGTTTTGTTTCTTTCTTTCACTCTTTTGCAGATTTGGTTGCTCTTTTTGGGTGCTACTAAGGAAACTTTTACACACTTTGGTGCTTGAATTTGGTCATATACAAAGGCTACCAAAGCCTCATTTGCTCTCAAGATAGTGCATTTTCCAGCAGCTGTGATCTTTGGAGAGCTTGTTTTGGTTATGGCTGCACATTTTGGACCTCATTTCAGCCACACCTTTTAGTTCTTTTAATTGTGTATAATTTGGACATTTATTTTGGTACAATTGAAGCATTCTAAGGCATTTTACTAGTTCTCCAAAAATCCTAAAAATCTTGTACCAAAACTTGTCCATCAATTTCTTTTGCTTTGAACATTCCATTGTATCCATGGCCTACTTAGGTGTCTTGGGGAACCAAAGGTGTTCAATCCCATCTCCTTAGTAGAACCTTTTTCATATTATAGTGCAACGTTTTAGTAAGTGAGTGTGTTGAAAGTTCTAAGTGCTTTCTCACCTTGCTTTTAGGCTGCATAGTTAGACGCTTAGTGGTTTAAATTTGTGAGACCAAAGTCTCTAAAATTTTTGCCATTTAAGGGTCCGTTCTTAGTGTTAGCCTTTTCTTTTCTTTGAGTCTTGTTTGTGTTTGTTTGTGTTTAATGTCTCAAGTGATTCTATTTACTTAGGCTTAGACAATTGTGTGTTCTTTGAAACCTTTTGCAAGTACATCTTGGCAAGGATTGTCCTTGGTACTTAAGAAGTCTTTTAGACTCACCTCGCTTAACCTGGAGGTCTACTTGTGCTTGGTTTCTTCTTTCACCATTTGTTAAAGTTTTTAAGTTATTTCAATCACCATGAGTACATATTCTACATATAGTTCTAGGTTGCATAGGCATAGTAGTAATGCGTTGCATCATACCATTCATAGTGACATTCCATTCTTTGGAGAGGATACAAGACCAATATCATTCATAGATTGGATGTGCTTGGTTTCTTCTTTCACCATTTGTTAAAGTTTCTAAGTTCTTTCAATCACCATGAGTACATATTCTACATATAGTTTTAGGTTGCATAGGCATAGTAGTAATGCATTGCATCATACCATTCATAGTGACATTCCATTCTTTGGGGAGGATATAGGACCAATATCATTCATAGATTGGATGTGGGATACAGAGAAGTTGGTGCAACCTTTGTTTTGTAAATATAGTCAATCTAACATTCTTAGCCATTTTATTTCTAGATTTGTAGGACGTGCATGTGAGTGGTGGCATCAAAGTCAATTTCAAGTGAAAAAGGGAAGAGCATCATGCATTAATACCTTTTATGAATTGAAAGCATGCATGTGGAAACATTTTGTTCCCTTTTCATATAGGACCACTCGAGAGCAACAATCTCGACTAGAAAACTTCATTGATATAGGAGATGCATTCATTCAAAATCTAAAGAAGTTTTCTCGTCAAGAAAGAGATTTTAAAGATAAACTTGACTTGCTCTTGAGTAAGAAAAGAGAAATTGAAAAGCAAAGAGAAATTAAAAAGTAAAGAGACCATGTGCAAAAAGAGAAAAAAAAAAGGAAAGAAGTGATAGAGAGGAAGAGGAAAGGAAAGAATTTGACAGGGCATTGAGAGAAAAGAGAGAAAAATAGAGCTTGAAAAGAAAGAGAAAGAGGAAGAAGAAATTTTACTCAAGAAAGGAATGCTACTAAAGGCACCTCCCACCCCCACAATTCTCATTGAATCAGGAATTTTAAAGGGAGTGCTCAAATCTTTTAACTCTTCTCATTTCATCGATCATTCTCATTTTTTCAAACCAATCTTTACTTTTGCTGAGTTTTTCAAGCCAATTTCCCTTCCCATTGTTTTAAACTCCTCAAAAGATTTTGCAAAATCATACTTTGAGTTAATGTTGCCTACTAGGTTTGAGATAACTCAAAGTACACCAAATTATTTTGGTGAAGTAGGTTTTAGTCATTTTCAACTAACTTTCAATAATACAACAAGACCTTCTTTTCTCCTCTGCTTTAGATACACTCTTGGTTATCAATTAGATCTTCCTTATGAGTATGGTGTTCATTCCACGTTTAATATACCACATTTAATTCCTTTTGTAGGATCGATGGATGATGAACACCAATATTTGAGGGAAAATCCTCTTCAAAGGGGAGGGGATGATGTGATCCCAATAAGCCTAAGCCCAAATGCATCAACAAGCCCAAGCCCACCTCGAGGCCCAATTACTAGAAGCATGATGAAGAAGATCCACATAGGCATCTCACAAGATGATCAAGTCAATCATGGGCTTTTCACTTTATTCACATGGGCCAAAGAAATCTACAAAATATGAGTTGATGCATGGAAGGCCGTAGATTAGATTTAAATTGGGCCATTGTTTAGGCTTTGCTTTCAATAAAAAAATAGAACACTTTTGGATCAATTGGGCCGAGCCCAATTTGCTATCTTGGCCGAGAATCATTACTTCTCTACATTTGGATGCAAGCAAAGCATGAGCAAAGCAAGGAGCATGCGATGGTAGCATGGAGCGTGTGACCTTGGCAAGGAGGGTGTGACATGCCACTTGGCATCATCAAGACTCACCTCCTACATCACATGGTCTCCAATCAAGCTTCTCCTCTAAGCTACATTTGCATTTCATCTTTGTTGCATTTTCTTCTCATTTGGTTAGCCATGTGCCTATAAATAGAGCCATTCAACTATTGTAATAGTTACTCTTGAATTACTAATAGATGCTAGTGTTGAGATCACTCCACATTTCTATTAATTTGAGAGCATACATGGTTATTCTTCTCCTTCATCTCCTCTAGCCACCTTCCACACCATAGCATCACTTCTACTCTTCATCTTCAACAAAAACCTACACTGCCGAGAGCTCTTCTTGTTGATATCTTCATTTCTGCTGCACTTTATCTACTTCTTGGTGTCTTTCATGGATTTCCTTCCACTTCTCCATCAAGGATGTCCATCAGGTTTGGATGATTGGATGAGTATATAATCATATGGTGATGAAGCTCCAAGCATGGCTTTGGAGAGGAGGAACTCCAATGAGGTAGCGGAATGATGAACAAGGTTGGAGGCCCTTGAGCAATAATATGAATTATGGAAGTGAAGCTCTAGGAAAGGAGACTATCCTAAGGAAGGAGGCTAGAGAAGCTAAGGTGGAAGCTTAGTCTAACAAGACTCTCAAGGCAACTGTGTGGAGTGCTCTCAACATCAATCAATTACCATTCAAAGAGTAACCTCATACAAGTGGTGGAGGCTCCAATTTATAGTAGAGAGGTAATCCTAAATGCAATGCAAATTACACTTAAGATGAAATGCACATTTAGCATAGAGAAGAAGCTAGTCTCAGATCCGTGTGATGCAAGGTGTGCAAGGATCATGTGCTAACCGTGCTTCACGTCCCATGCCTTGGCACCATGTATGGAACATGTGCAAGGAGAGTGCCTCTCGACCAAGTCTTTAATTGGGCTTGAATTGGCCAAATTTGTAAGTCAATCATCAATGTACTTTGGCCAATTATTTTGTAAAGCAAAGCCTAACATATGGCAAAAAAATAAGAGACTATACTAATGCTTTACATGAAACCCATCATATTTTTATATCCTCTTTAGCCCCATGAGAAAAGCATTTGAAGGCTTTGCCATCTTGATGTAAGCTCTCTTGAATCTTTCTCTTCATGCTTCTAGTTGATGGGCCTTTTTGTGGGCTTAGGCCTTAAGGAGAATGTGGGCCATGTAATGGCCTTTGAGTGGATTCATGATGTAGACTCAAAAAGGGTTGTGAATGAATGTGATTTAATGTGTGAACGGTGGTGATTTTATAGTTGCGTGCGTGTATTGAATATACATTAACTTTAGAAACATGATTGGATGTGAATGTGGTGTAATTGCATGATTGGATTAGGTTGGGGATTTTAGGGTTCTCCAAAGTGCAGGGAAAATCTGGGATTTACCCAAAATCTGATGCATCGCCTGACAGTACTCAGTTTATTATGATGCGACAACCGTTGACCAACAACCATTTTGTGGTTGGCTGGGTGGGGCGCGATGAATCATGAATCATGAGTATGCACCAATGTAAAACTTAATTTAGTTGAGGTTTTGGGATGAATGAAATGTTATAGGTACTATTTTGGAGGTAAGTTCAATGTGGCATGAGTGGGAAGCACGATTAGGTTCTGTTGTAAGCTTTCCATGAACATGAATGTTCCTTCGATTTATTCACATGTTAAGAATTGGTTTATTGGTGAGTGCATGCATATCAATATAAATGAAATTGTTGTGTAGCGATAACGTTGTTGTTGACACGATTAAATTAATATCACTTATCTATAACAACTTCAGTATTGCTAAGATAGTAGTCAAGAAAATAAAAATGGTAAAGTAACCCTAAATCGTCTCCCAATGACCATGAAATTGATTTTTAACAAGTTAGTTCTTATAAAATCTATAAAACACGGTTAGACAAATAAAATAGTATTTGAAAGAAAGAAATAAAAATGGAAAAGATAAAATAAGATAAAAATAACAATAAAGAAAATAAATTGATTTCACTACCTTTTCAAAATAGATTCATCATCGGTTATCTAAAGATTATTGCTCAATTAATTATTGTTGTAAATTTGAAAATTAATCAATGTAAATTCTCAATTAATTTGTTGGCGTTCTCACTATTAACCAAAGTAAATTCTCAATCAAAAGTAAGAACTTTGTAGATTAATCATAGTAAATTTAACTAAAGTACATTTTCAGTTAAATATTACTATCCTTAATCATGTCCATTCTTTTACCTCTATAATCAAGCAAAAAACTAATTAACCAAAGTACATTCTTGATTAATTCTAGTTAAAGTTTTCACCTCTAATCAAGTACATTCTCAATCATTGGAAAAAATTCATTCAATCACATGAAAGTTTCTAAATTTAATCAAAGTACATTCTCAATTAAAATTAAAAATCATTAAGCTCATATGATTGAGATGCATATAGATTAAAACATCTCAGTAATTAGCTATGATGTAAAAACCATTACTTTTCACGTGATTCAAAGATAAAAGACTGATGAATTAAAACCTCAACAATAATGAAAAGAACAAAGAAATTATTTCATTCTAACCTCAAAATCCATAATGAATTTATAATGGAATCAACCCAATAAGATTAACACTCCATGAAATCAAAATAAAAGGACTATAGAAGAAAGGAGAGAGAAAGAAATTAGGCCCCACTGAGGGTTCCTAAATTCCGAAGTGTCGAGCTTGTCTTCTTCTACTCCCTTGGCTCTCTTTATATAGGTCTTGATTGGACTTGAATCTTATATTTTCTGTTGCTGAAATCTTTTATCTTTTGATACAATATCTCTCAAATAATTATCAGTTTCTAAAATATTTGGAAGATTTCCTTTGTTGATAATTTGAGATATATCAAAGATAATTAATCAAAAATCATTAATTAATTATTCAACAACTTAATTTCTGTCTAATTTCCAATTATGTCCCTCTTATAATCTCCTCCAATAATCTTCTAAATAATCTAATATCTTCAAGATTTATTATTTTTTTGTGAAGATCTAAAAGGATTGAAGAAGATCTTGCCATATTAAAAAATATGTAGTAGTTATTATCTTTTGATATTTTATGATATAATTAAATAAGATAATTATTTAAAAATATCAAATAAAATATCTAAAGATATATTTTCCCAAATTATCTTTTATCATAAATATTTATGAATTATCAAAGCCTTTCTTCCGGGAAAAGATAGAGAAAACCGCAAGGTCCAATTTTTGTTGCTCGTTCCCTCTTCTTGACTTTGCCAAATTTCTTCACTTTTTCATGCTTTTCTTGTCGTCTTCATGCAATGCTTGACTTGGATTTTTGTGATTTGGTAATTTCCTATTCATGGATTTATCTTTAAGGTGTCATGAAGCTTTAAGCAATTTATTTATACCCCTTCATGAGCTCAACTTAGCTACAACTGCACTAACACACCTTAAAATATCCAAAGAGCATTTATGCAACTAAAAAGCTATTTTTAACACCTTGTTGTATCTCATGCTCAATAAACCCAATTATAAGAAATCCCAATTAAATCAATCTTTTAAGAACAAAATTCAATTAAAAATCCAGAATTAAACATTAAATGAGGGCAAAAAATATGAACTCATCATGTAGGTAATTGTAGTTGTGCAAATGAGTCATATTGAGCTTTCTGAATATGCATTGATGTTTCTTCATGGCTATTTGTGAATCTTAAAATGATCATGAAGGATCCTTTGATAATTGTATGTATGGTCAAATTCAAGGGTGCAAATTATGAATGTATGGGTGATTATTCATGATAAGTTCATATGATTTGTAGTGATGCCAATTGAGGCATGTTGAACTGTAAAAATATGTAATTGGTGTTCTAGATGTGTGTCTATGATGACTTGGTGTGTTAGAATTGGTTTTGCAGTGCCTAAATCAATAAAATCCGCTTTACTAGCATAGAGCCTGACAATATGGATTAGACCGCCAAGCGATAACTACAAAAAGGGGGTCCTTGGAACGAGTGGTGCTTGGTGGTGAGTGGTGACTACCAGGCGGTCTACAACACAATTTTTCCTGGCAGCGCTTAGGCTGTGTCAGGCGATAATGCGGGAGCAGGTTGCGATTTTGAGTATTTTTGCACATCTAGTTGTGAGGGCCTTGAGTTTGGGATATGCTTGGATCATTTTACGAGCAGGAGGTTTGTAATGAAGTTTCAACCCGTGGTGATTGCGGGCAGGAGATTTGAGATGTGAGAAATCTTGTGTGAGAATACGAGCGGGAGGTTCAGATTGGTTAGCTCCACCTTGATTGTTACGAGCAGGAGGTTCGTAATGAGACGGTTCCACGCGTGTTGGACTCCTAGCCAGAGGTTCGTAATGAGATGGTTCCACGCGTGTTGGACTATAAACAAAAGGTTCGTAGAGGTTGGACCATAATCGGCAGGTTCGTGGAAGCATGTGATATCCTTAAGGTCATGGTCAAGTTGTGTAAAATCAAATGGAGAGGGTAGGAAACCGTGTTTCCTAATGCATGATGAGAAAGGTTCTAAGAAGGGGTTGTTGGTTAAGTTGGAATGCTTTGGGTGAGGGTTTATGATATGTTTTATTATGCATGTTTATTTTCATTAAGATCGCCCTTTTTGCTTATGTTTGGCGATGATCGTGTGACTTGTTACACGAGAGCAGATGATGTTGCAGGTAATGTTGTCGATGCGTAGGTCCGGGGTGGGGGCTCGCTCGAGATTTATTTAGAGAATAATATTTCTTCTATCATGTATTTATTTTATTTATGGTTTAAGACTTTGGAGCTTGTAATAGTTAAGTTGAATTACGAATTTTGGATTTAAGCACGTTTAATAAAGTTTTTAATTTTCCATGGTTTTTGGGAACTTTATCATTAATTGAATTTATTTTAAATTATAATTTATTTATTTAAGTAATATCTGCCTAGGATATTGCACCAGGCATCACTCAAAGTGTTGGTTAGTTCCTGCGTTTTGGTTGGTGTTGTGGCGTAATGTTGGTCCTTCTGAATTCTATCTTTGCTTGAGTGTTACATTGATATGATATATCGGGATTGCCACTGTTGTAATGAAACCTTGGAGATTATATGAATAATGTCATAGGGGTTTAACTTTGGGCATGAGGGGAAAATGTGAAAGTGTGAAGTTGGGATGTTTGTATAATTGGTGATGAAGTTATAGATCATGAGGTTTTTGCAGTTTGTTCATAAAAAAAATTAGGATTCACATGATGTGCTGATGGGTATGGTATTGGTTGGAAGATTTGAATCAATATATATATATATGGTTGGGCTTAAATTTTGTATATACATATATGTGTAGCTCTAAGTTTTGGTGGTGAATGATTCTATGATGCTTGGGAAAGTGAGAATGACTTGTATGAACTGTTTGGTTTCTGATTTTGGGTTATCCTATGAACATGAGTAATTCTTTGATAATTACCTTTGTTGATATGGTCCAAATTGTTGAATGCATGTGTGGTTATATAAGATTGAGGCATGTGATTAGTGGCAGTGTACTTTGAGTCATGTTGAGACATGTGGATATATGTTTTTGTATTCTAGAAAACTGCATTGGATGTTTAGTATGTGGGAATCTATTTTGGGGGCATAAACCAGGCTATTGGACACTACTAATATAGCGTCTAGCGATGACAGCCAAGCGAGAGTCAAGCCAAGAAGACACTAAGAGGTGGGGCACCATGCGACATCGCTGATCTGCTAGGTGGATTGTAGTAGTAACCAACAGGTGACAGTTTTGATCCATCGGGCAGATTCTAGGGGCTACTTTTTTGGGGTTTGTTTGTTATCCATGCATGCATGTGATGGCCTGATGATCTGTTGTATTGAGAAGTTAAGCTACTTGTGTTCTATGTGTGATTATGTGTGATGGGTGATGACGTATGAATCCTAAGGGTTCTTCTTATTGGGTTATGGTCATGTTTATGCTTGAATGTTACGAGTGGGGAAAATGATTGTGCAAGCTTGTGTGAATAGGTTTGAATATCTGACCCGGTTCTATTATCAAAATGTAACTGAGTGGAGGTGCCAAAAGTTTGAAAGAGGGTTAAGGCATGAGCTGGCGAAGGTTATTGTGCCGACGAGAATCAGGGAGTTTCTAGATTTGGTGGAACATGCGAAGACCAGATTCAAAATTCGAGCAGCAAATTAAGAAAATGTAATTACAAATTTTAATCGAACATAATTGAAAACAATATTGACTCCTTGAATTCAAATGCAATTTCAATTATCATGGGTCACAAAATTCGGGTTCTTGTCTCACCCAATCCACTTGTTCAAAACCATTAAACGAAGGTAAAAAATGTGTTTCAATACTCAATTAAGCAATGCATACATCCATTAATCTATGACAGCCAAGCTAATTCATTAAGCATGAACAAAACTCAACCAAGAACAAATTACCGAATATGTAAATTAAGCATTAACATAGCAAGATTATTCATTCACCACATAATCAAAATGAAGAGAGAACAAAAACGCGAATGCAAATCAGAACCTCAAAGCTTAATTGCATCTCTTTCAAAAAGTCAATATGCTAAATTAGCAAGCCATGAAATTGAAATTTCAAAGTAAAGGTAAACAAAAATACATCACCATCATCAAGAAAACGAAATGAACAGTGTACTAGTGCATAAAAACGCTCCAATGTATGGAAAAAAGAGGAAAACGAAAACCCCCAACAATGAGTGCTATATCAAAACGTGAAAATGCATAATGGGAGAGAAGAGAGTCTCCAGAAAACCTAAACCCTACTAAAACTCATGGTCACATAACCACAGATCCACATATTTACAAAAATGTCATCCTGGTCAGTATAATTACAAAAATGTCACTTTGGACCTAAAATGTTAGTCCAATGACGTGGACAAGTGAAATGACATGGCATAGTCGTGGCAATGATGTGGGAATGACGTGGCAACTCTCTCTTGATCTTAAGATTAATGTCCAAGCTCCAAAATTGCTTCACAAAAATACCTAAAAATAATTAGAAACGAACATTAGACCAATTAATGCCAAATTAATAAAAATTCAGAATAATGGCCCAATGATGTCCAATAGATGAAAATGCACTAACCATAAACAATTAAGTACTAAACAACCATCAAGATGGACACAAAAAGGCAATAGAATAAGGAAAAATAATAACTCATTAACAGGTACAATATCAATGGCTTTGTACATAATAACTCATGTAGAGTTAGCAGAACGGAAGAAACAAATAGAGACTTGTTAGAAAAGAAGTTCACCCAACCAGGTGTCTCGTTGTGGAGAGCTCTAGTCTTGCTTGTGAATAAGAAGGATGGTAGTTCGAGGTTTTATATTGATTATCGACAGTTGAATAAGTTAATAATCAAGAAGAAGTGCCATTTATCGGGGATAAATGATCTGTTGGACTAGGTGAGAGTAGTTGTGGTGTTTTCAAAGATTGATAAGATGTTTGGCTATCATTAGATCTTAGGTAAGACAAAGGATGTGCAGAAGACAACATTCAGGTTGCAATATGAGCATATGGGTATGTGGTAATGTCGTTCAGGGTAACAAATGGTCTTATTGTTTTCACAGACTATAAGATCAAGATTTTTTGATAGTGCTTAGATAAGTTTGATGTTATGTTCATTGAGGACATTCTTTTCTACTCGAAGGATCGAGAAGATCATGCAGAGCATTTGAGGATTGCTTCGAGGATACTCCGAGAACATAAGTTCTACGGGAAGTTATCCAGGTACGAGTTTTGGTTGGATCAAGTGCAGTTTCTGGGTCATGTGATTTTTGCACAAGGTATTTTTGTAGACTTGACGAAAGTTGAAGCAATGTTGAACTAGAAATGTCCTAAGTTACGAAGTTTTGTGGGTTATAATTTGTATGAAGGCAATCTTTAATTATTGTTATGAATTTTTGGTGGCATTGGAGAATTGTTTTTGTTTTTAACAGAAGAGAATTGCGTTGGGTAATTATTAGGCGAAATTTGCTTATAAGAGGTAAGTTGATTGATTCTTGTTCATGGTCATGTGTGAAGTTGGTTGTGGTAAGGAATTTTGTTGGTAGGTGGCAGTTGCAGTATTATTTGGCTTTAGGACTTGAATTTAATGTTATGAACATGAGGTTGAGGTTGAATGGTTGTGAAATTATGTGCCAAATTGATAAATGTAGAATTGTTTTATCGTGCAACGTGAGTAGGCAATGAAAATTGAGTAAGTTTTATTAAGTGTCATGAATTAAGTAAGTGCATTTTTTCTTTTCAAAAATGGATTACGTGGTTGAGTGATTTTGTTGTGGTCGTCGGGCAAGAGAATTTGCGAGGCTTAGGGTGTTGAGCGCCAACTTTCTAGTATTGAGCGAAAAAATTTGTGATTCGTCGGGCGGTGGGCATTGTGAGCCAAATGAAGTTGAGCATTGGAGTTGAACACTAGGTTGCCTATTTTTTGTGTTTTGCTTAATTTGAATGTGATTGCAGGTTCTGGGGTGATGGTACATGTATGGTATGGTATGTTGTGACATTCTAGGATGAATTTGCATGATAGGTTGATGTATGGTTATTTATATGGTGATGAGATATTATATGCATGTATGTATGCGATGGTGGTATATGTATTCTCTAGTAATCATAAAGGCAGGTTGGTTCTTTTACCATAGGGCTTTGGTTAGTCAGGTAAAAAAGTTTCTTTCGACCGTAAGACTTTGGCATGAGCTTAGCAAGTGTCCTCTGACCAAATGCTTTGATGACCAGGAGGAGTTTTTGCTTGTAAGTCTTATGAAAAGTGGGGGAAAGACCTTTCCAAGAGATGTTGGTGCGTAGGAAAGATAATGGGTTGTTATGACATAATGAGATACTTGATGGTTATTCCTTGGCGATAATATGATTTGTTTATTCTCATGTTGTGATTTTGGAACATGGATGGGTTTGTTTGGCTTGGACAATATGAGTGAGTATGTGGTTTGATAAATGCTACTTTGTGAAAGTTTTCTTTCTGTTAGCTCACGCTTGCTTTCGTTGTGCTTGTACGATGATCGTATAATTTATGTTATATAGGACCAGATGTTGATACAAATGTTGTTGGTAATGCATAGGTGTGAGGAGACGTGTTGGGGAAAACTTTGGTAGTTTTGGAAAGAATTTTGGATTTCTTTTATAATGGTATTTTCTTTGGAACTTTATGGTTTAAAGTATTGTAATGGAAACCTCTACGGTTTATTTGAATGAACCTTGACAGGTGTTTATGAAAGGAAAGTTTTAAGAATTTCCTATCGATTAGGATGGAATCAGAGTATTTTGTTTTATTTTAATATTTACAAGTGATATCCTGAAAGAGGTGTTACATAAAGGATTTCAATAAAAGATTGGTTAAATTGATTTTCTTAATGAATTTAAACTAAGAACACTTTACTGCGGAAAATGTAAATCAAATCACACAGAACTTTTATACTAGTTTACTCCTCTTGAGCTACAACTACTTAAGTTAGTCAAGGCAACCTTATACGGACTTTCCATTATTTTAATAGATTTACGCAATCCTTACAATATTCAACTTTCAAAATATACAAACTATACAAGGCTCTTGAGTCACACAAGAAACCCCCACAACATAGTAAGAAACTTTCTTGTAGATCTAGAATCACACTAGACACACAACAGATGCACAAGAAGGATCAAATCTCAATGGCGACTCTCCCTAGCTAACTAAGAACCTTCTTAAATGCACATGCCAAGCGCAAACACAACTTGACGACCTTTAAGATTTATCACGATCAACACTAGCATTGAGTTCTTCATATTGTGATTAAAAATGTTACCTTGTAAAATTTTAAAATGATAACAATAATTTGATAATTAATTAATGTTATTATAACATTGAAATAGTTAATATTAATTTAAAATTTAATATTTTAAAGTAATATTTTAATTTATTTAAAAGTAAATTTAAAGTAATATTATAATTTATTTAATAATACATTTAAATTAATAACAAACCTTAAACATTATTTTCGGTTATTTAAATTCTACGTCGTCACAAATAAATTTAAAGTAATATTATAATTGATTTAAAAACAAACATTAAAAATTAATTTCAAATTTAGTATATACATCCCAATCAAATCAGCATGTTTTTGTTTCTCAACTTAAATTTAAAACAATATTATAAGTGATTTAAAAACAAACCTTAAAAATTGATTTTAGATTTAGGGTATATATCCCAATCAAACCTTGCAAACCTCGCGTGTTTTTTTTTCTCAACTTCTCCAACATCATTTTTTACTTCAAACTCTTGAATCTTATTCTGTCAATGTTTTCCTTCTTCCTCCAAAGTCTACGAGGTGTGATTTTATCTCCGTTGAGTCATCTTGTAACCATTACCATCTTCAAATTTGTGTGTAAAATATTTCTTTCAATACGTCTCTTTTATTTTTGAAGATTTTAATGTTTCTTCGCAAGTTTCTCTTAGATTTCTTCCTTTTAATTTTAATATATTTTTTTATTACTAATAAATTACTGATTCATCGGTTTTAATTTCACATTAGGACAAATCGGTGAAACAACGTTAAGCATTACTTTATATGGGTATTATTTATTCTTTATGTGTTTTGTTTAATGTTTAGAATTTTCGAATGGAGTTCGAACAATATTGTTTTTCTATTCTTACAATAAATGGTTACTCTTTTATCTATATTTATTTTGTTGCCAAATACACATAAATAGACATAAATTATTTTATTTTTTTATAATCACTTAGTCATTTAATAAATTATTAAAAGATAATTTATATATAAAATATTAACTTTATGCTACTTTTAATTTTATCATTTTATGATCATTTAAAAAAATTAAATTTAGAAAAATATATTTTCTTTTCATTTTTAAAATAATATTATTTAAAAAATAATATATATTTAATAGTAATACAAATTGTTTATATGGTCAGATAAAAAGTTTTCTGACCAAATAGTTATTTTACTCTTTTATTCATTAAATTTATTTTTAAATTGAATTATTTGTAAAAATAGAAATATATTTAAAATTTATCATTTAATATCTAATAAATTATAGGTTTAATTACTCTGATGGTACCCACTTTGGTAGAGGTGTGTCAATCTGATACATGCGTTTAAAAAAGTGTCAATTACATTCCAATTTTGAAAAAGTACTTCAATTAGGTTCCTTTGAGACAAAAAATATTAACAATATTAATGACTTGCCGCATGTCAGTATGTGATTTTTTTCATTTTATTTTTTTTAATTTTTATTTTTTTTGCAAAAAAAAAACCACGTGTCAATTCACTAGTGTGACATGTGGCATTGTTAGTGACACGTTGCATTGTCAGTGGCACATGGCATTGTCAGTGCCACGTGTTAGTATCACTATCAAATGTCATCGTGTTGATTTCAATTCAGTCGCCTTATATGTCTTCTTCATTCAATTTATTCCCTACTTATGTGTGTCTGATTCAAAATTCAAAATTCTAAAGAAAAGCCTAGCAATGTTGCTAGTATCATCTACTTTGTGGCAGGATATAAAATGTGTCATTTTGCTAAAACGATCTACCACCACAAAAATAGAATCAAAACCCCCTTATGTTCTTGGGAGTCCTAAGACAAAATCAATGCTTATATCTTCCTAAGGGGCTAAAGCAATAGGCAAGAGAGTGTATAATCCATGGGGCATTATCTTAGACTTGGATTGCAAACATGAAATACATCTATTACAATGACTTTGGACATCTTTCCTCATATGTGGCCAAAAGAAATTTTCTTTCAAAAGACCTAGGGTTTTTTCTACCCTAAAGTGACCCATCAATCCCCCTTTATTTGTTTCTTGGACAAGGAATTTTCTTTGTGACCATTGGGGAATACAATTTTTTCCTTCTTTAAACAAATACCCTTCATTAACATAAAAACCTCCTTGAGGTCTTTCCATACACTCAGCATAAGTAGAGGAAAACTCAAAATCTTGAACATACATTTCTGAAATGTGATTGTTAGGTGAAAAACAGCAAGTGCACTAGTCGCAAGTAACAAGTAATAAATATATTGTTCTGTCCACAGAGACTTGTGCAACACATGACAAATATCACAATTCACAACTCAAATAGACAACAATGCTCACAAAAACACAAAGAAACATTTTTTTGGTATTTTATCAAACAGTTGGTGTGCAACAAAAATTTAACATAGATTATATACAATTGTCTAGACTAGATTTCATTCACTTTATTCTCATGCATTCACAAACATCTCAATTCCAATTTCAAGTCACAAATCAACTCCCAAGAATACTCAAATCCTATTCCTAGTGACTTTGAGTCTATGATAACTAATCAAGTTCTAGATTTCATTCACTTTATTCTCATGCATTCACAAACATCTCAATTCCAATTTCAAGTCACAAATCAACTCCCAAGAATACTCAAATCCTATTCCTAGTGACTTTGAGTCTATGATAACTAATCAAGTTCTAATTCCTTGAATCCTCAACAAATGAAATCATGCATTAAGTTCAAGAGTTTTAAGATTACTAATGAATCATATTTTATCCTTAGATACAAGCTCCATTAGGCATTCAATTTCAGTTCTAGGTTCAAAAGACATTTTCCAACACCTCAAGAACCATAATCCATGCACGGGTGGTCAAACCAAAGCAAGCATTAAGCATGGAAATCAAATACTAACATAGAAATGGAAAAGCATATGGATTAACATCATACAATACATAAAAATTCAGTTCATTACATCTAATCTCAACAAATAGGTTTAGCTCTCCATTGTGGAGAATCTAGGTTTTATAAATTGAAGATGTACCACACCTAGTCGGCCTAAGCCGAATAATAACAATTACCATACACATGCTAGGGTACCAGGACTAAACCGCTAAGAAGCAACATTGATCAAACAAACCAAAACAACAATAGCGGCCTAAACCGCTAAAGGGTAACCGACCTAGGTCGATAACTCCACGAAACTAACCAAGGTCTTGGCAAAAACAACGCGTTTCAATAAGATTCACCAAGCCCACAATAATCGAACTAAAGGCCTGGGCTAGGGCCTAGGCCTATCTACAGCCCAAACAAGGGCCCAACCCATGACGTGGCCAGACATAATTAATAATCTATAAATATGCATGGACCCCACGAATTAAAGGTATGCATTCATTACTTCCTTAATCACCAGATTTGACTTTCTGAGAGATTTCGCTGACTTGAGCTTCGGAGTCCCTTCTGCAGGTAACCCTTCCCGGGTCCAAACCGATCACACCGAGATACTCATAAGCGATATATATCAACCGGGAAGAAGCCTACTGAGGAGATGGCGGACCAGGGTAAGATAATACTTGTGTCTGACATATCTTGTTTATTCTCTGCAGGAACAATTGACGCCCACCGTGGGGCACAAGATAGTACTTTACCACCCGATTTCTCCGAAAATGGTTTCTACCCGCAGCAAAGTAGGAGTTAACAAGCAACTTGAAGCAGGCCCCTCAGGACCTGCTAACATCACCCCGGATCTGGTCGCATCCTAGACGGTCAAGCCAAGATGCAACAAGAGCTGGCCGACTTGAAGAAGCGCAGTGCTGATGAGATGGAAGCACTGCGACAGGAGAATTCTCATCTAAGGTGAAAGATTGAAGCCGATCCCACTCAAGAGGGAAAGGACAAGGAAACATCTGATGCCGCAGGGTCCCCAGCTTTCCAGCCTACTAAAGAGGAAAGCGAGTACAATCCTACCCCGCACACCTTCACCACCACCCAACAAACTCCTATCCTCTCAAAACATCCTACTCACTTCCACTCCACCCTCCCAGGAAATAGTGCGGCTCCCACCCCTGCTGCCACCCTGCCACCCACACACATCCCGCCCTACAACATGCTCACCACCCTACACACCACTCATATCCCACCCTACAACCCCCACAACCTCCCTACTACCCATATCCCTCCTCACAACTTCACCTCCACTTTTCCCACCCTCGTCCACCACCCCATCCCTCATCACCCGCTCCCATCGCACCAACCTAGGCGCCGCCACCCTTTCACTGACTTCATCGCTAACACCCCCTCCCCACCCAGTGGGAACCCTTCACGCTGGAGCCTTACACTAGTGAAACCGACCCCGATGAACACCTCAAAATCTACATCACCCACGTCGCCCTCTACACTTCTTATGATGTCGTTTTTTGCCAAGCCTTTCCTACCACCCTCAAAGGCCCTGCCCTCAAATGGTTTACCACCCTCCCGCCATACTCCATTGACAACTTTGACACCCTCTCCCACATGTTTACCACTCATTTCGCCGACAGCCGCCTGCATCAAACTACAACAATATCACTCATCGGCGTCAGACAAGAACAAGGCAAGACGTTTCGGGCATTCATTGATCGATTCAGTAAGGCTGCCCTTCGCAGACCACACCTCAACCAAGAAATGATACTTGAGTGCATGACCCTCACTCTTCAACCCGGCCCCTTCGCCAACAACGTCTACCTGCACCCACCCGCCTCTATGCATGAGTTGAAACTGCGTGCTACCGATTACGTCAGTAAGGAGGAAATTCAAAGTCTCCATACGAAATTTTGCAATGATTACGCACCCTCTACTACCAACCCCACTCCACAACCTCCCCGCCCTGATCTAAGACTTCGAGAACCTCGACAACCCCGCTTCACCAGATACGCCCCTCTAAATGTTCCCAGATCCCGCCTCCTTGATAAGGCCTTATAGGCCGACCTCATCCCACCACCACGCAAGACGACCACTCCCCCCAATGCGGACATGACTAAATACTAACATTATCACCAAAACCACGACCATACCACAGAGGATTGTAAAGCACTCCAAGATAAAATTGAAGAACTGGTTCGTGTTGGCCATTTCCGCCGCTTTGTCCGAAAAGATGACCACTCCTCCCGATCCCATTACCCTCCCCGTTCTGACCACCGGTGCCTTCGCCACGATAAACACCCAAATCAACCTGCAAACCCTGACCCCCAACCAGCTCGCACAGATGTCACTCCTGCCGACCCCTTCTACGCAGCACTATCAACACCATCTCTGGTGGTTTTGCTAGTGGAGGATCCACCTCCTCGGCCAATAAGAGACACCTCCGCCATATCAATCCATTAACCACATAACCCATTCTCTTCACAGACGTCGCATGCCCCCACAACCTTCACGGATGACGATTTTCAAGGCCTTGATCACCAGCAAGATGACCCTATGATCATCACCGTTGAAATAGAAAACTACGTAGTCAAGAAAGTCCTCGTCGACCAAGGCAGCTCTGCCGACATCCTCTAGTGGGCTACGTACCAGAAACTTCAACTCCCAAACACCGCCATGGTCCCATATGATGAACCGATTTATGGCTTCTCTGGGGAAAAAGTTTTCACCCACGGCTACATTGACCTCCATACCGTCTTCTGCGATGGCGACCAAACAAAGACAATTCCTATCCGCTTCCTCATCGTCGACGCACCTACATCTTATAATGTCCTCCTCAGCCACCCTTCACTCAATACTCTTGGCACTATTGTCTCCACACCTCATCTGGTCATGAAGTTCCCCTCCCTACCCGGCGACATCCTCACCATTCATGGCGACCAACGCCTTGCATGCGAATGCTACATGGACAGCCTATGCCCACAGCTTCCCATCCTGTAAACCAATCATATTGAGCGACCACCCAGCTCTGAGATCGCCTTATCTGATGATGATCTAGACCCCGGAGTGGGCTGGGATGTTCGTCTCGAACCTGTTGAAGAAACCACCCCCTAGAGCTCCCTAATGACCGCACCATCAAACTCGGTACTGGGCTAGAATCTGAACAACGTGACATTCTAACACCCACACTAGTCAGCAACACGGACCTCTTTGCTTGGTCAGCTGCTGACTTACCTGGAGCTGACCCTCAAGTGGCATCCCACAAGCTATCCATTTACAAGGAGGCCCGGTATGTCTCCCAGAAAAAACGCAAACTTAGCGAGGAATGACGCCTAGCGGCCAAGGCCGAGGCCGATAAGTTGCTAAGCGCGGGGTTTATCGAAGAAGCCCACTATACCACTTGGCTCTCTAACGTGGTCCTGGTTAAGAAAGCCAATGACAAGTGGCGGATGTGTATTGATTACACAGATCTTAACAAAGCCTGTCCTAGAGATGCCTACCCCTTACCCAATATTGATCGACTTGTCGACAGCGCAGCCGGTAACAAAGTCCTCAATTTTCTTGATGCATACTCCGGTTATAACCAAATTCCCATGGCCGCATCCGACATGAACAAAACCACCTTCATCACAGACGACGCCAACTACTTCTACAAGGTCATGCCATTTGGTCTTAAAAACGCAGGAGCAACCTACCAACGACTGATGGACAAAGTCTTCAGCCATTTAATGGGCAAATGTGTCGAAGTATACATTGACGACATGGTTGTCAAATCCCCAAGCCATCACCAGCAGGCTCAGGACTTATCAACAGTCTTCTCCGCGTTAAGGTAATACAACCTCTGCCTTAATCCCGACAAATGCGTTTTCAGTGTCGATCGCGGTAAATTCCTTGGATTCATGCTGACCCAGCGAAGCATAGAGGCTAACCCTGAAAAGTGCAACGCGATCATTGAAATGCGAAGTCCCACCAGCATCAAAGAAATACAACGCCTCATAGGCTGCCTCACAGCCATTTCGTGTTTCCTTCCCAAACTAGCCGAACAAACTCAACTCATCATACAACTGCTCAAAAAATCCGCCAAGTTCACTTGGAATGATTATTGTGAATAAATATTCCAAAAGCTAAAAACCACCCTCATCTCACCACCCATCCTCCATAAATCGGATACTCATCAACCCTTATTGGTCTATATCACCACCACAAATCACACCGTAAGCGCCGCACTGGTTCAAGATGTCGGCAGCACCCAACATCCTGTTTACTTCGTAAGCAAAACCCTGCAAGACCCCGAAACCAGGTACCAGATGGTGGAAAAGTTAGCCCTATCCTTGGTACACATAGCCCACCGCCTGCGCCCATACTTCCAAATTCATAACATCATTGTTAAAACCGACTACCCGATTCAGAAGATATTGAAGAAACCAGACCTTGCGGGGCAGATGTCGTCCTGGGCCGTTGAGTTATCCGAATTCAACATCCGCTACGAACCTCACGGCTCCATCAAAGCTTAATGCCTTCTAGACTTTCTCAACGATTTCCAACAAACTCCTGAAGAGGACTAATGGACACTTTATGTTGATGGTTCGTCAAACCCGAAAGGGGGCAGGTGCTGGCATCGTGCTAGAAGGCCCCAACGATATCCTCATCGAAAAATTCCTCCATTTCGCCTTCAAAACAACTAACAACCAAGCCGAGTACGAAGCCATCCTCGCTGGCTTATCCTTGGCTCGCGAGGTTGGTGTCAAGTCGCTAACATGCAAAACCGATTGCAAGCTTACTGTAGGCCATTTAAATGACGAGTTCCATATCAAAGACCCTATCCTCTTATAATACTATCACTTAGTCCGGAAAGTTGTGCAATCTGCCTTCGAACAAGTCCGCATCCAACACATCCCCAGATCCGAAAATGTTAGAGCCGACATATTGTCCAAACTAGCCAGCACCAAGTTAAAAAGCCACCATCAATCACTTTTGCAGCAAACGCTGTCCACCCCGTCCATCACAAATACTTGCCATACCCTAACCCAACACCAAGCCAACAATTGGACAACTTCCTACATCCAATACCTCCAAACCGGTAACCCCCCACCTGACGCTGACTGGACTTGGATAACTAAAGCCGCCAAGTACACGATGATAGGCGATGACCTGTACAAACGCGAATATGGCCAGCCACTTCTCAAATGCGTCACTACAGAACAAGCCTAATACATCATTAAAGAGTTACACGAAGGCATATGCGGCTATCATTCCGACGCACACACCATGACTACCAGAATCGTTTGCGCTGGTTACTTTTGGCCGACCATGAAGGCAGACTGCCAAGACTTCGTCAAAAAATGCATACCATGCCAGAAACATGGCAACCTTATCCACCAGTAACAGGAGCAACTTCACTCTATACTATCCCCGTGGCCCTTCGCAAAGTGGGGAATGGACATCCTCGACCGTTTCTCCCCCGGCAAAGGTCAAGTAAAGTTCTTAATAGTAGCCGTCGACTACTTCACCAAGTGGACAGAGGCCAAACCTTTAGCCACCATTACAACCCAGCAAGTCCAACAATTCGTTTGGAAGAATATTATATGCCGGTATGACATCCCACATACAATCATCACCGACAACGACCGAAAGTTTATAGACAAAGAACTTGCTAAATTCTATACCGGCCTAGGCATCAAACATGTAACCAACTCTGTTGAACACCCATAGACCAATGGACAGGCTGAGGCAGCAAACAAGGTTATACTAGTAGAACTACGTAAACGGTTAGACAACGCCAATGGTTGATGGCCAGAAGAGTTAGTGGAAGTGCTGTGGGCCTACAGGTGTACCCCTCAATCAGCAACAAACGAATCTCCATTCAGTCTAGTATATGGTGCAAAAGCCATGATATCTGTTGAAATTGGTGAACCATCTCTGCACCGAGAACTATACAACCCAGTCCAAAATCATCAAAACATGACCACCCACCTCGACCTCCTGCCCGAGTTAAGAGAAAAAGCCCAAATACGCAACTTAGCTGCCAAACAGCGAGCGGCCATAAAGTATAATGCGAACCTATGCCCGAGATTGTTCGCAAAGGGAGACCTAGTTTGGAGAATGGCCAGTAGTGCAAGAAAAAAGGATGGCAAGTTCTCCGCTAATTGGGACGGCCCATACCGAATACGTGAAGATGTTGAAGGAGGAACGTATAGGCTTGAGCAGTTATCAGGGGAAGAAATACCCAATACATGGAATGTGTCCCATCTCAAGTTTTACTTTAGTTAAAGACTTGTATTGTACCAAACACTTGTAACCCTAGGTATACTCTTTTTCCTCACTTGGTTTTTTTTTCCTAAGGAGGGTTTTGGCCAGGGAGGTTTTAACGAGGCACCCTAAATTTCATAAATAAAACAAAGGGTTCTTCACCTCACAACTACTCCTTACCTCATTTCTAATTCGCTTTTAGTTCCCCATCCTTACCACAAGTAAGTGACCTGGGTCGAATACCCTTAACTTAATGTTAATTCGCTTTTAGTTCCCCACCCTTACCACAAGTAAGCGGCCTGGGTCGAACACCCTTAACTTAATCCTAATTCGCTTTTAGTTCCCCACCCTTACCACAAGTAAGTGGCCTGGGTCGACCACCCTTAACTTAATGTTAATTCGCTTTTAGTTCCTCACCTTTACCACAAGTAAGCGGCCCGAGTCGAACACCCTTAACTTAATGTTAATTCACTTTTAGTTCCCCACCCTTACCACAAGTAAGCGGCCTGGGTCGAACACCCTCAACTTAATGTCAATTCGCTTTTAGTTTCCCACCCTTACCACAAGTAAGCATCCTAGGTCGACAACCCTTAACTTAATATTAATTCGTCTAAGTTCCTCACCCTCATCACGCGTAAGCGGCCCTGGTCGAATACTCTTATTAACACACAAAGCAACAATGCTACTCATCTAGGAAAATACACACTTAACACAACATATCGCATACATACCAATAAATGTGTTCCTATCACATACGCTATCATCAACAACCGCACAATAGATATATCCATAATATTCATCACATTAAAAACCAAGGTAACCAAAAATATTGTACGAATTATTACAGACTTGGAATTTGTTGACATTGGAACATCATAAACAACATATATCCTAGGCCTTCTTGTTGTCACCGCCCTCCATGACCTCTCCCGCATTCAAGTCCTCGTCCGCTGTTGCTTTTTTCTGCCTCCTCCTCGGGGATGCTCTCGACCTCATTGATTAGCTGACTGTCCACCATATCCTTGTTCACGTCAAATCTTGGATTGGCCGCATCAATATCCTGGCAGAAGAAGGTCGCATGCCTCACCCCTTTCTGAAAACCATTGATATGCTCCTGAATAATGCAACCTTTCAAATCTTCAAGCTCCACCTCTACACCTTCATATTTCTCCTTCAATTCATCATAATCCGCCTCAAGGTCTGCTATCCTCCCGTTGAGCTTAGTCTCTGAATCCAGGCATCGAACCTTTCAGGTCCCCAACCTCTTCTTTTCTTCCTCCCACCCTTTCCTTTCCTTTTTCCATGCAGCCCTCTCCTCCGCAAACTTGTCAACCTTCCCGGTTCCCCTCCTTGACTTCCCTAAGATACAACGATCCAACCCGCCGACTCAAAATTAACGCCTTGCTCCCAAACTCCACCATCGTCCTCACCAAGTGGTCCGGCTCCATACTGTCCATAGAATTAATCACAATCTTCGGCAGGTTAATTGCGATGTCTTTTCTAACGGCCGTCTCCGACAACTCTATCAGACCGACTTCCGGTCCTTTAGCACCAGTGGATGACCCTTGCCCCAGCAAGGCCGCCCTTACCTTCTTAACATCCTTGCCCTTACCAGGCCTAACCGGTAACTCGACCTTCCTCTTGGTGCTGCCATGAACGTGCACCACAACCAACGACTCTTGTAAATTTGGGACCTCAGTATTCTCAGCTGCTTTCACCTTCACGGCCTTCTCCTTCCTCAGTGTCTGAAAAAGGGTCAAGTTCTTCTTTCTCGCTTGAGCCATATGTCCTGCACGAATACACCAAATTCCGGTTAGTTTAACTTAGAAACATCAAGACAATTTAAGTCATAAATAGATACCTTCAATATCAATAATCAGATGAACCGAATTATAAACCCTAATTAAGCCCTTAGTAGGCAGTTTATCAGTAAACTTCATCAACACCTCCACCACCTCCCTATCCACCATCGACAACTCATCGTTACTCATATCCTTATACCGAGAAGGGTTACCCGTCCAACTAAAAGGGAATTTTGTACTCCCATCTACATTAAGAAAATGCGACTTGCCCCCCTCCTTCACCGCAACTTTGAAATAGCCATCCTTGAAGTGCTTGAATGACTGTGAAAATGCGTCCAGTTTGCTAATGCTCGGCCTGCTCACCAAAGACAGCTAGGTAGTCAGTTGTCGGGGTCTAGTGTCATAAAAATATAAAAAAGCATGAGGAGACGGCTGCAGGTACAGTAACTGGCACATAACACAAAAAGCCTAAAAGAAGGCCCAACTATTCGGATGTAGCTGAGTAGGCGCCACGTTTAGCTGACGAAGTACTCCCATGGTAAAATCATCTAGCGGCAACCTCACATGTAATTGAGAAAAATGGCACATATACATGTAAAAAAAGTTTTGGCAACTCCTTCTTGGCCATGACAGACGCGCTCGCAATAACAGGGGTACAGTTCAGCCACGAGTTCAACAGACGAGACCACCAGAACAATGATGACTGGTTACGAACATCAGCCGCTACCCAGTCATAATCGGCCTTAGCCGGCCAGTTACTCTCTGCTATCTCTTCGGGAGGATCTTCCCTTACCTCGGTCACTGTCTCCATCGGGATCCTTCCTACCACAGCTACTAGGCTAGTACTTTCCTCCTCAAGATGCCCACCTACACTCCCCCTAGACTGCACACTCCCACTACTTGAAGAAGACAATGACACATTATCACTACTACTAGACATACCTTTTTTTTTTAAAGATGTCGGCAGAAACAAGGAACTAGTCGGACAGTTCTAACGCACGCAAGTCTCTGATTTTGAAATCCTCATAAATGAGCCAACAAAAGCAAACCCTTCGCGAAATCTGCATTTATAAGCATGAATTCTAAACGACAAAACTTCTTCCCGCCAAAAGTCACAACCCATACCAATCAACACAAGGCACACCAAAGGTCATGACTATTAGGAACGATGGCGCAAAAACCCCCTTTGATTAGACCTCTGACACCCATTCACCTGCTACAAAACTTTTCCTGTCTTTAGCCTTAACACTGTACATCACATTTAAAGGCTGTGGGACTTGTGTACCACACCTAGTCGGCCTAGTCGAGAAACAACAAACACTTGTCATCCTTTACCGACATAACTATATCGAGAAAAGCTGGGGGACTGGTGCACCACACCTAGTCGGCCTAAGTCGAATAATAACAATTACCATACACATGCTAGGGTACCCGGACTAAACCGCTAAGAAGCGACATTGATCAAAAAACCAAAACAACAATAGCGACCTAAACCGCTAAAGGGTAACCAGCCTAGGCCGATAACTCCGTGAAACTAACCAAGGTCTTGGCAAAAACAGCGCGTTTCAATAATATTCACCAAGCCTACAATAATTGAACTAAAGGCTTGGGCTAGGGCCCAGGCCTACCTACAACCCAAACAAGGGCCCAACCCATGACGTGGTGATGAGTTCAAATTTTTGCCCTCATTTAATATTTAAATTTGGGGATTTAATTGAATTTTCTGTGCTTAAAGATTGATTTAATTAGGATTTGTGATTATTGGATTTATTGAGTAAGTTTGGTAAAAG
>Ga0209589_1003903_pt1 | contig 25938 bp, 11 predicted proteins | sample CowpeawhiteBW_FD_187525 | JGI IMG/M metagenome (GOLD analysis project Ga0209589, IMG submission 187525) | Root nodule microbial communities of legume samples collected from California USA - Cow pea white BW (SPAdes) (version 2) | ecosystem: Host-associated > Plants > Roots > Nodule | place: USA...
GGGGGTGAGTAGAGGTATCCACCACAAGTGCGAGCATCCGCTGAATCCGACCAAGTTATACGTATCCGGATGAGTCGAGTCGAGTCGTAGTGTATCGATTGAAAGTCATAACATGCTTGGTTGTCGTTGGATATTGAATGGTGAAAATATATTTGACTGTATGATGAGAATATTGTTGGCTCTAGCTTACCCTATTTGTTGTATGGTTGTCCTGTATGTGGCTATTCTTTCTTGCGATGATCATCAATTTAATTGATGGGAGCAGATGGGCGAGGTTCCCGCGGTCAGCAAGGAAATGACGATTCCGCTGCTTAGCCATCTGGGCTGGACTTTATATTTCTTTTCTTCACGGTTTTCGTTAGGACTATGGCCCATGTATTGTTTTACACCTTGCTACTCTTTTCTCTTTTGCTAGACTCGTATTTTGGTTCCCGTTGGCATCGTGGTGTGCTAGGTTGTAGGGGTTGTGTTAAGGACCCTAGGACTACGCTAAGTACTATCTTGTGTGACGTTTCATTTAATTTCGCGTAATAATTAAATGGAACGTTACAATGTGAACATCAGGCGCTAAATTCGAAACGTCTGTGTTTGCTAATTTTTATTTATAACAATTTAATTAAATTTTATGTGTTTCTCATTTCTAATATTTATTAAGTTTTTATTTACGGTAAGGTGGTAATTAATACGTAAAATTATATTTTTCTTAATTTTTCTATTATCAATTTATTCATTTAAATTTAAAATGTCACCCAAATTGAAATCTCAAATAGAAATACTTTAACATTTTAGAAAATTATTTTTTACCGACAAAGTAAGTATTTAAAAATCAATATTTAAAATTATAAAAAATATATTTATATTAAAAAATAATTAAGTGTCCCTTAAAATCAACATAAATATATTTCTTTTAAAATTATTATTACTTTAAAAAGTACTCCTTTATATTTTTTTTACTAATTAATTAGTACTATTCATTTATCTAAATTAAAAATTTTAAGATTATTAACTAAAAAAACTCAATTATTTATATTGAACTTAGAATAAATTTCTAAATTTATCTTCGTCAAAAAAATACACACTTTAATTAAATAGCATTATTCATTTATCTAAATTAAAAAAATTTAAGATTATTAATTAAAAAAACTCAATTGTTCATATTGAACTAAAATAAATTTCTAAATTTATCTTCGTAAAAATTAATACACTTTATTGTTTTATACGGCATTGATAAATGAGTTTAAATAAAAGTAATATAAAATATTTAATATTTCTTATAAATGATATATTTATTAAAAATATTTTCGTTAGAAGTTAATTAAAAATAACCTTATTAAAAATTAAAATTTAACTAAGTTAAAAAAATAAATTAAGACTCAAGTTTCAAGTCTTGGTCAATTTGAATAATTTTAGTTGAATTTTTATTACATTTAATTATGTTTTGAGTCCTTAATAAATTTTAAATTTTTTTAATTGAAATAGTAAGATTTTGTGATGTATTAAGTTCTCAAAATATTAGAATTTTTCAATTGAGTCTTTATCATTACATTTTATTGTTAATTTTATATATATATATATATATATATATATATATATATATATATATATATATATATATATATATATATATAAAATATGTGACAATTACTTTACACTATTATCTACTTAAATATCATCACATAATAAGTAAAGATATTAATGATGAGGATTTCTATCAAAGATTTACTGTATTATATTTTTTATTTTTATAATGATTTCATAATTTTATTATTTATCTAATTTTATATTTTATATATTTTTTATGTTTTAATTTTATATTTTATATTTTATATTTTTTAATTTTAATTTTATTTAAGAATAATTTTTGTCAATTACAATAAAATCTCTTGTAATAAAGTGTTATTTAACTATAACGTAATGATGAGCAAATCTAATGATAAGACTTAATTGAATAATTTTTAAAATTTTGAGGACTCACAAAAATTTAATAGAAACTTAAATGAAAAGTCTCAAATTTATCATTGATTGAAAACATAATTAATCATGTTAATTAATTAATTTATTTTGAATATTTAAAATTTATAGGCTTAATTGTATTTTAAATTCTGAATAAATTGGGAACTTCCGGAGTGATATCCTAATAAATTATTTTAATTTTTATGGTTTATGAGTATTCAATACATTTAAAATTTTTTCAATTGAATATCAATTGAAAATAAATTATGGTCTGTGAGTACTTAATAAATTTAAACTTTTTTTAATTAAATATTTTTGGTTAATATTTTTATTAAATTAGATATGTGATGATTTTATTAACTTGTCGTCAAATGTAATTTTATTAATTTAAAATTTTATAAATTATAAATTATAATTTTATAATTTATGAATTTTATAACATAAATACAAATTTTCAATAGTGAATAAAAGAAAAAAACTTTCACTTCTCACTTTTTATTTATTTATTTCATAAACTTTTGACTTCTATCGATTGGTTTTCAGTCCCACATATTACTTTTAAATTAATTCAATGCTAATTTTAAATATCTTAGATAAAATTAAAACAACATAAAAATAAATGAAAAATTTATATACAACAACATATTATTAAAAATATATATTAAATTTAACCTTTATATGTAACATGATAAAAAATACCACAATAATTAAATATTACCTCAATAAAAGATTGCAAGGTTGTTTCATTGTTTTCTATGTTTTTTTGGATAATGATAGTTTTATATTGTTTTCTCGTACTTATTTTTGCCATGGTTTACGTGTCACTAATTATAAGCAATTTTTATTTTTTTTTCATTCACACATGTGACCGTTTTGGGTGAAAATTTTGGAAATTAACATTTCGTTGGTTAATTGCCTACAACAAAAGGAAAATGTGAAATTTTTGTTGGTTCGTTTTGGCACTAGAGTGAAAAGGTAAAACCTTTGGCATGGAAATTTGATATGAACCAACGTAAAAGAAAGGCTTGTGGTGGTCATTGTGTCCGGGTTTGACCTGGAAATGTTTCATTTTGATTACTTGTTGATTTAGAAAAACTCATTCCGAAGAACGACAAAGTTCTTTGAAGAATAAAATCTTTGGTTTCAGAGATAACAGTCAGCCTTGTGGTAGTAGTGGTTGGATTTGTGGTGGATGGGTTGTACATTGTCGTTGACCTGTCGTGGGTGAGGTGGTTTGATTTTGTTGTGTTTGTTGTGAGACTACAAAATGAGGTGAAAAGGACTTCAAATTTGGCAGTTTTATTTGGTTAATTGAGTATGGATTTGTTGTCTACAAATTTTTAGATGTTATGAATTTGGTTATGTGCAGTTGTATGAATAGGTATATGCTCGTTTATATGCTGGTGTATTGTGATAAAACCAAAGTTAGTGTAACAGACAATACTTGTTCAAAATGTGTGTGGTAGGTTCCCACTCGTTAAGTCTGTGGTCCCCATTTACGCATGACGACATAAACTAATATGTTATTTTTGGTGATTGATATATACAATCATAAAATATTGTTGTGTTTACGAAATTAGTTTTGAGTATAAACAATAAGAAGTAATATATTATGATAAATGTTTGATTTAGTTATCCACATACTGAAGTTGGAAGAGCACAACTTTCCATTGCTCCCCAATTGACATAAAAGTGTGTAACAACTACATTTGTGGACAACATCGGTGAAGTTAATGACATTGTTGTGTAGTAATTAAAGTTTGAACTACCCACTTATGTTGACTTTGCTCCCGACTTGACTAACTTCAGCTATAACCACATTTTTTTGAGCAATGACGTTCATCCAAACTTAATAACATACTTAGTTTATATGTTAATTTTGTGGTCAAAATATGAAATGTGATGTGTGGAAAAAATTAAAAACAAAAGTGAAATTCATATATTTTGATCACCAGAGGATGCATTTGAGTCATTATCAACAACAAAATAGTATATTGAATTCAGTCTTTACCAAAAAAAATACCACACCAACTGCCACAAACAAATGTGCGGAGCCATGTGAAAATAAGTGAGGAGTTGCTTTTGCGTTTTTGTACAGTTTTTCGACAACTTTGAAATTATGACACATGTTCTATGTACCTAAAATGCACCATACAAATTACATAAGAGTCATTACTAAGAAGAAATTAGTGAATTTGATTCAATCTTTACAAACAAACAAAAAAATCTCGCACCATTTGCCACAAACACATGTGGGGAGCCATGTGGAAATAAGTGAGGAGTTGCTTTGGAGTTTTTGTACAATTTTTTGACAACTTTGAAATTATGACACATGTTCTATGTACCTAAAATGCACCATTCAAATTACATAGGAGTCATTAGGAAGAAGAAAATAGTGAATTGGATTCAATCTTTACAAAAAAAAAATCTCACACCAGTTGCCACAAACACATGTGGGGAGCCATGTAGAAATAAATGGAGAGTTGCGCTGGAGTTTTTGAACAAATTATGGACATGTTGGAAATTATCACACTCCATGTTCTATGTACCTAAAATTAATCATAGACATTACATTTGAATCATTATCAACAACAAAATAGTACATTGGATTTAATCTTTACAAAAAAAAAAAAAAAACAACACCAACTGCCACATACACATGCGAGGAGCCATGTGAAAATAAGTGGAGAATTGTGTTGGAGTTTTGTACAGTGTTTTGACATGTTTGAAATTATGACACAAGTTCTATGTTCTACCTTCACCTTCATTGTTTGTCATTTCCGTCAAAGTTGAATTGTAACATAAAATCACCATTAACTTTATCTTAAACATTCATTACCATAAATGAACTGGTTCATGTTGTCATAATTAAGTGAGGAGCACAAGGTAATTAAAGGGGGAGCTGCATTAGACTTTTTCCACAAGTTTTGAACTCTGCAAACCCAAAGTTTTTCACAATACAACACTACACATTAAACAACATACAACTAATTGTACAGTTGCACATTGAAAATTTCCTACATGGACAATAATGTGGGAGATATATTCACAACTAAATCAAGCAAAATATACATGCATTACTATTTTATACAAAAATATGGTTAATATATAAGTTTTTTAGTCATACAACAACTCTAACAATTGCTACCAATCTATACATGTTCTAAAGTTTACAACAATAATAAACCTATTAAACTATTTTCGGTCCCTTCTCTTTCTTCCTATATCCAACAAATGGATTTCTTATCGCACAACTTTTGAACCGCATTCGAGGTTCTGCCTTCATACATTCATACATATTGCTATATTGTAATGTTTTCATCATGAATAAGACCTGCAAATAAAAGGGAATTGTGTATTATCATTATTGGAAATTGAAGAGGTTTGTTAATATATTTAGTAACAAAAATGACCATGGAAGTGTATGAACTTCTCAGCCCATAACCAATTATTAGATTTAAAATTGGACCATACTAATTACATTGAAGTCATTATGAACAAAAAAATAATGGATTGGAGTCAATCTTTTGTCAAAAAAGTGTCACAACAGCTTTGACATACATGTGGGGAGTCATGTGCAAATAATTAGGGAGTTGCTTTGGGGTTTCTGTACATGCTTATGACAATTTTAAATTTACACACACCATGATCTGTGTACGTAAAATGAATCACAACAGACACACCCACAACACATTTCTAACCCCATAACGAAAGGAAAAACACTCAACAGATGTATCCACACCACATTTCTAACCCAACCCATAATGAAAGGGACCAAGACAAAAGCTTTCAAGCCAGAACCCCACGCATCCACAGTAAAAAGCCCTTTTCAAATCTCCATGCCAAAGGTTTCATCTTTTCACTCTGGTGCCAAAATGAACCAACAAAGCATTCACCTTTTCATTCCGCTGCAAGCATTAAACACTCGAAAAGTTTGAACTTTTGGTGGTTTCTTCAACTAAAGTGAACTGTTGCTCACTTAAGTTCCAAATTTCCCACCCAAAACTGTCGCACGTATATGAACGAGAAAAAAATAAAAACTTATTATCATTGGTGACACATAGACAGTGTCAAAATTGAGTAAGAGGAATTGGTGTCAAATAATAATTATCCATGTTTTTCAAAGTGATTTTAGAACATAACCTTCTTAATAATTGGGGAAACGCAACTGCAAAAGAGGATCTTTCTTTAGAGAAATAGTTGTGTGGAAATGACGTCTTTGGGCGAGACATAAGCTTCAAACTCCACCCCTAATCGCAAAGTATGTCCCTTACTGCTTCAACGAGCTCAAGTTTTAAAATTGTAATATTTATTCCTAGAATATAAATAAATTCAACTAAAAAATTTAAATTTATTGAGTATTTAATAAATTATAAAAAAATTATTAAATATTTAATTGAAATTTTCTAAATTTATCATGTATTTAAAACATAATTAAGCCAAATTTTTATATGTTTGAATATAGTTTGTGTCATTGGGTGACAATTATTTTCTTAAGTTTAATTGAGTGACATAATTATTATCATCTAACTTTATTAATGTTAAGTTACGTGTTTAATATAAAATTTGTTATTGTGATTGATGTATGATTTTTAATGTTCTAATTGAAAATATATTAGATAACAAGGTCGTCATGCTTTGTAACGACTTTTCGCATTACCATTGATAATGATTAAAAAATTGTCCCTATCATGTTATTATCTAACACATCTTCCATGAAAACAATAATAGTTACTCGTCATTTTGTATTAATCACAAAATAATTTTATACTAACTACAAAACCTCACATATGATAATACGTGAAAACAATTAAAACAAAATGGAGTAAAGTATTTTGGGTTGCTTCACCAATTCTTTCACACGTTTTTTCAACTCTAGAAGGGATTGTCTCCTATCTACGTTTTACATAGTTTCAAGTAAAGGTTCTTTTATTTAGACAAGACTTGATATGTATAATAAAACATTAGAATTTGCTTGAAGAAGATAAGTGCATGTAATGCATGCATGACACGCATCTAATGCATATTCAACCTCAAAGCTTTTCAGAGTAAGTCATTCAAGTGAGTCTGAAGTTGACTCGACACCCTAAAAAGGATTTGCAATGGCTACTTTTATTCATGACTATATAAAGCCATCCTTCGAGAAGAAGAGAAGAGTTTGAGTTGCATAAAATATTTTTGGGCCTATATAGCTTTGTAAGAAACATTATATGTGTTCATTTAACAAACTAACAGAGAGTACTTAACCTTGTAAAAGTCAAAAGACATAACTTGTTCTCTAGTGGGTGAAACCGTAATCTATTGATCACAAAAGCATTTTATTTGCCTTGAGTCAAGAGTAACTTGTTGAAAGAATAATCATGTTAAGCTACAAGTAGTTTGTTGTTAAAAGAATAATATCATTAAAAGGCAAATAGTTTGTTGTTGAAAGAATACTCCTACTATTCAAAATAATAGTCATACAAAAGTTAGCTAATAGTGGGTAAAATCCAAAAAAATATTAATTTACCAAGTGGAAATGGATATAGTCTACACGGTTAAACAAACCAACATAAAAATATTGAGTACTCTTTCCTTCCCTTTCGTACTAAGTTACTTTGAATGTTATTTTATTTTTGTTAACTAAAGAATGAGAGCATATGTGAAGAATAAGTTTGTCATAAAAAAAGTATTGTCTAACTACCTATTATCACACAATACTTTCCAAAAAGTATTGAAAGGATTTTGAATCACAATTTAACCATTTTTTTCTTTTGTTTCTTTTGTTTTCCACAAATCTCAATCATTGTAAAATAATGTACTATTTTTCTTTAGTCCGGTTATATATTTACGGAGTGTTTTGCGAATAAGATTTCAATGAAGTACATTCTTAAATATTTTGATCTCAATATTTGATTTATAAAATCTGATCCATAATTTTTTGTTTTAAACTTAGTCTCCATTTTATTTAAAAAGATTTAATGCAGTTCATTTCATTAGATAGGTATAGTTTAGAAGTTAACAATGTAGTATCTCGTTTGTTTAGTACTCTACTAGCCTCACTGCTAGAGCTATCAGCTCCATCATAGCAACTCAAAGCAATAAAACATGTCAGACATGAAAAGGAGAGGAACGAGAACTTTTGAAAGAAAAAAGGTTGAGAAGAGAGTGGGTGACTATATAAATTCCAAGAATGATAGAGTTTGTCCCGATAATGACAAAATTCAAGACTGAATGGGTCATCTTACCCTAACTATCTTAACATCAATCTAAAATAAGAGAATAAGATTATTAAAATGAAAGAATGAAAAGATCACATTAAATAAATATCACAAATTCAAATAATTTTACAACTTTTTGAAAAAATATCTTTATATATTTTCTCATTAAATCAAAATTATTCGATATATAAATTCACCCATTCAAACTAAACGATACACGGTATATATAATTAGGTCATTAGTTCAAAATAATTTATTTTTAAAAATGGTAATTAATTGTATATATATTTTATTAAATACGAAAGATTTCAATAAATTTTCATCATACAATATTATCTCATATATAACAAATTCAAATTACTTTAGATTTAAAATTAAATTTTATAAAATATCAATTTTAAAATCGGTATCAAACTAATTTACAAACGTTCAAGCTATTTCTGAAATATAGATTTCAATTTAAAATTTAATCGATTTATTTAGATTTTGATTTACAAAATCCAAACAATTTTTTTATGTGGACTTAGATTTCATAATAATCCAATTATTTTGACTATAATTAAAAATTCAATCAACTGATTGATACATTGTTACTATTTAGTTAAAAATTTATTTTTATAATTATAACAAAACAAATCATTTTTGTTATTATAAGTCTCACTTACTAATAATCACTCTTTTAAAACACTTTATTTTAAGCCTGAAACAAAGTCAACCAACATTGCATATAACAAAAAAAAAAAAAAAAAAAAAACAGAGGACATCATCACTCATTCAGTTAGTTTGCACTTACCATTTACAATATTGAGATGAATTATGAACATTTAATTTACCGCCACAATCATACTAAATAACTAAATAAAATAAAACTAATATGAACTGTGACAACTTGCAAACCCTTTGGCAGATAGTCACTTACTATGTAACCTTCTATGCATCATAAATTATGAATATACACCTACAATATTACAAAGAATAAATACAAAAATATTCATGAAAGCCTTCATTTTGCAACCATAGCAATCATGACTTCAGTAAAAAAAAAAAAAAAATGGTTGAAGGAAAGCTCCTCAAAAACCTTCACCAAAACACCACCGTGCAGTATCATCATTTTTTCTATTCACCTGAATCACTATTGAAGTTAATTTCTTCAGCTGCCATTGCATCATGTTTCTCCGTTTCATCACCTGCTTCAGAAAAATCTCTATCTTCAATCATATATGGCTCAACCAATTTCCTGAACCAGGTTGAATTGCTTCCCAAAATACCAATCCAAAATACCCTTCCTTTCCTCTTGACTTTACAATCCATGGACATGGCTTTAAACTTTTTGACAATGTTCTCTACACCTTCCTGGCTTCCCTTGATTTTCAGAAAAATATCCCCTGATGAATTTCGAAGACCACCATACATGTACCAGTATGCCAGAACACATGGTGACATCCACCTATGGATTAGTTTTGGAATGGTAGGTTCACCTTTTGCCCAAAACTGATCTGCATAAAAGCCAAAATGAGAGCTTGCAATGGTACAAAACTTATCTGGTACATTCTCACTGTCATCACTTGGCTTACAAGAAGGATGCAGCCACTCATAAAACTGGCGATATATATGACTCTTGAGAACATACTGGCTGTTTGAATTGCCATCAAAATCAAAGCGAATAATGTGATTCCTCCTTCGATCATCAGAATCAATCCGCAAACCACCTAAAAGCAACCCAATCAAGATTTCTCTCTGCTCTTTGCTCAACTTCAGGTTTATTGGTCTTTTAACAACTTTCCTTTTCAAGCTAAGGATATAATCAAGCTTTTCCATTAATGGGGATTCAATTTCATACTTTTTTAGACACATAAAATCGTAGATCTTCTCAGCCTTCAAGTGATTTCCTGATGAAAGGTATCCACTTAAGATGGTGTTACATGATCGAGCATTAACACCAACAAAAGCATCATTGTTCATCCGGTAAAATATATTCTCAGCCTTGTCAATATTACCAATTTTCACCAAGTAATCCAGATAAATAGTGTATATAGTACAGTTAGGACGACATTTTTCCAGGCACTGGGATAACGTCTCTTCTAATTTGTCATATAACTCCGAATTGTAGTACATGTTTAGTAACTGCACATATGATGATGTAAGGGGCTTCAGACCAGTCTTGACAAAATCTGCCATTATTGATTCTGCCAATTCTGATTCTTGTGCTTCGCATAATATCTCTATTATTTGATTATATGCTGCAACATCTGCTTTACCGAGTTTTGACTGCATTTCCCTAAATATTTCCAATGACTTCATAGGCATGCCAACTTTTGAGTATGCTTCCATTTTATACACAAAAGCCAAAGCTGGGGGATCATTTTCAAACTTAAGAAGTTTGACCCAAGTTTTCTCTGCTTCCTCCACCTCCCCTTCCCTTGCACATATCCTCAAGATTGATAGCAGAACCTCTATATCCTCCTCATATCCAGCACATTGCATTGCTTCCCTCAATTCTGCTATTCTTTCTTTATCTATGGAATCCTGATAGCTGTGAAGCCAAATTAGGCCTGCATAAATATCTTTCTGCACATCAAGTCTAGTTGTAACCATATGATGATATATATACTCAGCTTGCTTAAGGTAATGCTTTGACAAGATCCCTGGACTGCTTACAATAGCTTTGAAAAGGGAATTATGTAAGCTAAGACGGGGCTGGTAACCACCCAACTGAATCATACGATTATAAATGCCACATGCTTCATCTAAACAGCCTTGAACAGGAGCACTAAGATATGCAACGACTAATATATGGAATGTTGACTCACTAGGAACACGACCTTGATTGATAATATCATCAAATACATCACGGCACTTTGAAAACTTCCGCTCTTTACCCAAATAATCTGCTAGCTTGGTAGCAAGAGCAAAATCAAATCGATACCAATGTCGTTGCATCATCCACTTATATACCTTTATGAGGGAAAAAAGTAATCAAACTTGTGAACAAACATAACAGGTTATGATGAGATCTTGTAAAATGCTCTGGTCAAGTGATAAAACAAATAACAATTTATAGCCAAATACCAATTCCAAGCAGTAAAAGAAACAAAGAATAAACATCCGATTCACATGAAGGAAAGACAGATTTAATTTGATAAAATAATATTCCAGGTACAAAACATTTCCAAAGTCAACATGAACGCAATGGGTTTTCATGCTTATGACCCTGCAAATGAAGCATCAGAAATCTAGACATACCACCCTCTACTGATAATCAACCAGTAACCACAAAAAACATTCCCCGAGCATATGATAAATTATGGCCAACACCCATTCTCAAAGCACCATTACATCTAGGCATCAATTTCACAAATTCCAAAATCAGTATTTTCAATATCGTATAATTTACGTGTTCTCTCAAAATTGTCGTCCCTTCCTCCATATTCACTAAAACCACCATTTGGTGTAAACATAAATAATGAATTGGTAATGAATTGAATTTATATGCTCCATTGATGTAATATAACAACAAAGTGAACATAAAATAGCAAATTGGTAATGAATTGAATTTATATGCTCCATTGATATAATATAACAACAACTTGAATTCCTTAAATGTATGTGTCGAAATGTTTCACACATATAAATTACTCCCATCCAGTTTAAAGCTTATGGTTCTCATCAATCCCTATAACTTAATCTACAATTTCATCCAAAACCGATCACTCCCTCAAAATACAAATACTACCTTAAAATTCCCATTTTTTAAATTTATTTTTTGTTTGAACCAGTATCTCTCCTGTCAGAAGCCAATAACTCACTTTTCCTTACTGTTCAACAATTGAGCCTCTCACAACAGATTTAATCCCCAAGATTATTCTGCAAAGTTATAATACAAGTCCGAAATTACAAATCAACTCTGAAGTCATGGTCATAGTCATGAGAGAAGGGAAGAAGAGGAAGACCTTGAAGCCGGTCTCATTCTCCCGAATACGCAAGCAGTGGACGATGATGTAGGTGGCATCTTCCTGCGTCAACCACTTCCTCTGCGCGTTCAGTATTTTAACCAGCATCCCTGCCTTGTGCGCCGGCAGCTCCTTGCACAGCCAGGCCACTCTCGCCCTTCGCCACTCCTCTGGCACCGCGCTGAGTTCCCCCACCTCCACTTCCGGGCCCCGCAGCTTCCTCGACTCCAGTTCTGCCGACCGCAGAGCCTCTTGCTCCGGTGCCGTCACGGCAAGGCGCCGAAGCTGTGGCAGCCGCAACTGTGGCAGCCGCGGCGACGAGAGGAAAGGACGAGTGAGGTGATGTGAAAGAGAGAAGGTGAGAGAGCGGAGAGAAGAGCGCATGGAAGAAGTTGTGAAGTGAGGGGTAAGGTTAGGGGTGGAGAAGATGGTTAGGGTTAGGGTTTGAGGGAAGGGCATGTTTGGTTACACTCTGTTTTGTTGTCAGAATCTGTTACACCTTCTTCCTCCCGAGGCTCACAACAGATGAACTCAAACAAAATTTCGGTTTTCATATTCTATCTTTCACATATTCAAAATTAATAAAATTTTATCTGAACCTATACTTAGGAAAATATAATGGTAACTTAATACTTTACTTATCTTACGCCTAATATATTTTTTTTCTGGATGAGTTATTTTTTTTACGAACTAAATGTGATATAATTTTCTATTTTAGATATATTAAATGATTTTAAGACATTATTTTTAGGTTGAGATGAGTTCTTGTATATTTTGTGGGAAGGTGTGATCGAGACAGAATTATAAATTTATTATTTTTCAACCTATTTTATAATATGTTGAGTGTCATTATATTTGAAAATTATAAAAGATATAATTATTTTACAAAAAAATTTATTTTATTATATTATGTTTACGATATTATAAAATATTTAATTATATTATATTGTTACAAAATAAATTTTACAAATAAGTAGATTTATGTGATAAAGTTATGTTATTTTGTAATTATATTTCAAATTAAAAAAAAATTATTATCTTACTTTGTTTGACATTAATAAATATTGAAAATTATATGATAAAATGTTATTTTGATAAAAAAAATGAAGTATTTAACTTTTTTATTTTGTTACAAATTAATAAAATTGAAATATAAAGAGAATTATAAAGATGTTATTTTGAATTATTTTTAATACTTACAAGAAAATTTATGAACAATTATTATTTTTAACCTGTTATAATTAAAAAATATTTTAATAATTTTTAAGGGAAAATATTATAATGGTAATTTAATAAAATTAAGTCATAATAAAACAATAAAATATATTTTCTATTTAAAGTAAACTATTAACAATATATATATATATATATATAAATTAAATAATTTATATGGATAGAGTTGATGGTTTTAATAAAAGTTATATATTTTGACAACTTATATAAATGATTAAATATGGGAGACTAAGAATTAGTTTTTATAAAAAATTATAATTAATAATTTGTATTAAGTGGTAAATAATTTTCATTTACTAGGAACAACTTCCTAAGTTTTAAATAATTAAGTAGGTTAATTGTTATTTACCTTCTTTCTGATTTCTTTTTTAGTTTATGCTATCCTTTGTAACTGTTTTCAGTATGTCTCATCCACTTTATTCTTGTACTTTTTATACTTTTATACTTGAATTTTTACTTAACAATAATACTTAAATAATACTTTTTATATGTTCTTAAATCAGAATAACAATATTTTCATACATGTCACAATAATAGTATGAGCTGTATATATGCTTTGAAAATTTTTATATTTATTTTCTGATTTTTTTTAAATATGATAATTTGTTCTTATCTCACAATAATAATATTCTTGATAGAAATCAAAATAATATATGAAGTGTATTATTTTTGAAAATTTTCACACTTATTTTACGATTCTTTAATGAGATAACTTGTCCTTTTCACAATATTAATATTTTCTAAGAAACTCACAATAACAATATTATCACATTTAAAATTTTGTTTTTATATTAATTTGATCATCTTTTTTGGTCAACTTCATTATACTTCTATAGGAAAAAACATCCTATCAGTTAAAAGCATACTTTTTATAAAAAAAAAAAAAAAAAAAATAAAAATAAAAAAAAAAAAAAAAACATCACACTACAAAATAAAAAAAAATGTTATTCATCGTTGTTTTATAAAAGAATGAATAAATAATATATAACTATCAAATGAATTCATAATTAAATTAATATAAAATAGATAATTAATTTTTAAAATTCAAGTAGAAAAAATATTTTTTACATTATTGCACTCACTTTTTTGTCTTCTCGAATTGTACATTAATTCTTTTTAAAGTTTTCTTTCTTGTTTTAACATAATTTGTTTTGATTTACACTAAAGATTACAAAATAGATTAGTCTGTTTCAATCAAGGGTCTTTCTTCCTGCACCTCCAAAATTTTTTCTACACCTCCAAAAATTTTTTAAATTCCCAAAAAATCCTTTAACCATTTAAGAAACTCATGGAGATTACACCCCCAAAATTACTTTCGGATGTCGACTTCCGGAAGTCAAAATATATAACTTCCGGAAGTCAAAATATATCACCGGAAGCCGAATTTTGGAAGTCAAAATATATCACCGGAAGTTGACTTCCAGAAATCAAAATGTATCACCAGAAGTCAAAATGTTCACCGAAAGTCGACTTCTGGAAGTCAAAATGTTCACCGAAAGTCAACTTCCTGAAGTCAAAAAGTATAACAAATGAAGTATTATTATTACAATTTATTTTATTATTTAAAATTCGTAATATCTGGACGGGATGTTACACCCACGACCTTCGCGTTATCAGCATGCACTCTAACCAACTAAGCTAATGGACCACACATTTTAATCTTTTAAATAACGTTTGAAAATGTAAAATAAAGAAATTACTTTTAAAAAACATTCTATTAGAAAAAAAAGATTCAAATACAGGCTTTTCTTAATGCAAGTCTCAGACCTTTGTCATACACATTAATACAAGGTCACTCTAACCAACAAAGCTAGTAAGCCAAAAATTTTGGTATTTTAAATAGATGTTAAGGTTATAAAATAGTAAATTTGTTAAAAATTAATATTCCATTGGAAAAATGAAAAGATACGATACAAATGGGAGAAAAACGATGAAGTGAATGGACTATGCAGATCTCCCACTTGAATACTAACTTTTAAAAAGAAAAAGACATCGACACAATGGCCCATGTAATTGTTGAACTTTGACCTACACGTTATAGCATGATGGTCTAACAACATAAGCATAAAGGTCATACATTTCAAATAAGTTTTAAAATAGTAAATTAGGTTACATATGATATTCCAATTGGAAAAAGAAAAGATTGGATAAATATAATTTTAGGAAAACAATGGATACAAAGTACTTAAAGGAGTAAAGTTGATAAACTTAATGACGAACCTGCGACCTTTGCGTTATTAGCAGGACACTCTAACCAAATGAGCTAATGAGCCACACATTTTAGTCTTTTAAGTAAAGTTAGAAAATTTAAAATAAAGAAATTACTTTTAAAAAGCATTCTATTAGAAAAAAAGGGATTCTGAAACAGGCTTTTCTTAAGGTAGGTCTCGCACCTTTGTTGTACACATTAATACAAGGTCATTATAACCAACTAAGCTAGTAAGCCAAAATTTGGTATTTTAAATAGATGTTAAAAATTAATATACCATTGGAAAAATGAAAACATTTGATTAAGATAGGAGAAAAATGATGAAGTGAATGGCCTATGCAGGTCTCCAACTTGGATACTAAGTTTTAAAAAGAAAAAGAGATTGACACAATGGCCCTTGTAGTTCTTGAACTTCGACTTCCATCTTGAAAGTTTTTTACACACTGGATATAAAGTACCAACGATCCTATAACAATCTAAGATAATAATATTACTTGCAAAAAATCCAAAATTGGATACAAACTAACTATAAGAGAAAACTAATGAAGTCAATAGCCCATGCAGGTCTCGAACCTGTGATCTTCGTGTTATTAGCACAACGCTTTAATCAACTGAGCTAATGGGCCACACATTTTAATCTTTTAAGTAAAGTTAGAAAATTTAAAATAAACAAATTACTTTTAAAAAACATTCTATTAGAAAAAAGGATTCCGATACGGGGCTTTTCTTAATGCAGGTCTCGAACCTTTGTCGTACACATTAATACAAGGTCACTTTAACCAACTAAGCTAGTAAACCAAAACTTTTGGTATTTTAAATAGATGTTAAGGTTATAAAATAGTAAGTTTGTTAAAAATCAATATTCCATTGGTAAAATGAGAAGATTTTATACAGATAGGAGAAAAACGATGAATTGAATGGCCAATGCAGGTCTCCAACTTGAATACTAACTTTTAAAAAGAAAAAAGAGATTGACACAATGACCCTTGTAATTCTTGAATTTTGAACTGCACGTTAAAGTATGATGGTCTAACAACATAAGTTAAAAGGTCATACATTTCAACATTTCAAATAAATATAAAAGTTTTAAAATAGTAAATTAGTTTACATATGATATTCCATTGGGAAAAAGAAAAGATTACATAAATGTAATTATAGGAAAAAATCGATGAACTAATTGTACCATGTAGGTCTCAAATCTATATCATAACTTCTACCTTGAAATTTTTTTACTGTTTTTGTACTATACCCGCATTTTCTCTCAATTTCTAATTCAATATACAAATTAACATATTTTGATAAAAACACTGAATACAAAGTACCAACGATCCTATAGCCATCTAAGCTAATAATATTACTTGGAAAAAAATCAAAAAGACTAACTATAAGAGAAGGGAACTATTGCCTCCTTGCTCTATGTGTCGGAATCGATGTTGTTGGAACCACCGCTGTCAGAATTGTTGCGCGCACCTCCTTATTGGATCTCGATCTCCCTTGCACTTCTTGGTGTGGCTTCTTGTTGAAGCAATTGGGGATGTCGTTAAGGAATCGAAAGAGTTAGGATAGTAGGACTGTACTTGACATTATATGTAATTTGTATTATTCATACTGGTTTGAATTCTTTGTCCATGTGGATATAACATTAATTTGTATTAATTTGTAGTTATTAGTAATGATATATGTAAGTGTTGTTTCAATGCATGATACCTTATGGTGTCCAATTGTGTATATTGTAGCTTATGAGGACAAATACTTTAATTTGAGTAACTAATTGTATTCGATATTTTAAAATATTTTATATTGATATTTATCAATAAAGTATCTAATTTATAAAATAAAAGTATTTTCGTGATGACAATAATTTATAATTTTTTATATTGATAATTTTAATATATATGATTTATAGATTCACATTTTAACAATCATATATTTATTATATTTTAAAGAATTATTATACACTTTTTAATATACATACATTACGATTTATATCTTATTATTTTTAAAATAAATATATTTATGTATAAATACCTGTCATATTTCGATACATATATCATACTCATAGATCATATATTATAGTCGTTCCTTCATTTTAAGCATTAAGCACGACTTCTTGTGCAGGAGTCTAATTTAGACGTTGGTTTGCTTATTCATCACACATAACAGGAGTAACCACATAAATACACTAGATTAACCAATTAGTGGGATTGGTCCCCTTGGGTCTACTCTAATCAGCACTGATAAGAAACCATTGTATTCATTGAAGGTAAGCATGACTTGGAAAAATATTAACGATATAAAACAAGGTGTAGTAGTATAATAAAAGGTGTTGGGTTGTGCATAAATTTAAAATATACTTTAGATTGTGAAGAACTCTTAACATGACTAACCAAATAATTAAACATAGGTAATAACTTGAGATAATTAAACATAGATAATAACCATATAAATAGATCGTGCTAACTAATGATTGAATTAGGTCCCATTGGGTATATTGTAATTGACACCGACTAATAAACCATTGTCAAATAAACACACTATTTAATAACTTAGTATAACCCTCCTCCAAATCATAATGAGCCTCATAATTTACAAAATTAATGTATTTCAAAATTTGGACACTTTGATTGCAATAATATATAGATGACTTCATCATCATAGAGTGCAAGAATGAATGTGACCATTGATCTAATGAGGCTCCCATTATAAGTCCTGGCGTTTTTGACAGTTGCTCCTACTTCATTGGTGTTCCCACGAGAAGGCTATCCTGTCTCTGCAATCACAAATGATGATAGTAGTTAAAAGTAGGTGTTCTCCCTAAATTGATCAAAGTAGTTCAAAAAGATAAAAAAAAGAGTCCATGCAAGAATAAGATGAAACAAATGATCCTCACTTACTATGTACATGGCCAAATCAAGCAATCAACAAATAGTAATGGAAATGTTTAAAAAATATATTAAAATCATTTATTTTCTTATACTCTATAAGTTGAAGCCTGTGTTATAACAAAAATATTACAGAGGGTACCTAACCCTTCTCCCTAAGCTCCTAGTCAAAACCTGTAGGATGCTAATTTTTGTTTGAAACTACTTGAAATATACAAACTATAATAAACTTACCAAATATAAAATATAAAAATTTTGTTCCAAAATAATTAAGTTACCAGACAGACAAGACGTTATTAGGTTACAAATGAACTAATTAAACTAGCTAGTGGGCTTCATTCTGTTAAAAAGTGTGATACAACTAATTTGTTTAACTAGCCAGCTACTTCAAATCTAGATGACATGAAAAAAAGAAGGAAAATAAATAAAACTAAATTCTAAAGCTTTCAGTCAGTGACCATGGGAGAATATGACTATACAACTAGCATAGACAATATGCGTGCTTTACTATGAGTTTCATGGAAATTCAAACAAAATCAAATTGAAAAATGTAGAAAGTAAAATCCCAAAAAAAAGTACTACTTCTTACTGAATATGAATGAAGGTAAAAGGCCAAGATTGCATGCACTTGTAATGTGTTCTACCACTTGTAAGATTTTTTTAAAATCCCAAAAAAAAAGAAACTCTCCTCCCATTTTCTCCCTTCAAAAAAGCAGTGTAGATTTGGTATTCACCATCTGTCTATTTCCCTTCCTTTTATTTACACTCAACAAACAACGTATTAGGAAAACACATAAATGATACCACAAATGGGTTTGAAATCAATGTTGATTCCATAAAGAGGAAAGGGAATAATATTAAAAAGAAAGATCATTTGATGTTTGGTTTTATTTAAATAGAAAACTGGAATTCACATAACGAAATCTTGCAAAAGGATAAAAGGGTGAAATAACAAGGAGACAAATTTGAAATAATGGGGCACCAGGGTGGTGTGGCCTTAGGATTTTAGCCACAACCTTTCCTAAGCAAACCTTAGAGACAGGACCAATGGTATTGGGTGTTTATATGTCAATGAACCTAATATTTAAGATGTTCACCACATGCATCGAAAAACAATTCAATCATCGATATAAAATAACAAATTTATAATTCACACGAACCGGTTCTGATGAAGGAAGGTCTCTTATGGGAATGTTTATGTCCGCATTACAGTTGATGTGGAACCGTGGACGTGGTGGGATTATAGTAGTGTCCTGCATCAAGCCCTAAAAGTAATAGTCCATATTTAGTACTTGTTCAAACCTCATTCAATATTGTGGTCAAAGTTACCAAAAAATTGGTACATAAGCTGGAGGTAGGATGATAGATGGTATTGGACTTACTAAGTTCCGAATAGATGTTCCTAGCTTTGGATTGGAAGACCGTTTAGTTCTTCCACCCTTCTCAAACCTCATTTGCTTCCTGGTTGAACAGGGACGTCCCTTTCGCTTAACACATCTTAGGCTATGGATTTGACTCTGGACTATGTCAATGTCTGCATGAAGGGACTGGACTGTTTGGTCAAGAGCATGTTCTGTTGAGTCCAAGTGGTTGGTGGTTACGGCTGAGTTCATTGGAAGGGGTATGGCATGATTGGTAGCAAATGATTCGATGTGGTGAAAAAATAATTTTGTCATTTTCGGTGACTCACATGCTATCTCAGCAATATCAGCAAAAGTCTTGCATAAATTATCATACCGTTCAATATGAGGTTCCTTATCTTTTCTGTTGTACGCTGTTGTAATATAATTATGTTTCCTCCGTACATTTTTACACCACCTTTGCAAGACATATTTCGTAGGAACTTCTTTAACTCTCTCATGTGCAAGCACTAAAAGACAATGTTTACATAAAATACCCCTAAATTCAAACAAGAAGCAATTGCAGCTGACTTCAACACTGTCACGCTCAAAGCAGACAATGAAGACCCTTTTCTGGCTTATTCCATCACGAATGAACTCCGCCTTAATGTTGTAAATGCATGAATTACCATCAACAACCACATCACGCGTGACACAGTTCATTTTTCCAATAAACTCTGCTTGAAGTTCAACAAACTTTTCATGCATGTACTTATTCTGAAATTGTCGTTCAATCAGTGACTGCGACTCACATGGAATTATTGTGTTCAACGACGTAAAGTCTGCTTCATACTCTTTCTTTGCCTTCTGTTGTAGTGCATTGCCATACAGATTGACAAATTCTTGCAGAGTTGTTTGAGAATTTATATATCCGTCAAAGAAGGAATTCATTCCTTCACTTCTTTGAGTTGTTGACATGCCTGCCCAAAAATATCTTTTTACGAAACAAGGAACCCATCGATGTCGGTCCTCGTAAAGGGAATGAAGCCAGTCATTGTCTCCCAAGCCAAACTTACAAATAAATTTTTCCCATTCCAACACAAATTCATCAATAGACTGTGATTCATAAACCACTTCCTTAAGGTCTCGTTTGATATCTTTGTATGCTGCATATCCTTGTAACTTCTCTAGTATTTTTTTCATAATATGCCATACACACCACCTACCTGTGTCGAGTGTTGGGAAACACAATTTCAATGGCATTACTCATTGCCTTAGATTGGTCTGTGACAATGCCTTGTGGTGCTTTGTTAGACATACATCGAAGAAAAGTTTCAAATAACCACACAAATGAGTTTGTGTCTTCTGAAGATAACAAACCACAACCTAACAAAATAGCTTGTCCATGGTGGTTGACACCAACAAATGGGACAAAGGGCATGCCATATTTATTTGTCAAGTAGGTAGTGTCAAAGAAGATGGCATCCCCAAAATATTCACAAGCAGCCCTGCTACATCTGCCCAAAACACATTCCTTACATGGTTTTGATAATCTATGTCTATTTCGTAGAAGAAGTTTCTATTCAATTCCCACATTCTTGAAAAGTGTGCTAATAATGCTTTGCCATCACCATCCTTTGATAACACCCTTCTTTGTTTAGATAAGTAACTTCAAACATCTTGTTCTATAGATTCCATATTTTCATGCACAAACCAACGACCTAAAACTCTTATTATCCTCACTCCTGCCTCGTCGTTCAAATCAAAAGCTCCTTTGGCTTGGAGATTGATCTTCTAATTGCTCCTAAATAACCTCGATTTTCTTGGGCTTAAATCACAGGAATGAATATCATTGAATGCAGAAATGTACCACTTGCAATCTTTCCTTGTAATAGTTAACTGTGCTTGACAATCAATTGCTTTGTGTAGGGTGTCTTGATACAAGATTTTTGCTCCTCCATTAACATCTTATTAAGACGAGCCAAGTTCTTTGTCCTACATGAATGCCAAAACGTCACCACACATTAAAATCAAGTCATTTTCTGACCACCACAAACAAAATGTTATCATAAATGAACAAACAACTCGAAAGCATGGGTATTAAACATGCTTTTCCATAATAGAATGTCCAGCTTCCCTCTGAAAAGTTGTCATTTAACGTGCCCAATGTTCTTCAACTATAATCTATGAAACAACTACCAAAGCAAAAACAAAAGCAAATCTGAATGGAAATATTTAACGTCCCATCAACTATATTTAACTACATCAGACAGACTATATTGGGTTCATCTTAGATGTTTAAAGAATACTATTGATCACCATTTTGAGGTTGGCTAAAATGTAATTCTTTTAGGTAATGATGACATTGTTAATCTAGGCAATGATGTATTACAGGGTTGCACCTACTTTCATATCCTTCAAATTTACCCAACTCATGCTTACCTTCAAGGACTAAAACGCTTACTTATAAGGGTCAATGACAATGCACCCTACGGGAACTAAACCCAGTATATGGTTACCCCTGTCTACTTATGTAGTCAATGCTGTAATGCATTATGCACAAACTAACGTATGTGTTCAACTCTTCCACAACCCAACATGATGTTTTACACTCCTGCATCTTCTTGGTTTGATATCAGTAACATTTACCCAACTCATTCTTACCCTCAATGATTACAGTGCTTAGACTGAATGACTAAAGTGCTTAATTTTAAGGAAAACCCATAATATACACAACTTGACCCTATCGTAATAGTGCATCAAGGAATTAAATGCCTAGTGCTAATGTATGTACATGTATGTGTATTCATTACTATCCTTAATTCTAACAAAGTGTAGCATGATTATTTGAAGTTCGAAAGAAAATTAAGGCAATTCATTGTGTTTTTGAATAATCAATAACAACAGAGCATAACTTCTAGACAAATTAGTCAGTAGATGAAGTAAATAATTGTGCATCTACTATAACTGTAAACTATACTCAGACATAGGACTGAGACAACAGCTTGCATAGTGAACCATGACTAAATAACATTTTTAATTATTAATAATTAGTTTTTAAGAATTTCATTGACGTTAAAATTATGAAGCACAAAAACTTTAAAATTAAGATTAATAAATGCATCTCAATTTGGTCCGAACATAATTCAAATATTCAATTAAATGTCATTCAAGATGGAGTTTTATGAAACTAATAGTACGTACATTTAAAATTTATTAGTTCATCAACTACAATACTTGTTCATGGATTCTTTCTATGATTGCATAAGGCAAATGTCATTAACAAGTTCAGAAAACAAAAAATGAACAAGTTCAATTCAGTTAAACAGAATCACTCCCTTTTCTCTCTGAAGAATAATAATATTCTATTATACGCTGCCTTGCATTGTTGGTAAACTAAGCACTCTAGTTTAGCCACAAGCTTATTTACTTGCTTAGATTGCTTTGAGCATGTTAATTTATCAGTAACAAAAAAGCCTAAGCATTATCACTCAAAAAAGGTTGCAATGTTCCCAAAAAAAATTGTACAAACATTCAAATTCAACAGAGATGGAATTCTAAAACCCATACTTTTTATAAGGAAAAGTGAGTTTTGTGAATAACCTCCAATCATCCTGTTTCATGAGACAATGTCTTTGACAGGAATTTGAGAGAAAATTAAATGAGCTTCTTCCATGATTCCACATTTTGCATACATATACATGAGAACATTATAGAAACAGGCAAATTCAATCTCATGTTGTTCTTTTTGATGAAATTGTGTATATTACTTCCTTTATCCAACGAGTTGCTACAAGCACAAGCATGAACAACACTTGAGATAGTACAAGCATCTGGCTTAAGACCTTTGCTTTGCAACTCATCAAATAATGTAATGGCAACATCATAAAGACCTTTCCGTACATAAGCAACTATGATTGAAGTCCAAGAAACAATAGAAGTTTTATCCATTTCCGCAAAAACATCAATTGCACCTTTTAAATAACCACATTTAGAATACATGTCTAGTAATGTGTTGTCAAACACGACATCCCCGTTACAACCAGTTTTCTCTCCCCAAGCATGAAGAGGTCTACCCAATAAAAGGTTGCCAACGTTTGCACAAGCCACAAGAATGTTAACCAAGGTTACCAAATCCATACTAATCCCAAAATTCAGTATCTGAATGAAAAATTAAAGTCCATCCCAGGAAAACCCATTCAAAGCACATCCACTAATCATAGAATTCCAGGAAACAACATCTAGGTCACTCAAATCATCAAACATATTATGTGCACTCTCAACATCACGCATTTAGAATAAGCTGCAATTAGAGAGTTGATAATAGTATTATCAGAACCAAAACCTAGTTTAAAAACATACCCATGAAAAAACTCTCTGCAACTAGTGGCACATTCTCAAGAAGTTATCCTCTCCTTAATCCAGTAAAACCATCTCAACAAGCATGCTGCTACATCACTACTCTTCATTTGAATAAAATAAGTCACAGGATAGGGCATATTACTTCAGAGGGCAAATATCACTTGAAATATGAAGAAATTACTTGAACAAGCTTTCGAAAATCTCACATTGAAATTTCACAGAACTTTGACGCGAACACACACTAGAGAAGATGCAGGAGAACATAGACTGGAGGAAGACCCCGCCAGAGGAAAACACGAATCTTTGTATATTTCTGACTCTGTATTTTAAAATTCATTTACAAATTATCGAGGCACTGAAACGGAGATGTAAATATTTTAAATTGAAGTTTAATTATAAAAGGTTTAAAATATTAAAATGATTTAATCATTTATTTTTCTTATGGTTTAATATAACCAGAAATAAAAAAACCGTCAACATTAATCTTTTCTGTAGTGTTGTATCAATCTTTTGTTTAGAATTTTTTTTAATGTATTGAATCAAATATAATTATTAAACTTGACAATTTAGATTAAATTGATATTTTAGTTTTTATATTTATTACGTTTAACGTCCCAACTTCAATTTATCGATATAATTAAAGTCACTATATTTGTTAGATTCAATATTCAATGACATTTTCACATTTTGTCTAATTACATATCTCATTAAAAAAAAACTTATGAATTACATTTAATCTTCTCTTATATATGAATCATTAGATAATTTCAAACTATACATTAAATTTGAAAAGATCTAAAAAAGAAATCATTATATATGTTATAAAGAGCGTGCTAATAACTATGAATCAAAAGCTTTAATACGTAATATATTTATACAATATTTAGGCTATAAAATTTACAATTTCATCTTATTTCATTCTATGACACTTGTTATTTTTAGTATTATTTTAATACTGTGTTCTCTTCTCCGTATTTATTATTACAATGGAAGGAATTAGCGATGATTAGTATGTTCTAATCCAAAGATTCACAGGAAGAGTAGAATATTTGACCTGTGAGTAAAGTTTATGAACGGTAGATGCCTCTACAAAAATGCAAAAATGACATTATATCATTTCATATTGCATAGGGAATCAATTCATGAGGCATATCTCTAGTTTTCTGAAAGTTGTGTATGGTGCTTTCATCGACATCATCTTTCTTTTTTAACTTAATTTAAACTAATTAAATATATATTTTATAATAATGATAATATATTTTAAAATTTATTTTAAAAATTTCCATTTGCAATAAAATGTTTCTTTTATTTCATCAACATCTTTTTTTGTCTAAAATTAATTTAAATTAATCTAAAGATCATTTTTTAATTAATAATAATAATATTATTATTATAATATATAATAATAATAATAATATATTAATTTTTACCATAAGAATAAAATAATAATCTTATATTTTAATCTATTAATTGTTTTTCCATTTGTAATATAATTCAAATATTCACAAATTTTATAAATTTCATCTTCAAAATCCACTTACTTTCACCTTCACAAAAATTTTACTTCAAATTCACTCAAATTTATCAATTCACTCTTTTTATAATATATATTAAAAAAAGAAAATAAAATTTTAATTTATATATATATATATATATATATATTATTTTTATTTTTATATAATGAATTAAAAAATAAATAAAATTAAGAAATAAATAAAATTAAAAAAAATTAACTTTTAAACAAAATAAATAAAAACAATACTAAAATTATATATATATATATATATATATATATATATATATATATAT
>Ga0209589_1003909_pt1 | contig 25919 bp, 10 predicted proteins | sample CowpeawhiteBW_FD_187525 | JGI IMG/M metagenome (GOLD analysis project Ga0209589, IMG submission 187525) | Root nodule microbial communities of legume samples collected from California USA - Cow pea white BW (SPAdes) (version 2) | ecosystem: Host-associated > Plants > Roots > Nodule | place: USA...
TTTTTTTATTCTTATTTTTTATTTTTTAATGTGACTTAGTATGAGTTATTGATTCTTTTAAAAGAAAAGACAATGGTACATTAACTAATGGTCCATATTAGATCATGTTAGGTAGAACTGTCAAAATGGGTTGGAACCCGCGAGCCAACCCGGCTCATTATGGGTTCGGGTTGGGTTGAATTTTTTTTATAAATTTCAATACGGGTTGATTTTTGACCTGGTTCATCTAAAACCCGGCTCATCCGGGTTGAACCCGTGGTGAGCCAGGTTGGTGAGCCAACCCGGAAATAAAAGGGTACACAAGAGATTTTTATTAAGTTGGACTTTACATTTGAGTCATGTTAGGTTTTTTTTAGCCAACACATAAATAATTTGTATTTTCTAATTTTGGTTTGTATTTGGATTGTATTAAAATTTATTTAGATTTTAATTAGAATTATAATTTAGTTTTGACTGAAAAAAAATAAAAAAATAAAAAAATATTTTTTTAATTAAGTGAACTCATGAGTCAATCCGTTAACCCATGAACCCATGGTGGGCCGGACCGAGTTCAAATTTTTTTGGCTTGCTAAAAAGTGAGTCAGGTTGAATTAGTTCACTAAATCATCAACCTGTAATGGATTGAGCCGGGTCAAACCGGATTACCCGTTTTAACAGCTCTAACGTTAGTATATAGTTCGGAAAAGATATGAATTAAGTTCTGACGCTGAGAGGTGCAGGATTGTAGCATAAACTGTGTAGCAAAAGCAGAGAAGGAAGAGATTAGCGGGTCGATCACTGCTCAAGGGAGACAATCGATGGATGAAGAAAGTGGGTTTTCGTTTGTGAATTGTAGCATTGTTGGGAGTGGAAGAGTGTGGCTTGGAAGAGCTTGGGGACCCTTTGCCACTGTCATCTTCTCAACGACATACATGTCTGATGTGGTAGCACCAGAAGGATGGAATGATTGGAGAGATCCCTCTAGAGACCGGTACATATATATGAATGTTTTCTTCTTCTTAATTTATGTCTTCACTTTCAACCATGATTCACTGTCTCATTTTGTCTCACACAGGAGCGTGTTCTTTGGGGAGTACAGTTGCCATGGAGCTGGAGCAAATTATGCCTCCAGAGTCTCTTATGCTAAGCAACTCAAGGATTACGAAGCAAACTCCTACATGGATATTTCCTACATTGACGGAAATGATTGGCTTCTTAATTATCGTCGTAGCTATGTTAATCCTTCATATATATCTAATGCCAAACTATAAACCTCAACTCAGATGCATGAAATTAGGGTTTGGGAACAAAACAAGTTTCTTTTCTTTTTTGTTGATCCAGCCGTTCATAATTGATGAGTAAATTTTACGTCACTTCAAATTAAACCAAGTTGGAAAGGGAAATAACAAAGTATTCAACCCGTGTAAAATATTCTCTTAATATATATTAAAGTTCATTTTATTTTATCAGTTTAATTAAATTTCAAGTTTTTCGATTGAAATTTTATTAGATTTTTTAATTTATTAATATTAAAAAGTTTATATTTTTCAATTAATTTTTTGGTTAATTGTGTGACCGGATTGTTGGATTGTATTGTTATCTTACTAATTTATTATCAATAGATAACAGTCTATTTAGCAGTTAAAAAATTCACAAGAGATTTAAAATTTAACTAAATCTATTTTATTTTAAGTCATCAAGAGATAAGGACACAAACAAAAATAAACATATCCCTTGTTAATTGAAGGCTAGACAACAAAGACCTTAAGCCCCCGTATGTCTCATATTAATTAATTTTTATCATTTTATTTTTCTGCTGATGACTTGATTATTTGTTGTATCATACATTTTTCTTATTTATATCTTTAAATGTTAATATACGAGAAATGTTGTAGTTAATATAAAATAATAATTAAGTAACTCTCATTATTTTCATTGACAACTAATTAGATAACAAGGTATTCATCATCTATGTAATAAGACATTGGTATTTTGATATCATATTTTTTTTATTATCATTTTATATTATCCTTCATAACTATTCATTTTTTTCTTTTAAAAATATAAAATTAACTTTAATTAAGATTATTTTATTTTTATAAAAATTGCTTAATGAATGTTAAATAAATTTTTTTTCATATCAATATTAGTGACAATAATAATTCTTTAGTCATTATTATAAGTTGTAATGTGAAATGATGATTTTTTATCTTACATGTTCAATAAAAATAATAAAAATCACTTACACTACAAGAAAATCTTCATTAGTAACCAATTTTAGTGACCAAAAATTGTTAGTTACTATAATTACTAATTTAGATACAAGTTTACAAAGTAAAAAAATCTTTGGTTACTAAAATAGTTACTATTATAAATAAAAAATTACAATTGGTCACTAAATTGATTTTTAAAATTAGTTACCATAGTTTTGACTACCAAAGAAAACTGATCAATAAAAATTAGCTACCTAAGTTTTGACTACCAAAATAACTTAGTTACTAAATTACTCTCTAATTAATTAGTGACAAATTTAGTGACCAATTATAATTTTTTATTTATATTAGTGACTATTTTATTAACCAATAAATTTTAATTTTGTAAATTGGTATCTAAATTGTCACTATAGTGACTAATAACTTTTGGTCACTAAAATTGGTTACTAATAAGTCATTTTCTTGTAGTGTTATATTTATATTTATATAATATAAATTTATATTAATCACAAAATTTCATATTTTTTTAACATGTGCAGGTAAATTAACAAGAAGGGAAAACATGATGAAAGTCACGTTTTTTACAAAAATAAATTAAACAATAATAACTTAATTTATTATAGACTTCAAATTTAATTAAATTTACATTAGTAGTATTGACAGCAACGTATTCAATAAAAATAATAAAAGTCACCTCAATTTATATAAATTTATATTAATCATAAATTTTCACATTTTTTAACATGTATCAAGCTCATGAGAATCACGTCTTTTAAAAAAAATAATAAATAATAGCTCAATTAAAAAAATATAAAATTTTAGATTACTAGAAAAAAATAATAATCAAAAGAATTAAAAATATTCGATTCGTCGTGGACTTCAAATTTAAATAAATATATTTTATTATAAGCCGTGAAGAGAAAATGACAGAAGGAAAAACAAAGATATCCCTTGTTAATAAAAAAGTTGGTGAACAAAGATCTTGACCCACACATTACCATATTATTTAATTAACACTAATGTTGTTGATAATGTCTTCAATTAAGCATGAAACGTTGAAGTGAGACGAACCTTCCTCCACCATGGCATTTCTTGCCATCTTTCCAAGCTCCATTGCTCTATTCCTCCTTTTTTCCCCCTCTTCACCACCCGCCATGCACATCTCTATAGCCTCACTGATTCTACTTTTCTTCACCATTGCACCAACTTTCTCTTCATCACCCCACCTCACCGGAACCTCTACACCAATTCTAACTCCAATTTTCAAAACTTGCACGACAAATTTTTCATTCAAGAATTGCTCAGCAAATAGAGGCCATGTTATCAATGGCAACCCAGAAGACACGCCTTCTATGGTTGAATTCCAGCCACAGTGGGTCAAGAATGCACCAACCGAAGGGTGAGACAATATCAACGTTTGTGGAGCCCAACCCTTTATGACAAGTCCTCTTCCTCTCACCCTTTCATCAAAATTTTCATTCTCTAACCAATTATTTACCTCTGCAACATTTTCTCCCGCAGTTTTCACCACCCATATAAATGGTCGATTTGATGCTTCTAAACCCAACGCAAGTTCTACCAACTGAGATGTAACAAGCCTACACAAGCTTCCAAGGCATGCATAAACAACCGATCTTGGTTCCTTTGAGTTCAGCCATTCCAAGCATTGCTTCTCTTCGATTGAAGGCTTGTTTCCTCTCTCAAACTTGTCCAAACTATCTTTGTTTGATAAAGACACAGGACCAATGCACCAAACTCTCTTGTTCAAGGCCTTCTCGTACTCCTTTACACAACCATGTTCCAATTCTTCAAAGCTATTTACCACAACCCCAGATGCAGACATTTCAGCCTCCAACATTTTGTGTCTGAAATCATCCAAATCAGGCAGAGAAAAAAAGGCTCCAGGGAGCTGAGCTTTGGTTATCTCAACCCTCTGTGGCAGTCCCGGAATGAGAAAAGGTTCTGAATCAGAAGAGCAAGAAAGATGAGAATTGTAGAGCTTGATGTTATAGGAGCTGAGTAATGAAAAACAAGACATCCCATGAAAGACGAGCCTTGGAATGTTGAACTTCTTGGCTGTCACAGAAGTCCAAGAGAGGCATTTATCTGATATAATGCAAGTTGGAGGAGAAGGGTGGTTTTGAAGGTAGTGTTCCACAGGCTCTTGCATCATGTCAAGGCCAATATAAAAGTTTCTGAGGAGGTTTTTTGAGGGTAAAGCATCGAGGTTTTCACAGCCTAATGGAAGTCCTAATTTTTGACATGGAAATGGAACTTGTAGGAGCTGAATTGGAAGGCCAGATTTTGCTGCTCTAACAATGGTTTGCCCCATTCTTGAAGCATTGTGAGGGGTACTTATCAATGTGATGATGACACCTCTCTCTGCCAAAATCCTTGCTATGTCAACCATGGGGATCATGTGCCCTTGAGCCAGAAGTGGAACCAACACAAAATGAGGCTGCTTCAGTGGCGAAGCCATTGCGTAATGAAGTTAAATTATCTAATAAAACAGGTTGGGTAAATGCTATTGAAAAAATTTCAGAAACCCTATATTTATTGTGGCCATGAGTCACAGTATGATGTTTCTATTTAAAACTGATGACGATGATTTCAAACCTTCGAGCGTGTTTTATTTTTTTCTTTTATGGTTATAAAACATTAACTTCAAAGTAAATTCAAAAGCCATCAAAACGGGTCTTATCAATATATATTGTACTCTCAACAAACAAATAATCTCAAAAAATAATTTGTCTCTGTCAATTTTCCTACAAATTAGTTTTTGTGTGCCCTTTAACACTATCCAAATTTAATATACATAATTGTTATATGTTATGACTAGGTGCAGTTTCATTATGAAATAAGCTTAATTAATTGGTGCTAAGAGTTTATTGGTGATCAAGAAAGATGTAATTACATACATATATGCGTTTGATCAATTGACACTAAGTTTGCATTTTATTACTTTCAGTTTTTTTTTTCTAATACAAATTTCTTTAGTTGTTGAAGCATTTGATATAATCCGATACCCATATGACGTAATTTGAGCACTTGTTAATGCGATGAAGTGTACGACTAATTCATATATTAATTTTATATTTTAATAAACGACATCAAATGGTTTGTTTAAATATAAAACTTTGGCACTAGCCATAAAACAACTCATAACTTCTATTTATGTTATTATAATATATATTATGAAATGATTGTTTTAACTATACATTAAAAGTATTTATTTTTTTGACAAAAATATATTATAACTTTTACGAGGTTGCTTTGAAAAGATAAAATAAGATAGTAAAGAAGTCCATCTAATCAATCACGTACATAACCATTGATGAGTTGAATCACTCAAATACGCAATACGACTCACAGGGGGTTCCTCGTTGATTAGGTCAGAAGTTGAATCACTCAAAGACGCAATTTGAAACCAACAGTGGGAAAGGGTTCTTTCTTTCAACAAAGAATTATGGGTAAATGGATATGAAAAGCTGTAAACATAGGAATCTATTAAATAAATATGTTCATATGGTACTATAGCAATTATATGAATAAGTTGATATGTTTTTCCTTCTTTTTTTTATAGCTTTTGGAATATTTCTTCAAAAATTATATTTTATTTGAATCCTATAAAATATCAATTTCACCAAAATACGTAAATACAATAAGATTTATTTTAACAATTTAGAGATAAATTTAAGAAGGCATGGGTGTTTGTTTTTCTTCTTCTTTTTTCGTAGAAACATGTAGTATTTAAACATGGAGACTTCTATTGATGATGTACATGAGTTGGTTAAATTTAGATGTGAATATGGTTTATATGTGAATATGACTTTTTCAATATAAAAAGAAGAAGTTGTCTTTCTCAAAATATAAATATGGTGACCGAAACATGTGGAATGTTCGAAGGAATTGTAGACTAGAAAAATTTAATATAGGTTTAAGTCAAAAATTTAATATAGTTTTAAGTTAAACATTTAAATATGAATTGAATGCTTGATGTTGGGTAAAAATAAACATGACTTAAACATAAAGAGTCATAAATTTATCACTTTAAAATTCTAAATTAAAGACAATATACATAGGAGTGACAATATAGGTCTGGTCCATCAAGTAAGCCCATAGACAGTCACATGCTTGCAGAAATAATGTGGGACGGGTCAAGATAGTGAACCCGCAGACCCGTAGTAACTTGGTTTATAAAAGCCCGCAGTCCGCACGAGCTGACCTGCAAGCCTGCATTAAAAAAAAAAACTTACACTTGTGTATATTAGTTACTTTTTTTGGACTATTGCATTAATGTTCCAAATTCTTGTATGACTGAAAAAAATAAATATTATGTATTTTTTAATGTGCTAAGATTTGAAGAATACATCGTGTATGTCAAAGTACGATATGAATATGTTGAAAATATTAAATTATCAATTTATCATCCAACTCCTCAAAGTTTTTGCTTAATTTTTTGAATTTCTTAAAATTTTCAATGTTTTTAACATTGAAAGTTTTATCATAAAAATTTAAAAAAAAAAAAACAAAACAGACTGGTCTGCGGACTCACACTTATGTGAGACTACCAGACTTTTCAGCTCGAGTTGAAAATGCAGGGCGGGACGGGCCGACCCACATTATGTGAGCTGAGCCTAAATGAGTCAGACTGGCCCACATTGCCACCCCTTATACAAGTCTTTTATATATTTATTTATTGTTCGTTGATATTAAATTAACATAAGTTAATTGTAAATAAAACTAATATTTAATATTTATAGGTGTAAGTAAGTGAGGTAAGGTAATAGTAAGTAAGGCCGTTAGTATTATTATTTGTATTAGTAATACTATTTGTATTACATCTAGTACCAGTATTATATATTAGTATTAATATTATTATTATTAATGTAAAAGCATTATTATTACTAGCGTACACACAGACGCTATCGCGCATGTGTATACGCATTTTGTAAGGTATAATTATTCGCAACGTATCCAGTTTCGTTCCAATGTATCTAAATGGTACTTGCTTTTAACTTTGCATCTATTGAGTACCCAAATTAGTTAATTTGCATCAATGTGGTCCATCTCGTTAAATTTTCAAAAGCGCCGTTAACGGAACAGTGATATGGCATTGTTGAACGGATACGTGTCAATGAGAATAATTGTACAGTGACAATGGGTGGGTAACGTGTCATGCCCTATTTCAATTGATTTTCCCCACTGAAAAAACCCTAATTTTCCATTCCCATGTTCATCTTCTTCTTCATTGTTCAATTGGTGCAGTGACCGTGAAGGTTATTTGCTGCAGTGGTCAAACCCTAAACCCCACTATTCCAAAAACAATTAATTCAATGAAAGACAAATTAAAATGGTTCGCGCACCTGGAATCCGAAATAGTTGCCACTTTGATGTCAATTACAGCTTCAATTTCCTCCACAACGCTCAAAATTGCCAATTTGAATTGAACCCTAACTTCGCGACAACGCTTCTCACTCGAACACCAACTTCTAATTCGTTCCCAAATCCTCCCCTTTTAATTTTCAATTTCATTTTTCGAAACACTGTTCCACATCACACACCACTCTCGTGCCACGTAATATTTTTTTTCCCACTTAAGTAGTCAACATGGTCAGACGTTAAGTCATTTAACGGAGTCAACTAAAAGGAACCAAATTGATGCAAATTAACTAATTTGGGTACTAAATAGATGCAAAGTTAAAAACGGGTACCATTTAGACACATTGGAACGAAACTAGGTACCTTACAACTAATTATACCCATTTTTTAAATATGAATATGATAATATCTTAGTAGGTGATAATAATGTAATGTTATTAAGTTAATATATAAAATAAATTTATATTTATTAAAAATGAGATGAAATGTTAAAGATAAAGTGAAATGAATAGAAAAGTTAATTGTTTAATGAATAAAAAAAATAAGATAAACAATTTTATAGAAAATAAAAAATAACCATTAATTTTAAAAAATAATAAATAATTATATTATAAAGGGTAAAATTGGTATTATGAGATGTGGACACAAAATAGGGAATCCTCTTTATTATTGTTATAGATTATTATTATTATTATTTTGAATAATATTAATAATTTTAGTATTGATATTATTATTATTGTTGTTGTTGTTTATATTATTATTATTATTAATATTATTATTATTGTTCTATCACGCCTAATAGTTTCACATCGCTTAGAAAGAAGTTAAAGATACTTTAAATACTCCTCTCTCCTTCCATCCTTCGATACGTCTTTTAACTTTCACCATTTGAGACGTCTTTTAAGGATAAAATTGTGACAGAGCTTCACACTTCAAAGTGGACAATATCTTGGATACATGGTGATTAACCCTAACGATGTCTCTCAGCGGACTTGGGATCGAAACATTGAAACATTGGCACTTACTGTTGGATTGATAATGAGGTTCTAAGACAAACCATTGGTTCCCTTAAACCCTCTATTGGCAATGAACTCTCATTTTCTTTAGACCTTGTTTAGGGGAGTTTATGTTCTATTACATCCAATAGTCTCACATTGCTTAAGAGTTGAGGTCAAAGACAATTTAAATACTCATTCTTCTTCCCACCCTCTGAGGCACCTTGTAAGGACAGAACCGTGACAAAACTCCATACTCCAAGTGAACAACATTAGATGAATATTAGTTGTAATTGTGTAGCCAACATATATATATATATATATATATATATATATATATATATATTAAATTTTATAATATAACCGTATGTATTTTCATGTTAATTCACTATTTATGTACTCATCTACATCAAGTCTTACAAAAGTTATAATTTTGTAATATATATTTATTTATAATTTAACTATTGGATTTATAAAATTTTAATTTTGTTTATTTTTTATTAGATAAAATCAGTTTAACGCATAATATGCTTTTATAAAATTTAAGTAAACGTGGATCGATAGATAAACTAATCTAACTGTGAATATTTGTTTTCTCTAAATTTTGATATGAATATCTTGTGTGTGAAACAATTTAGGTTTGAGAGATGCTCTCGTAGCAAAACATTGATGACAGCAAGCATGATTTTTTGTAAACAATCCAAGATTTCTAACAAATTGATTTTGAGTTGATTGAGAAAGATCAAAATAATAATGTTTTATACTAATTCAGTAGTAACATGTATTTAGCTATTTAACAACATCTTGAATATTTAATTAATAATCTCAAAATTTGCTTATGAATGTGATTTAAGTAAAATTTTGCTTCATGTTGGTGGCTTAAATATAGTACCATATTTGGCAATTAACCACCATTTTAGACTATTTTTTCCTTTGCTACATTAAATAGTACATAGTATTGTTGTAAAAACATAAGGTAATTATTGACATGATTTTTTTTTTTTATAAATGTTCTTTATACTTAATTTATTAAGCATAATAATTATTTATTTAATTTCTTTTAAATACTTTAAGATGTTTTTCATAGTTTTTTCTTTAATTTAAGAGAATTTGAAATTACTTTTTTTCATTGATACATTTAACATTTTACAACTCTTTTTGTTAGGATTTAATGAAAGAGTTTAATTTCAAATTCTTTGAACTTTTACTTTTTAATTAGATTTTGTTACAACTAATAACAACACCCATCATTATTTTTTTAACATTTCTAATAACTGTTATCAATGCTTCAACATCTTTTGAAATCACTGCTAAGTGATGTTTTAATTGATAAATTCTTATTATTAATTCTTTTTGACAATAAGTACACTTCAAATTTCTTACTAGCCCATAAATAGAAATACATAGACTTCATGCAGTTAAGGTCCTTTTAATAACACCTCCTCTTTTACCATGACTTAACCATCTTCAACTAACTAAGATTAGTTTTTTCTTCAAATTCTAAATAGAATACCACTCTTCAAGTCTAATTTTTAAAATAACCATTTTATATATTTAAAACTACTAATTCGATTCGTAACAAATTATGTTTAAGAAAATATATTTACAATTAAATATAATAGTTTAAAGTACTATAACTGTGTAAACTACAAAAAACATTTACAAACTTCCTCTCAAAATATTTGAGAAATCAAATTCATTTCATACTTTAATTTAACAATTATTCGAAAATATTTACCCACAACAATTTAATTTACGGGAGCATTATTTTACCCACATATTGCATTTTGAAGTGAAATTTTCACTGGTTCATTTGATTCGATTTTTCAATAAAAGAGTGACCAAAATTAAAAGTAAAAAAAACATAGAAGAGATTCGAGACATATAATCCCTCCAAACCCTTCAATCTCGTTGCTCTGGCACTCCACACCCGTCTCATCGTGGATACCTCGTGGCCGTGTTGGACCCGATGATGGGGCTGGTTGTCATCATCATCAACACCTGCATTTTGGCCACCAATGGTGAATGACGGTTAGTGTGTTTTTTTATCTCACTCTCAGATTTGCACTTATCATCACTTTCTTTATGCGTTACATTCGGCTAGTGTTCGTTGAGACTACTCCTTTCTCCGTTTTCTTAGTTTTTTCCTTATATGTTTTTTTATTGTGAATCATGTTATGTGAGCAACTCTGACAATTGCTCAGATTAGTTTGATTTTGGGCCATGTTCTGTTTCTGGTTTGTGAGGTTTTTCAAAGGGAGATACCAAGCATATTCACCATACAATAGATTAGTACATCAGTCTCAATTCAAAACCTAAAGCTCACGAGTCGTTCTCCTGGTGATCTTACCTATTTTTACCAATGTGGAACTTCTAACTCACCTTAAATTTCTAACCATCTTTCCCTCAAATGTGAGAGGCTTTATATATGGCATGCGGGCAAAGTATATTTTGACGGGAGGTTCATAAATAAAGCCTGGTGTTGATATTATAAATAAAGCCTGCAACTCTGGTGAAACTGTATTGTCGTTTGGTTTTTTTACATCAACACAGAGCTGGACAGAAGTTGGAAAGAACTTGGTGTTGATATTACTAGTAAAGTAGCTCTTCATTCTGAGCTGTCAACTGGAGGATTTACTGGCTGCTTACTTCATTATGGCGCATCACATGTTTGTGGAGTTGACGTAGGTTATGGACTGGTAAGGTAACGTGTTAGATAATTCAGTTTTCTTTTGGTTACATTGAAGATGTGATACTGGTTAAGCTATATTGATATATATATATTTTTTCTTTTTGTTAAATGCAAACCCAGCTATGTGGTTTTCCTTAATATTTCTTTAGTTTTGTGTCTAAGGTTTCTTATATTCATTGTTTGTGTTGAATGTTTAATTATGCAGTTATTCCTTAGAGGCTTAACTTACATAGCACAGTACTTTTATTCTGTTACACTTTTTTTCTGGACTTACTTCTATTAGTTTTTAGATTAATAATGATTGTCTGGCTTAACTTTTGACTTTCAATTCTAATGATGAATATATCTTTAGTTTAGAGTACTTTTCTGAGTTTTGAGCACCCATTTTTCTGTATCTGCTCTCTTGGCATAGTGGCCTTCTACTACACCGCTACTTCTTTCGGGGTTGATCGTTATGCCTTATGGTCTAGGATTAGGCACACTAGATCGTACTCTGGTATCATTCCGTTTGTAAAATAGGTTACATTCCAGAGGTATCAGAGAATGACTGCTGCAGCCTTTTCTTTGTCTGAATATGTACGCGTATATTACTGTGAAGTGGACAGGCTGACTCATCGTATGAACTCCAATTGTTAATAATGAATTTATAAAGTGCCTAGGTCATTTTTTTTGGAGTCGACTACAGCTGTTGGGGACACAATTCCTAAGTCGTTTAGCCATAAGTTTCGTCCTCGGTGCTTTCTATGAAAAGCAATTTCTTTTATCTGTAAATAAAACTTAATGTATGTTCAGCCGTTAAATGATACAAAATATGGATTGTTTTATTAATAAATATACACTTCTATTGATCTTTTAATGGTAAAATAAAGAATTGTTGCTATATGTTTGTGCCTAGACCCCCAAAATCTTGATTTGGTGACTTTAGACCTCTCATTCATCTCTATTCTCTGGGTAAGCTCTGAAATATTGTCAACCATAGTCCTACAGTCCAATTACAAGTAAAATATTTCACTAAGAAAAAATTATGATCACGATCTTGTCTCCTATGTCTATTGATTATTAAGTGGTCGGTCATCCTTTGTAAGCCTTTGCGTGATAGACAATTTTTATCCCAATGTGTCAGATGAAAATAACGTCCGTATATTTACAGTTGTGTGCCTGTGGGATTATACTTATAATAGTTTTGTATTAAATAACCATCATTGTTGCTCCTTGTGAAAAAAGAAGAGAAAAATACTATCTCCTCTAACCTTTGAATATCATTTTCTGTTCAGGTAGGAAGAGGGATAGTGAAAGATCCTATTGTCCATCAAGAGGTGCGGGAATTTTTGCTATCTGATCAGATTGTTTATTTACTCAAATCTAATATAATTTGTAGAAATTGAACTATTTGAAGATAAGCATGGAACCAAACGGGCAAACACAATGCTTTATAATATGTCCTTTTTATTCGTATTTATCTCTTTCTAACACAATCTAATTCAAAATAGCTATAAGTTAAAACAAGATATAACACCTTGTATGGATTTACAAATAGTCTTTACATGCAGCAATATTCTCTATGGATTTCTGACCTTCTGTATAAGTTAAAACAGAGTAGTCTTTACATATAGCATTATCCTCTCTATGGATTTCTGACTTTCTGTTTTTGGCTTTTTTTAGTGAAACTCTGAAATTGTTCTACGAAGGGATTGGAGAACTCCAAGTCTGAGCTAATTGTACGATTTCCTCTTCGTAAATAAAACAACACAATATTGTCAAGGTGGAGCTTGAAAAGAGATTTCCGAAAACAATACTCAGCGAGGATTTATGGGGTTGGTTGATCAAACTTGCACTTAAATTGCTCGTAATATTAGCAATATTAGCATCAAACAATACTCAACTATATAAAGACTTAATAGCAATAGACAAGTTATGCATAATTTGAGTTGAATTTATTTTGAATTTGCTGCATATTATATACAGCTGTATTGAATAGGTATATCACTAATTGAATGTTATCTTTATGTATATTTTTACTTGGCTATAATCAATTACATGACATTTTATTAGATGAATTTTCTAGGTTACCCAGGAAATTACCCGCATATTAATCCGGTATTAATCTGTAGGTAGCTTATCCACGAAATTATAATAAAATCTTTATACTTAAAACGAGTCAAATTAATAATTGAAATTTGTTTGTCATATTAGTATTTGCTGCTAGTGGTATTAAGAGATATAGTAACTATTAGGAGACTAAAATGACAATAATTTCAATTTTCTTTATGGCATTCGCCTAATTTCAAAATCTATATTATGATATAATATTTCAATTTTAAGAACTACAATAATTTAATTTAATTTAATTAACAATATTTTCTATGGACTTATTTTTTGTGTGATAATGGCCTAGTCCACAGTCTTAAGATCGTATTACTCATTAGTTGAGTGTTAGTGGACTAAAATCATCAGGTAAAATATTAGGCGGGCATAATTAATTTGGCAGTCTTAAACACACTCAAGATTACAAAATTACTAATGTATCTTACTAATTTGCTAAGCAGAATTAGGTTCTGTTGAAATAATATACCTTATATGCTTTTGATAACCGAAGATAATCGTTAGTCTTTGTGGGACTGTTGCATGATGTCTTGGATTAGCTGGGTCACATTGAAGTGAGAAGAACCTCCTTCTACAGCTGTCTTAGCCATCTCTGCAAGCCCTCTGGCCCTTTTTCTTCTTTCTTCACTTTCACTTCCCTCATCCATTAACTCCCCTATAGCTCTCACTATATCTTCCTTCTTCACCAACACCCCAGTTTTCTCTTCATCACCCCAGAGCACCGGACTTTCCACCCCAACGCTTACACCAATTCTTATAATATTCACAACAAACCTCTCATTGAAGAATTGGTCCCCAAACAATGGCCACGTAAGCATTGGCACGCCAGCGGATATTGATTCTAAGGTTGAGTTCCAACCACAGTGTGTCATGAACCCTCCAATTGCAGGGTGTGATAGTATTAGTACCTGAGGAGACCAACCCAGAAGCAGTAGACCTACCCCCTTGGTCCTTTCCTCAAACCCTGATTCCTTAATCCACTTCATCAACTCTTCTGTTTGATTCCTTTCCCTGATGACCCATATGAACGGTATTTTGGATGCCTCTAAGGCCATACCAAGCTCTATCAACTGCAACGGAGTCAAATTGCATATGCTCCCTAGGCACACGTAAATGACTGAATTTGGTTTTTGCAAGTCAAGCCACTTCATGCAACTTTGGGCATCACTTGATATGTTGTTGTTGTTCCCTCTCTGAGTCTTATCCAACTCATTCCTGTTTCTAAGTGAAACGGGCCCAACAAACCACACTTTATTGTTTCTGGCCCTCTTGAAATCCCCTGCATATGCTTGTTCCAACTCCTCAAAAGAATTCACGACCAGCCCATAAGTAACCGCTTCAGCTGCGGCCATTTTTTCCACAAACTCGCTCCAGTTTTCGTTCATAGGTCTTGACGTCTGTGCTTTTGTGATCTCAACTTTGTCAGGGATGTCGGGTATGGAAAAGTACTCTGAATCTGAGGCTATGGTATCAAAAACCTTAGAAGTGACCAACTTTTGCTGCCACCAGAGACAGAAACAGCTAACGCCGTAGAAAGAAATTCTGGGAACGTTGAATTTGGTGGCGATGTGGGCTGTGTATGCTAAACTCACATCAGAGATTATGCAGTTTGGTTTAGGTGTCAATTGTTCAAACACTTTCTCAGCCGGTTCGTGTAGAATGGTGTTTGCGGCAAGGAAGAAGTTCAAACCCATGCCCATAGAAGGCAGCATGTCAAAATTTTCACACCCTTCTGGGAATCCAGCCTCGTGGGATGGAAATTCGAGTTGAACCAGTCGGAGGTTGAGGCCTGAGTCGGAAGCACGGGAAAAGGTTTCTGAGAAACGAGAAGCGTTATGTACGGTGGTGACTACAGTAACAATCACGTTATTCTGTGCCAATATTGTTGCAAGGTCTGTCATGGGGAGCATGTGGCCTGGGGCCATGAGAGGAAACAGAACGAAGTGAAGCTGAGATTCTTGGGATGCCATTTGGATTTGAATTGGTCGAATGACAAACTCTGAAATTCACTTGTTTATAATCTTTTAGACACTTGTTTTAGAAAGCATGTCATGGCTATTTTCTGTGGTGGAAGAGCTTATCTATGCAAGTTCACGGGTCAAGCCGGCACAGCTTGCATTGGTGGAAGACTTGCAGGTATTGCAAGTCAACACGTCTTTAGTGTTAACCTATTACTTAGATGAATCTTTTATGGTTCTCAGCTAACAAAGAAGATTGGAGCCGTAAGTAAGAACATGACTCGTACATTACACAAGAATTTGAAACATTTGAGTTTGAGTTTCTTGTTAATTAATGTAAAAATCTTATCAACAAACAATTTATAAATACTCCTAAGTGTTTATTTTATTTTTTTTGAGTTTGGAAGCTGGTTCTATCCAACTGGACTCACTTAAACTTCTATCTTGTATAGATAAAAAAAAAAATCTGATTTTCATTGTACATATATTGGGGTTAATTATCAGTTGGAGAATTAGACCATTGGTCAAACTAGAAACAATTACAGAATCGAAAAAAAAAAAAAAAAAAAAAACAAAAAAAAAAAAAAAAAAAAAAAAAAAAAAACTAATTCCTGACCAAGGGAGTGGGGGAACTAGTAAAAAGAGAGAGAGAAAACAAAAACATAGGCAATGACTATAAATAGTAGGAAAAACATTTTGCTCCAGCATGTTAAAAGGGTTTACGATCTTTTTTTTCCCACTCTTTTTCATATTTTAGTTTAGTCTTAAATAAAAAATTGATTTTAGTTTTTGAATTTCTTTTTTTCTTAAATAACAATGTTAGCTAATAAACAAACGACAACATTGACAACCTGGTGTTCATGTCATTACGATTTATGCATATGACGGAATAACACGTGTTGTTTCATAAACCAATGTGAAATTAAAAATAAAACAATAATGAGAACTAAACTAGTTAACCATAACATGATGATGAGTTAAAGTAAATTGATATCTAGTTATTTAAATGCGGTTGTAAATATATTATTATTTTGAAAGTACAGCTGCCCTATTCCTCCATATTACTAAATGACTAAACAAATGTCATCTATAAAGTGGTTTTAGTGGTTTTTGTAGTTGACTTTAAAAATAGACTTAATTAATAATTTAATCTCTATATTTTAACTTATAATTATTATAATTTTTTTTTTCAATTTAGTTTTAATGTTTTTTTTAATTGAGTCTCAATATTTGTCAAATCTGTAATCTATTCAATTAAATTAGCCTGAATGTTATTTAGGTGTCACATGTCAAATTCTAAATCATTTTCTCTTGGAATGTGCCACACAGAGTAGTTTCAAAATAGAAGATAACCTAAATTTTGAAACAATCTAGCAGAAGGAGTCATATCAAGTTTTTTTCAAAAAAATAGGAAATCAGTCTTTTTAAAAAAATAGGAACTCAATTGATTCAAAAAGAAATGTAAGGATCAAAATCAAAAAGTTAAATATAGTGACCAAATTACTAATTAAGTCTAAAGATAAAAATATGAAAAAATTAACCACTTAGACCAGTTAAGAATGTCATTAAAAGCTAAACAAATCTTAATAAATAAAGAAAAAGTATCTTGAACCCTACGTATAAATTTATGGATTGTCCTGGTTTAGCTACATGTGATGGTATTTTTAGAAGAAGTCGAAATGAATATGTGAGTAGTTTTTCGGTTTGTTTAAGAGTGTACTCTTCTATTTATTCTAAGTTGTTATTTATGCCACAGAGCATGTTTCTAGGAGGGTTTTCAGAGACTTTGGTTAAGTAGTGATTCTACTTTAGTTTACCATGGTTTCTTGGATCAATGAGCCGTTCTTTAAAGTCTTAGAAGGAGATGATGTCGATGCTTGTACTTTTGTAGGCATATGTAGTTCAAAGTTTCTCATGTTTTTCATGAAGAAAATTATTATGTGGATAATTTAGCTAATTTGATTTTTATCCATGGAGAACAATATAAGTGGTTCCATATATTTATTTAATTTTTTTTTATAATAGATATAGTTTGTCTATGTTCTGTGAAGTGTAATTTTTTATTATGGATTTTGTGCATTCCTTCATGCTTTGTATTCATTTTTTTTTTATTTTAATACATTTTTATGTGATGACAAATGATTGATGGACTTTAAAATGTCTGTATAGTTGAGATGTCAAAATTTATAGTGATGCATGACATGAGTTTATTTGAAAACTCAATATGGAGGTAATCTCTTAATTAAATAAACCAAAGGATTAACTCTTTCTTATTTTATTAATAATTAGGAACTAATAATTTCCTGAATAAATAACTTGCGATTAGAAACCGGTACTTTCCGAGTGTTCTCTTCCTCCTTGTGGTTCATAATGAGCTTCTCATTGAAGAACTGTTCAGCAAACATCGGCCAAATTAGCATTGACATTGTTTAACCTTGCTGCATTGAGGGGTGTAAGGAAAACGGTGACAGAAACGACATTGGCTGCGAGTAATTTGGCGATCTCTGTGAAGGGAATGAGATGGCTTGAGTTTGGGAATCCATGGAGTGAAGGGCAAGACTGTGGCCTTGAGTTCATTGTAATAAGGAATGGATGAAAGCATATAAAAGAGAACCAGAAAAGCAGGATTCCAAGAAGGTTCAAGCATAAAAGGATGACAATGTCTTGTCTATTTACCATTCCTTTAAAGGATATATATACAAACTATTATTGTATGGAAAGAAAAGACAAAATAGAAATACAGAAAATAACACCTCAGCATATTTTAGAATGCTGATAACCAAATGCAGCTAGAACATAGAAGAAAAAGAGGATAATACTAATATTTTAGAATGCTGATAACTAAATGCAGCTAGAACATAGAAGAAAAAGAGGATAATACTAATTGAGGTATTGCATTTCATTTCGTTTAGCGTACTTGTAATATAATGGTCGTGATAAACGATATACAAGAATAAAATGCCAATGAGAAAGGAATGTGGCAATCTTTGTCTTCTCTGAAATTTTGGGGTTCTGCTACTACCTTTGCACTTCCAACTCTTTCTTCCGATAGTTATAGATAGAGTAATGATATGTTGGTACACCCCAAAATATATTACAGGTTGCTCTTTTTTTTTATTCAACTGAAAAGCTTTTATCTTTGATTTGGATGTTCCATGAACTCTTTGACAGATTCAGCGAACTTCATGCTAAGTGCTTCAAACTATCTTCTCAAATTCAAAACCTGCATCTTCTTTGTTTTATTTAACTTATCTCAAGTTTTCTTGACATTTTTAGAGTAATCATGATACAAATATTATCATATAGAGTTTCGTGTGCAATAACGGGTGTTTTTACTTTATTATTTTGTTATTATGACTTTTGAGTTTGGTACTCTTGAGTAAGCAATGGAGTTTCAATCCTACATCTTGCACTACCTTTGAACTCTGAAGTATGTCCTTATTTTGACAGCCCATAGTTGATAGTTCTCACTAGAAAAACAATAGGAAGTGAAAGTTATGAACTTTTATTGGAAGCCAGTTTTACTTTGAAGAATATTTGTGTGTAATTTTTCTCCAAAACTTTCCACTTCTTTTTTCCGCAAAGAACATAAATACAAATAAAGAAAGTAATTATCACAAACATACGGAAATTATCATAAGTAGTTTATTTTAATTTATAAAAAAAAAACCTCAATATTTCATCTAAGGCATTTTGAAACTTGCTATGTCTTGAATTAGGAGAGACATATTCTTGTAAGACGAGCCACCTTCTTCCACTGTTTTCTTTGCCATGTCTGCATAGTTTCTAGCCCTTTCCATAAACACTTGTTTTTCTTTGCCTTCACCCATTACCTTCTCAATAGAATCTGCAACATTTTCTTTTGTCACCTGAACTCGAGCCTTATCTTCCTCTCCCAAGTGCACAACAGATTCAGCTCCCAAACTTACCCCATTCTCCACCACTTGTACAACAATCTTCTCATTCAGAAACTGCTCAGAAAACAAAGGAAAAGTCAGCAACGGAACCCCAGCACAGATCCCTTCAAGTGTTGAATTCCATCCACAATGTGTCAAAAACGCTCCTATTGCTCTGTGTGACAATATCAACACTTGTGGCACCCAACCCTTTATCAGAATCCCTCTCTCTTTCACCCTCTCTTCAAACCCATCTTCCAAGAGCCACTTCTCCATTTCCTCTCTTCCATATGCTCCTCCAAGCACCCAAATGAATGGCCTTTTGGTTGCTTCCAATCCTAACCCTAATTCTATCAATTGCTCAGGAGTTGCACGGTTTAGGCTACCAAGGCACACATAGATCACAGACCTTGCAGGCCATGAATCAAGCCACTTCACATACCTATCTTCATCACTCCAGTTTCTCTTATTTCTCAGAGCCTTCTCCGTGTAATCCTTATTGCACAGCGACACAGGTCCAACACACCATACCTTATTCCCCGTAACCCTTTCATACTCTTTCACATATTCAGCTTCCAACTCTTCAAAACTATTAACCACAATCCCATGTCTTTTTTGCAGCTTTTCTTGTCGCCTCGCGACAAGCTTGCAATTTCAAGTCTTTGCCAGGATGGAATAACCCGGGGAGTTGAGACCTTCGCAATTCGATTCTGTGGGGCATTCCAGGCACAAGAAATTTCTCATCATAAGACAAGCCTTCATGGACCTTTTCCTTGTTCAAAATGTAGCAGCATAGGAGATAGAAACAATTAGATGCTTCGAATATTATTCTTGGGACGTTGAACTTGTCAGCAACATCAGCCATTCACACGAAATTTTTGTCGGCAATTATGCAGCTTGGAAAAGGCCTTTGGTTTTGAAGAAGCTCTTCTATTGGTCGCTGCATCAAGTTCACGGCGACAGTGAAATTGGATAGGAGATCCATTGAAGGCACAGCGTCTGCGCTCTCACACCCCTCTGGTAATCCAGCCTCAGCCCATGGAAACGGAACATGCAGAATCTGGATGGGTGAGCCAGATTGAATCTCTCTGTCTATGCTAGCTTGGAAGTGGATGGAGTTGAGGGTTGTGGTGACTATACTCACTTTCACTTTGCGTCGTGCAAACATTTTGGCCATGTCCACCATGGGAAGAAGATGACCCGGGGCCATTATTGGGACGAACACAAAGTGGAGGTTGCAAAGGGGAGTTGAATCCATTAATTGCAAGCTTCTGTGTTGGGTCTTTCTGAGAAAATTCTTGTTATTTCTCTGCTCTCCAACTCTTTTTCTTAACGAGTATTCAATTTGTTCATCTAGGTGTTAATGGATAGGTCCTTAATGAATCCGAATATCTAATATGAAATGAACGAATTTTGTGTCTCTGCTCACTCTTTCAGATCCAAATCCAATTACATATTTTGTTTTTATTGATAACCAAATACTCGTTGTAAGGCATGCATATGGTATGAGTTCCAAGGATGGACACGACCTGAGTTGAACCACCTAAATTGAGACACGATTTTGTGCTTATAGACAGAACATAAATAACACTTGTTACTTTCCAAAACGCAACGGTTAAAGAGTTTGGTGTTTTTCATTCCCGTGATTTGGACAAGAAATTTCCACCTGGTTTTTCGTCGCCTCTGTTTAACGAAGCAGAGTTTGAGTTGGCGTGGTTCAGTGGAGGTTGATTCTTGATTAGGAATGGTAACTTGGTGCGGGACGAGTTTTTTTATCTTATATTTATTTTTGTAAAAAAAATTCATTTCTATTTTCATATTTTAATTCAAAGGATATCAAACTTTTGTCTCAATTTCATCTTCACCGGGTATGATCTCATACTTGTACCCATTTTCTTACTACTTCAATATTAATTTGTATAAAATAATAAAAAGTTACGGTAAAGGAAACATAATGTTATCAAATATTCAATATTAGAAAGATGATTGTTTTTTCGATATCAAATACTTGGAAATAAATTATAATTGTCTACATTTTATATTAGAATACTAAATAAAAATTTCATGAGAATCAAAATATTTATTAAATTTTCAAACATTAATGAAACCTAGTTGATAAAATTTAAAAATATTTTTTAAAAAATATGAAAGAAAAACTAATATTTAAATTAAAATATATTTTAAATGTTTGTTTACCTCATTTTTTTAAATTTTAATGAATCTCTTTTTCATACACTAATAAAAGTTATAATACATTACTTGATAAAAATGACGCAAAGAACAAATAATAAACATAATAGTAAAATTTTGACATAGATCTTGTATATTTGAACTTCAATATATGTTGGATGGTGATAAAAAAAATATTCATGGCAATTCCATAAGATTTTATATTGTAGTAAATAAAATTTATTTATACAATTATAGTGAAAAAATTACAGTATGATTGATAATGAGTTAGAAAATAAAAAATAACTAGATAAAATATATTGAAATAATATTATACATGATGAAAATAAACAACAAATAAAAATATTAAAAAATTAACAAATGTGTCTTAGAAACAATTTGAAAGACTATTGAAAGAAATTGCACAACGAAAAACAAATGTATAATTAAAGGTATGATTAGATGAATAATACCTTAGAGATCTAAGAAAACTTTTTCAAATGTCAACATATATACTCAATAGTTGAGAAATAACGGAAAATTGTTTTAGCAAAACAAAATAGTTCTTCAAATGAAACAAAGATGAATAATAATAAGTAATTTTTTTTTATATTACCTAGTAAATGAAAAGTTGATGCTATTAAATTTTTAAATTGAGAGTATTAACATTCTCATGTGAAAAAAAAATATAAAAATAAATGTGAGACAAAAAAAATTTAATTGACATACATCATTTTAATTTAATTACATGAAGGTTATGATAAGATGAAAAATATATTAGAGACGCAAATGAATTTTGTGACAAATCAAATAATTAGAAGAAATAAAAAATAAAAAGTATATATATATATATATATATATATATATATATATATATATGGTTACTTAATTAATTATGAATATTTTAATAATTTAAATGGAGACGAAGGCATGGTGGGGACATGTATTGTGGTAGGGACGAGTATTGTGGCGGAGATATATACATTCCTATACCCATCCTCATATTCAATTGAAAAAGTCAAAATTCTCCAGATCCATACTCATACCCATATCCAGTCAATGCAGAAATTCTCCGTCGAAATGGAGATGAATTTGGACAATACATACAGAGACGAATTTATTTGTCATCTCTATTCTTGATCATCGGGTGTCACGAAATTTAGGTTGTAATCTCAAGTCAAGATGAAATTAGGATGAAAAATAATAATAATTTAAAAGTTAAATTTTGAAAACCTTTTTTATATGCTTTTATAATATGTAGTAGTTTTAAAATATAAAAAAATAAAAATTCACTTAAAAAATACAAAAAAATAAAAAAAATTATCAAAATTTAATTATTAAAATATCATTTTTGAATGAGTATTACGCCACGGGGATTAAGAAAACATCATGACCCATAAACAGTTGAATCCATGAAACTCGATAATTCCATAATGCTTCAGTTGATGACATTATTAAGTATGGAATGGATTAATAATATTTGAATTTTTAAATTATACACAATTATTTAGGCTCCTTGTATAATTTAATAACAGCTTCATAAATATAACAATTTACTAATTTTCTTTTTTATTTTTTGGCAAGCATAAAAACCGAAAAAATCTGATAAACTTAGAACAAAAAAGTAATGGCTGAAAAATATCAAAGTATGAAAACATCCGTGAAAAAAAAACATCAAATCAACAATGTCTAATCTTAGTGAAACAGATGATCATGTTTCAACTCAACTGAAATTCAATTGATGAATCACTGAAAAAGTTATATAAGAGAAAAGAAAATAAAAAAATTCAAATTTTATATTTTTTATATAAAATATGAAATTATCTAATTTTAAATAAATAAATTATCCTTATAAATTTACGTAATTTTTTTAGAATCTCTTCTAAATAAAACTTTAAATAAAAAAATATTTTAATTTTTTTATTAAAATAAATTATCCATTGAATTTCTCATAAGAAGAATTGCGCCTAAATCCTTTGGATACATAGTTTTTCCTTGTCATTGTTACATGGTTTTTCTTTATTTAAATATTATTTTGGTTTTTTTAGGGTAATTTATTTAATTATTTTCTTTGCGCATTATATTTGGTCTTTGGTTTATTAGAATATGTTGATTTTCATTACGCCATTTAAATCGATAAAGATAAAACCGATAAAGATAAAATGTATACACCGATGGTCATATTAATTATGGTTATATGTGTTTTGTTTAAATAAATTTTTAGTTTAATTAAATTCGTTCAATTTAATTTTATTTTTCATTTCATCACTTTTATTTTTTATTTTATAATTTTTTTTTCATCACTATTGTTATCATATCCATAATTATCACCTTATTAAAATACTACAAGAAAATATCTCATTAATATTAAATTTTAGTGATTAAAATTTAAGTCATTATAATTTTCGATTTAAATATCAAATTATAAAATAAAAAGTATGATCATTATTATAAATAAACATTTATCGACATGATTCATCGTCGTCTTAACATTCCGTAAATCAAAGATCCACTTTTCGTGCTTCATACAGACAAAGCTTAAGCAAAAACACCCAGTTTAAAATTTAAGAGGGCGATCTGAGTCAAGCTTAAGGCATCTCTGAACATAATTTACTCTAAAAAAACATTTGGTGTGCCATTTTGTTGTGACATTTTCGAACGAACGATGTCTTGAATTAGCAGAGACATGTTGTTGTAAGATGAACCACCTTCTTCTACTGTTTTCCTTGCCATGTCTGCATAATTTCTTGCTCTTTCCCTCATCACTTCTTTTTCTCTGCCTTCACCCAATACTCTCTCAATTGAATCCGTAACATAGTCCCTCGTCACCTCTACTCGAGCCTTGAATTCATCTCCCAAACGCACAACAGTTTCAGCTCCTGCACTCACCCCAGTCTCCACCACCTGCACCACAACCTTCTCATTAAGAAACTGCTCAGCATACAGAGGATAAGTCACCAACGGAACCCCTGCACAGATCCCTTCAACCGTTGAATTCCATCCACAATGTGTCAAAAACGCTCCTATTGCTCTGTGTGACAGTATCAACACTTGTGGCACCCAACCCTTTATCAGAATCCCTCTCCCTTTCACCCTCTCTTCAAACCCATCTTCCAACAACCATTTCTCCATTTCCTCTCTTCTATATGCACCCCTAAGAACCCAAATGAATGGCCTCTTTGTCGCTTCCAATCCCAACCCCACTTCTATCAACTGCTCTGGCGTTGCACGGTTTTGGCTACCAAGGCACACATAAATCACAGACCTTTCAGGCCATGAATCAAGCCACTTCACATACCTATCTTCATCACTCCAGTTTCTCTTACTTCTCAGACCCTTCTCCGTGTCATTCTTATTGCACAGCGACACAGGTCCTACACACCATACCTTATGCCCCGTAACCCTTTCATACTCTTTCACATACTCCCCTTCCAACTCTTCAAAACTATTAACCATTATCCCATATGCTTTTTTCGCAGCTTCCCTTATCGCCTCACGAAAAGCTTGCAACTTCAAGTCCTTGCCAGGGTAGAATATCCCGGGGAGTTGACACCTTCGCAGTTCGATCCTGTGGGGCATTCCGGGCACAAGAAATTTCTCATCATAAGGCACAGTTTCGTGGACCTTGTTCTTGTTTAAACTGTGGCAGCACAGCAGATAGAAGCAACTAGTCCCGTCGAATATTATTCTAGGGACATTCAGCTTCTCTGCAACCTCAGCCGCGCACAGGAAATTTGTGTCGGCAATTATGCAGCTTGGAAATGGGGTTTGGTTTTGTAGAAGCTCTTGGATTGGGCGCTGCAACAAGTTCAGGGCGACATTGAAGTTGTATAGGAGATCCATTGAAGGAAGAGTGTCTTGGCTCTCACACCCCTCTGGTAATCCAGCCTCGGCCCATGGAAACGGAACGTGCAGAATCTGGATGGGTGAGCCAGATTGAATCTCTCTGTCTATGCTCTCTTGGAAGTGGATGGAGTTGAGGGGTGTTGTGACTATGCTCACTTTCACTTTGCGTCGTGCAAACATTTTGGCCATGTCCACCATGGGAAGAAGATGACCCGGTGCCATTAACGGGATGAACACAAAGTGGAGAGGTGTTGAATCCATTATTTGCAAGCTTCTGTGTTGTGGGAGACTCTGCCAATGAGAACGCTCTCACTTTACCTTTTAATAAGGAGGTTGTTAACAAATACCATACATAATGCACACTGCGACACTAAGCTGCCATATGCTGTTACATCCAAAGCTGTAACATGCGTGGAAAATAGTACAAAAGCGACAAATTTAAAAATAAATAAATAAAGTTCAAGAATATATAAAACTAGGACTTGTATCCGTGCGTTGCACGGGTTTTAAAAAATATAATATATTTATTATAGTAATTTAAATTTAATACTTACCATTAAAAATTAAAAATTGAATTGGACCCAAAACTCTGCCCCTTCTCTCTATCTATCCAAGGGATGGAAGGGCAGAGGCTTTTGGTGTCCCCTCCAGTCGAGAATTAGGGCCTCACAATGAGTAGCCAATAT
>Ga0209589_1003911_pt1 | contig 25913 bp, 12 predicted proteins | sample CowpeawhiteBW_FD_187525 | JGI IMG/M metagenome (GOLD analysis project Ga0209589, IMG submission 187525) | Root nodule microbial communities of legume samples collected from California USA - Cow pea white BW (SPAdes) (version 2) | ecosystem: Host-associated > Plants > Roots > Nodule | place: USA...
TTAGACACCACTTTTACACCAAAACCTTAAGGCAATGTTGTTATGGGCCTTTATTCTTATATAGTGTTTAACTTTGTCTTTTCTATCCAATGTGGGACTTTGACTCACACTTGGACTATTCCCAACAATAAATGAATTTCTTCTATAGGAATTGAAAATGAAACGATATCTTATTTCGTGTTAATTTAACATTAATGTATTTGATGAGTAATGAAGATGACTGCAACAATACTTTAAAATATGAAAAATCATATTTTGACACTCTTTATTACATTTATAAATAAAAATATAACTTAAAATATCAATATAAGTAGTTTTAAAAATATCAATTACCTCTAAAAACAATTGTACATATGGAAGTTATATTGAAACCATTTTCTATACACGAAAATATGGAAAAATGAATCATCAACTTCCACGATATTAATTAATACTAGATATATACATGGATAAAGAACAAAAAGCATATGATATGATAATAAGAAAGATAAAATAAGTGTTTTAAAATGGGTATATAAAATGAAGCTTTGTAGATTGTCCAAAAATACATATGGAAAGAGGTGTGATAGAGAAGAAGAGACACATATTTGAAGTATTTTTTGCAGCAACTTCCTACTTTTTCTTTCTACGAGGTTGATTCTATGAGACGACAACAAAATCCATCTTTTAAGTTCAAGAACGAGACTTAAATCTTGTAGTTATGAGAACTTCCACAAAGCACAAACATGATTACTAAAGCAAAAACTTTATTATAATATTCCTGGTCTGATATTTCATAGCCTATTGATAAGCATCTGGTGTACATATATAAAATAAAATATGATGCTAATTTATTGCCTCATAACACACACAAGTAGTGACTCCGATGAAGAAACTCGCTTACATATCTCCTCATACACGACCAAAACATTGAATACGAAGAGAGATGACAGTGTATATATATATATATATATATATATATATATATATATATATATATATATATATATATATATATATAGGTTCATTTATTTCATTATTAGCTTTCGAGGTCTTCAAGGGCCCTTCCCAGGTTTCTTAGTGTGCCTTGGGTTGGCTCCTGCCTCATCATAATCCAACACAAAATCATGACCAAACAGCTTCCTTGACTTCACCTTCATTGAAAACCAATACCAGAAAAAAGTAACATGTCAGTTTATAAAACATTGTGGAAACTATATATGTACCACATTATAAACCAAACCAAACCAAACAAACATGTATGTTTCCGACATGAAATGTCTTGACCATGTAACAAAACAAGAGGACAAGGGGGTGTACCTGTAAAGTTAAGCCATGATGATGAGTAGGATGCATGTTTTCCCTGAAGCCTTGAGCCAAACCTGTAAGGAAATAAAAACTCTTGTGTTATATATGTGTGTGTAGAAAGAGGTAATTGTATGAAAATAGGTAGAGAAGATGGTGGTGACCTGAAGATGAGAAGGGAAGGAGGAGCAAGAGAAGAAGTAGAAGGAAAGTGTTGATCTTAAGGGCCATGACAGAGGAATGAAGGTATGAAAAATATACGTGTCTTGGCAGGGAAATGGAAGCAGGAACACCCCTTTTTAATATTGGAGAGGAGAGTGGTGTTGTGATGGTGTACCCCACCCAATACCAACAGGGTGATGATGAAATGCAATAACTTGTAGGCTTTAACGCACAACACTTAAGTCAACTGTACTATTCTGTAGGACTATACATAATTGCGTCAAAGAAAAGATAGTGATTGTTTGCATGTGCACATTCCCAACATTTCCTGCATGGCTCAAAATCAGCTTCTCCACCTTTTCCCAAGTCAACATGGCTATATACTAATTACAGTTTTTACCAACATAATCTTATCTCTTAATCACGTTGTTAGAGATTTTGATTTGATTTCCAAGTATATGTTTCCATCGAACATGTCCATTTTTAAATCTTTCGGGAGATTAACTCTTAGGGATACATGGGTTGATCCAAAAATTACTTTTCTACTTTGGTTACAAGTAAAGTTATTTTCTTTCCCTGTTACGATCAGTATAAGACGCACCATTGATGCATAATCGTGTGTGCTTGTCTATTTATCGATGAATATGGTGAAGACCACATTGAGATGAATTGGGTGGTGAAAGCTGGTAAAAGGTTGTCGTGTATTTCAAACTTTCCGTGGTACCTATCACCACTTTGGTGGAATGGTGGTTTGAGTCCTCACATTTCGCTTCGTCACTTTCTATATAGTCAATGGATGGAGACAGAGATGGAGAGTGGGCTACAGAAAAATTCAAATAGGGAGCAAGAAGAGAGTTGAATTAATGTGGAATGCCCCTTAGTGGGTGCATGCACTAATATGCAGTGTTTGTTTTTCAACTACCATTACAGGTTTAATCCTACATTTAAGGCAAGGAAAATTGTTAACTTAATCATCCTTTAGGAGACCATAATCTATACGTTGCTGGTAATGATTGTTTCAAAAATGGAGTAGTTAGGCTTCCTAAAAACTTTTTCTGCTTTTAGCAAATATAGTATGAAACTTGTAATGTGTGCAACAGAAGACTATAATATTAGGCCTTATAAATAGCAAAACACTAGAGATATTCCCACGTGCATATGTAGCATCTTGTTCCTTCAAGTACGTACTATACAACCAAAAAGGTTCCATTGGAGTTAGAACTTGACAGTGCCCTAAGTACCATCAATAATATTCTTTGCACGCATGATGATGAAGATTTTTCCATGCACAATTGCTTCTATCTTTGCCTGCATATCTTATATAATCTTTGCCCATAGACGCATCTGCTCAATTCCTTATACTACCATTCTGATTTGTGTGGTTTAGCATTGCTCATACCAACAATTGGAATAAAGAATAAACTATATGCAGTGTTTGTTTCAACTGGAAAAAAGCCATCGCAGAATTACAAAAATGTAGTGTTGGCAAATATGCACTGCTCTTAATTGGAGTAAACAGAGAAGGGTGCATATTTTTGTGTGTTGAACCATTTTTATCCACACAAAGACATTGCATATGTGAGTGACACTGTTTTCTAAATCTGGAACTGAAGAGTCAAGTGAGAGATTAATGCATTGAGTCACTACAGAGATGCTCAAAGTGGAGATGCTGTTCATTTTGGAAGCTTAGTGTGATTTTCTGTGGGACAAAATTTTAATACAGTTCTTTCTATAACTTTTCTCCCATTACAATTGGAATTTTATTTTGTTCATGTATATGCTTTGAAATCTTCTGAAACTAAGATAGTTTTAGAAATGCATGATGAGTTTGTTCTGAGATTAGTGATTCGTAATTAGTAATTAGAGATGGAAGATGGATTAAGAAGAAATGAAAATAGAAGAGAAAAGTGAGAATAGCGAATCTGATTCACATGGAAAGCAGTGGTTTATGAGATACATTTGGTGGGAGTGAGATCAGAAAAGCTTAGAAGCACTTTGTCTGAACTAATTTAAAAGTAAGAAAGGTACCCATATTTGATCCCTTCTCCATTAAAACTCAAAAATGTGTAGAGAATGGAAAAAACCTAACTTTAACCATTTTTTTTTCCTTTGACAATACATATTCCTATGATGGCTTTTCAAGGTCTCATGAGACAAAAATACACTTGTTTTTAGTTTAGGTTGAGTTTTGAATGCAGTGTTACTGTTTGGACTTTGAATGTGCGTTAACTCTCACAGTTACTTCATTCTCCTGTACAATTAAGAAAATTATTAAATTTTGATAATTTTTTTTATAATATAATGTGTCATTTTTTTAAAGTGGTTTTGATTTTGAAAGATTGAGAATGAAAAAAATAAAATAATAGAAAATCATTCAAAAAATATCACCTAAAATTATAAGAGAAAGTTGTCAAAAATTTAATAGTCAAAAAATTATTTTCGAAAAGAAAACTACTCGGTCGGAGAGGTGATAAATAAGTTATTTACTTTTAGTAGAGAAATTTAAATAATGGGACGAACGATTATTTTTTTTTAATAACAAAATGCTATTTTACTTTTTTTTTAATTCTAAAAAATTTATATAAGTATTCTCGTAATCATTTGTCACCGAAAATTCTCTTATTGGGATTATTCGGAATATGGAAACAAAAAAATCTAATATCAAATAGTCCCTTAAATAAATACCCATTTTCACTTTTTATTATTTCTTAATTTATATATAATCATGTTCAATTAGATAGATTAAAGAAATGAGATAGAAAATGGCTCAATAATAATTACTTTCATAATAACTTCATTCATCTCTCCTATATTAAGAAAAGAACTTTACCTCAATTATACAAAATTATTTTATAAGTAAATATAATATAAATTTATCCACCAGTTAATACTTATACTTATATCATTACAAAGTTTATGTATTACAAATATTATTCAGGAATATTAACTTACTTAGTAAATTTATACATTAGTAAAGAAAGTTAAATTAATTTGTATTCCTGAATTATCTGAAAAATTTTAAATAAATTATTATGCTTTGGGAAGATTACAGTTAGCTTGTAAAAGTTTAAAATCAATTTTTTATTTGGGCCTTACGTATATTTTAAGTAAGGTTCTCTTAAATATAAATTAATATTTTAAGTACAAATTTCCGGATAGTTCAACTGTCGGGTTCAAAGTTTAATTATTTAACAGATCCCTAAACTACTGAAAAATAAAATTTTGGTTCGCACAATTAAAAAACTTCGAAAATCTAGTTAGGGACTCACCTAAATCATGTATTTTTTTAAGTTTCCATTAATGAAAAACTACATTGAACCATAATAATAATTGCACCAATATAAATGGTAACCTATAAATATCAAATGTTTTCGTTCAATAATAACTTTTTTCATAACTCTCTATCAATATATTTATTCTAATTTACTTACAAATAATATATATATATATATATATATATATATATATATATATATAGAATTTTTGTAAAATAATACTAATTTATTATTATTATTAAAAGGAGATAGATAGACATATATTGTATGTGATTTGTGTTGCCATGTGTTACATCTGTCTAAATTAATTATGAAAAACAATTAAAACTATTCATTCCATCTCATTCCCTCAATGAAGAAGATAGATGGGATGTAATAATGGCTTTCAACTATTTTTTCTTTTTCTTTTCTTTTTCATTGTTATTATACAGATTAAGACAATATTATTAGAATCAGCCATGTTTTTCAAATAAAAAAAAAAATCTATTAGAAGTATTATTAGTTTTGAAATTTAATGTTTTGTAACTTTGTCTCTATAATATAGTTTAATAATTTAAAAGAAAAGAGCATATAAACTATATTTAACTCAACTGTTAAATAATATGAGATCTTTAAATGTATCGACCTACAAAAAATAAAAGGTCTTTATATAAATTAAAATTAAACTATAAATTAATTAAAAAATTATATTTAACAAATTTATATAGAATTTTCATAAATCAATTAAGTTATGAAATTTATTACCTAAAGATATGAAATCTGAATTGCGCCACGTATAGTTGGATTTATACGGTAAAAACTTTTGTCCAATGTCAGCTTGCCTTAAGATATATTCAAATTACACTTTTGGTCTACAAAATGATCTATGTGAAATAAAAAATAGAAAATAAAAATAAAATCAAGAATAAATAAGTTGAAAAAAATACAAAAAATAAAATAAAATAAAATTAGAGAGTTGATTGTTCAATAACAAAAATAGAAAAAATAACTTTAAAACTATATAATTTGATTAATTTAATAATAAATAAAATAAAACGTGGTAAATAAATAAGAATGGACGAGAAGTAATACAATATGTCTCACTTATTACCAAATTTTTATTTTTATTTTTTACTTTTAAGTTTTGTCAACATCTTATATTTTTCCGCATGATAATGATATTTTGATACTTAAACAAAAAATTATACTCATTTATCATTATTTATCACTACATTTTCTTCTCTTTTTTCTTATAAATGTAAAAGTTCACCTTTTTTATCACTATTTTATTTTTATAGTGGATTGTCAAATAATTATTTTTAGTGTCAAACATTTTTTTTTTCTTATTTTTATCTTACTTCATTCTCTTTCAAGTATCTAACTGTCGATAGTGCAAGTAAGAGTTTTGGCATTGATTCTTTTGATAATTTTATTTTGATTCTTTAACCGAAGCATATTCAAACAAGATAAAAAAAAGTAGGGCTTTAGGCCTTGGTTTAGAACCGAGACATGTTCTTCACTTTATGTTTCAGTTGTTTTTGAACTGAAGCTTTTTTTTTTTAATTTACTGTTTCAATACCATCGTGCTTCCTAGCATTTCCTTTCCTAGCACCACTGCAAAACCACCAACAAACAGAGTCACCACCACCATTCCCAATAACACCACAGAACCACTCACTTGAAATTTTTGCAACTGATCTTCCAAAACATAGCATAAGACCAGCGATTCCTTGAGCATAGAGTTCTCAAAACCTCTTTGAGCAAAAACCTCAGTTGGTTTCTCGCAAAAGAGGTTCTGAAACTGGTAAAAAGTTTTATCATTTTTCAAATGCAATGGATTCACATTAGCATTCATTCACGTAGAAAGTGAGAGAGAGAGAGAGAGAGAGAGCAAAAATCACATTCCTGAAAAACTAAATACCACGACACGATCCTCTCTCTGGCTATTTAGTTGGTAAAAAGTTTTATCATTTTTCAAATGCAATGGATTCACATTAGCATTCATTCACGTAGAAAGTGAGAGAGAGAGAGAGAGCAAAAATCACATTCCTGAAAAACTAAATACCACGACACGATCCTCTCTCTGGCTATTTAGTTCTCAATCCCCGCTTCACTTTTTCTCCAGATCCAAGTTCACGATAGTCAATTTCTAACACGAGATAGTCATCCACTAACAGAGGAAGTTCTAAAGAGTGAAAAAGGAAGATAGAAAGAAGGAGAGTGCGAAAAGGAAGAAGAACGAGCTCGAGAGTGACACAGTTGAAAAGAAAAAGTATGGTTGTGGTGAAGGAGTGGAGCGACGCAGATGGAAAAGCTTTGGTAGAGATGTAAAATTTTAACATTTGGTAGACGAATAAGCCTCGATTCTTTAAATAATTGAGATATATACTAGTATAGGCCTATATATGTCTCAGTTATTTTAGAACGAGACCTATAGTTGTGTTAAAAATTTCAAAAATGTCACCACATTTCGAAATACTTTGATTTTCTTGAAACCAAAACATACGAGACAATTCCGAAAGTTTTTTTTACATTAGTGCGTAAACAATCAACTTTTGATGAAGTTAAAGTAATTTTGATTATTCTAAACTATGATAAATGAACTAATTTTAATTGCTATGAAATGTGGACTCATTCATATATCCAATCATCGAAACTAGGTAAAAGTTAATTACAAATACTAGATTGCTATGTCATTTTAGGGAAATGATTTGAGAGATTGTAGGTTGATGAATTTGAGGGAGAATACACAATAATGTGGTGTTATTTATTTAAAGAATTTTGAAAGTGAAATTGGAGAGATTTATAAATAAAAATTATAAAAGTTTATAAATCATTTGATGAATGTGACACGTAAAGATATCTTTTAATAAATTAAGTGATAAAATTACATATTTGTTCTTATGATTAAAATATATAAAAAATGAAATGTAATTAGTGAAAATTAATTTAAATAAAATCTAGATGATTTTTTATATAAAAAAATTAATGATGTAATTAATCTAAAATAAAATATGACTAGTTAAAAATATTTTTTATTAAATATTGAATTTTAAAAAAATAATACTATTATGAATTAATTACTTTTGTAATTATAACTTTTATTAGTATTTTATTTAGATGTTTATTTTTTCGTTAATATTATTTTCAATTTATTTCCAATATTACTAAATTATTAATTCGTTTTTGTTATTATGATTATTAGTTATGATAGATAAAATGTTATAAATTTTAGAAAAAAAGTAAGGATTATTTAATGATTATATTGTTCATCTCCTAACATCATCTCATTTTAGGAGAGACAGAATCTCATATTTCTCTCAAATACTCACAAATTCATTGAAAGAACAAATATGTTATTCTTACTTATTCTCTCACATATAGTAAATACTCTGAATGAAACAAAATATGTAATTTTTTTGAGGAGGGGGAATAGGATGATTTTAATTTTTTTAACTTTGTTTAAATACATGAGAAATCATATATGACAATTGTATGCGGATCATTCAACCACTTTTTATAATTTTTTACCTTACCAGACATAATATTTTATATTAAAGTAAAAGAAAATTCACATTTATCTCTTTAGATTTTGTTAAATTATATTCACCTTAAAAGAAGAAATCACTTTTTTATGTTTTAATAAAGTAACGCACGCATTTCTTTTATTTAAAGTTAAATATTATTGACTGAATAAAATTGTGAATTTTCTACATTATAATTTGAATATTAAAATAGAATTTTTGTTTTATAAAAAAGTTTAATGATTTAATTAATTATCGTACATTAATAATATATAAAAATATTGTCACCCGATAAACATATAAAAGAATTATATACTTGGAGAGTTATTTTAATTTAAAATAAAGGGTTAGATTTTTTTTTTACACAGCAATTAAATAAACAGTAAATATAACTAAAACAAGGAATGTAAATATTGTTTTATTAACAAGATAAAGAAGACAAGTTTTAATTTTAGAATGAATATAATGAAAACCCCTGAATATAATGTATAAACTATCATCAGTCTACTAATATACAAGCACAACTCAGTTGATAAACTTTAAATTAATATTTGTATATTGAATACAATACCCACTTGTAAATCTTATTAATTTCCATTTGTAGTTTTTTATTTCACTATGTTCTTCTATCTCATCAACCAAGACAAACGTTTTCTTTAAAAAACAAAAAGGCACAAGTTTACTCGATAGATAATTATTATAAAAGAAAATTGACACCTTAAGATGTATATAAATGGAAGTAAATAGATGACAACATATAACAATAATATAAATAAAAATTAAAAGATGAACATAAAGTTTTAGTAGTGAAATGAAAAAAATAACTAGCAGTAACTATAAGCAAATGAAGTTGCATTTTAGTATTCTTAATTATTGTCCTTATACGAACTCATCAATTTGCGGTGCCTTCTGGTTCTTCCAGACAACCAACCAACGACAACATTAAAATTGCAGATATTATTAGCAACAAAGTCTACTCTAAGAATTATTGATGATTTTAATGACTCCAAATTTTTTCTTTTGCAAACTATATTTAAGGTTTATAGTTATTTCATTATCAGATTCCACATCCCAGTTAACAAGGCATTATACAAACAAATAGATAAGAACGAAAATAAGTGATCATTCAGGATATGATCTCGTCTACCCAAAAAAGGGTGATGGAGTTTGAAAACTGCCTACGAAACTGGCGAGACATTATACAATTTTATGTTGGTAACAAAAAGATTCAAATCACCAAAAACCATAATGAGATATGCAGGAACACGGCAAAATTATCAAAGTCGCCAAAATTCACAAACTTTTTACTTAGACAAGAGAAAGATAACACGAATACAGGCTATACCCAGATGACTCCTTCCAACAAGTGCAACAACAATCCACCAAACTAGTTCTTTTGGTAACATCACAATATACGGCAAGTTTCTTTTTTGTATCCACATGAATAGCCAATATATATGATGTACATATGCATTTTAAAACAAAGGAATTAAAGGTTGATGATTTCATGAATGCATGATGATTTTTTCCCTAAGAAACCAACTGACAAGTAAAAAAAAAAAATGCAAAATGCTAGAAAGATGTAATCTTTCCCATCCTGGGTCAACAATAACAATCGATCCCCAGCCTGAAAAAGCAATGTGTGGAGAAAAAAATTATATGGATGGCCAACAGCCTAGGGACAATTATACACAATAGGAGGGTAAAAAACAAATGGTTTAAGATGCAGGTTAAAAGTCAAAAAAAAAAAAGGAAGAGATTCACTTGAAATAAAGTACTTTGGGTGGTGTTGATGAAAACCAGTTCAACCCCGCGAATTCAACTATTCCAATAAAGCATGATCAGTTGAGGAAAAAACCGTTTTCAAGCTCGAATGGGTTTATCTTCTCATAACATCAAACTCCAAACTCATCATCCAATTCCAACTAAGAGTAACTTAGTTTCTGAATCAGGAATCAGTTGCCTCCCCGTAGCCATTCAATCAATTACTTGTTTCATGAAGACCTACACCCACATTTGCAAACTCATCGCTACCTTCTTCCCCTTGACAGACCTGGACTTAATGGTGCTCATGCAAAAGTCAGTGATGCATTGGTGATGATGCAAGAGTTAGTGACAACAAGAAGACCTTTAGACTGATAACCTTCACGTTGTCTGACCATGGAGACAAATTGACACATGCAATCCCAAGACCCACCTCGACACACCCAAATGCATGCATATAGTTTATGACAGTGGATATGCTAACCCCGATGAACCTCAAACAGATATAGCTCGAGTGATAGCTAACTTGGCCCACTCAGCGGATTCCTTAATCAAATGATCTTCTGAGGTCAAACATTCATTCAAAAAGTCTCTGCTTGACAAAGACTGCTGTATTAAAGAACCAGCATTGCTTCCCAGTGTATCAGCTAGATCTCCAAGAACTCCAATTGCTGTTTTCATAACTACTTCGTCCCTGCATTCAAAGAGGCAAGGAAGTCACTAAAAGTAATGAATACCCAACAAAGAAGAAAAAAGAAAAAGAATTTTCTCCTTTCTTACATGTCTTTTTCCATGTATATGCTATCCAAAAACTGGAGGATGTGAGGCGCATAAGGAATCAAAAGCTGGGATTTTGATGAATTCTTAAACCCTTGAAAAATCCCAGAATAAGCCTCTAATATCCCATTTCTCAAAGAATTGATGTACTCTGTCATCTCATCATCAAAACCTGATGTGTGGGCATACATCTCTGCAGCAAGTTGTAGTGTGTTCATTGCATACATTAAGTATTTATTGAAGTTATCTCCTATTGCAAGTGCTATATCACCAATGCATGAAAACAAGGGGGGCTTCACAGAACGGTGCAAATTATCACTCGACAAATTTTTGAGAAGTTGTGTCATAATCCCATCACAATAAGGCAGTATTTTATCCTCCAATGCTGTGCATATGTCCGCTACCACACCAACAGTGACAGCGCAAACTTGGTACTCCTCAAAGTTCTGAAGGTCCATATCAAGAAACTTGTAAAATTCTGGCATGTACTTCGCAAAATCAGGGCCTATTGCATAGGCAAGGGCTCCAATGGCTAGCATTGCCTCCTCATGAGCAGTGGCATTTCTAAAAGCAAAGACCCTGAAAAATAGTCCCATTATCTGATCAGAACACTGCAAGAAGACATATTTGGTACCTTCTGAAGACCCTAGCTTCTGAATAATTACTTGCATGCACCCACAGAGAAGGCCTATCAATTCACTCCGCTTTTCCCGTTCATCCGAAGAAAGATTTTGTGCTTCGAGACATTTGTGCAGCTCCATCATGATGACAGAAACTAGTTGTAACACCAAAGGAGCTGTTTCATCTGTGGAACACCTGACCACTTCATTCAGTGTTTCATATGCTGCAGTTCTCAACCGCGATTCAGTAGCATCCTCTCTGCGAGTAACAGTCAGAAGGGATTGAACAATTTCCTGAAAAAAGGGAGTTAGAGGAGATGTTGGTCCCACATCCTCATAACCCTGGGCAAGAAAATACAAAGCACCACAGGCCTTCTCAGCAACATTGGGAACATCCTTCATGCTCTGAAGGAGAACTGTAATAATCTGTTGGCAATTTCCCTCATTAATAATTGGTGTACCAACAATTGAACTGTGAAGAAATTCAAACATCCGTCCCAATGTCCAAGCAGTGGTGTCTTTCACATGGTTGTTTGGGTCCTTCACTAAAGCACTGAGCATAAATGGTAACGCATGGTTAACAAGAGGAGCTAATTTGTCAGGGGAAGGCCCCTCCAAGATAGATCCAAAGGCGTAAGAGGCTGCCTCCCTTTGCCTCCAATCTGGTTTGGTAATATTCTCCTCAATGAAGGGCATTACCAGTGGCACAATATCATCTCCAACAGTACGAGCAACTAACCCAAGGCATGTACCACCTGCCATTGCAATATTCCATGCACCTTCGTCCAGATCCTGATCTTCTTCTTGTTTGAGTAATGTTTCCAGCAGCAGAGGGATAAGTGCAGGAAGGGCTTGCTTTATAAAATAAAAACAAGGTATTTCAGAGTCTCCGTTGGAATCACCTATATATTCTTCCAAGATATCAGTCTCCTCATCACAAATTGTACTCCAAAATTCTATGGCTTGAAGAGCAACAGGCTCCTCATCACCCCTAACAGCCTTTGCCGTGATGTTATATATATCCTGGATGTAAGGAGCTAATTTCTCATAATACATGGCAGCAATAGAAACCAAACATTCAAAGGCTGCTTGACGTATTTTCACTTCTGGGGACATAGTTGTTTCACAAACAACTCTCATTATATAATCACGCTCCATATCATTGGTAAAATTAGCCTGAGCAAATCCAAGAGCATTGTATAATGCAATTGTAGCAGCAAGCCTAACATCATTATTCCCTTCAGATGCATTCATACCTTGAACTACAGCAGTGAGTATTTTATTTACTTGTTCCTGATCAACAACCTGAGGAGATACTTCCTCACACAAATACCCTAGAGTCTCCAAAGTCGCCTGCTTTACATGAGTAGGTACTTGATGAATATTTGATAAAAGTGATCCGATCAGCTCAGGCCACTGTTTCTGAGGAAGCTCAATTCCAGCAACTTTAGCAATTACTTGAGTTGCTGTAGACCGAGCTTCGAGGGCAAGAGAAGAGAGTGTTTGCAGCAAGCATGACTTAACTTGAGTTTTCGCCACAGGGTCCAAAGACAACCATCTTTGGACCAATTCCTGCTTTCTGCTTTCATCCTTGGCATCCAAAGCATTTTTCAGTATTAAACCTGCCAACTTTCGGCTATCAACCGGTTTATCTTCACTTGCTAATTCTCCAGACAGAGAGACCAAGAATCCAGGAAGGTTTTGCTCCTGAAATTGTCGCAGAGTGTCCTCGGCATGCTTCCGGACATTCCCATCAATTGATTGAGCATTCAAAAGCACCGGAGTAACTTCCATTGCCATGCTCTACCTAATGGCACAAAACTATCAGCTCCCGATTGTTCAATCACGAGTGAAAATTCAAAGAAGAAAAATATGGGAGGGGGAATTTAATTGAAGAAGCAAATCTCTATGAATAAATTAAACTATCCCAACCCCAGATCCATAATCATCTAAATGACCAGCACATTCAGAATTCAAAAATAGAAATATTATGATATCCAGCAAGAAAATAACTTTTATAAATTCACGTGACTCTAGAACAAAGCACACAAAAAGAACTGGACAAACATATGTTTAAATTCAATACCTCAAAAGAACATGCCCTAAATATTATCAGATTAATCGAAACGATAGACCTAATTTAGATGCGTTTTCCGGTCTCTATTATGATAATTACAAAACAAAAACCAATTAAATCCGCAAACAAGTGCATACGGAATACAGTTTTTGTGGCCACAAGAACAGTTGACTTTGGCAACCGCTCGCGCCTCATCTCATCCAATTATCCGAGTGAGAAGCCACAGAATCACTCAACCACAGATCGAAACCGAGTCGACACAAACAATAATTCATATCAATCGCAATTCAAAAAAGTAACACAACCATCAAATCGAAGCACCCAAACAAGATTGAAACAAGACAAAACGAAAACCTAAAACGCAAAACAAAACAAAAAAGGCGAATCGGAAAGGTAAATAGAAAGAAAAAGGAAAGAAGAGAAACGAGATCGGATGAATAAAATCACCTGGAATCGGCAAAGAGATCTGAAGAATAGAAGCGAAGAAGAAAGAGTGAGTGAGAGAGTCGGAGAATAGAGTGAATAACAAGAGGAAGATGAAGAAGCAACTGCAACAGCCAAGGGCAATAGGATTCGAAATATTAGAAATAAAAATATAAAAAATTATATAATTGTAAAAGCACGCGCTAACAATAATCGCGCTTATTATTTTTCTTTAGCAATAAACATAACGTTGATTAGGATTATTATTTTGGGATTCTGAAGTAATTCATATTTCCTGAGTAAAAGTTATTAATGTTAATGTGATTTAGAGAATAATAATTAATGGATTAGTGATAGCGTGTGCTGTGTACAGCCTAAAGGCGGTGTCTTTTGCCCGGGCGACGGGCCCGCGTTTGAATTGAATAAAATTATTGTTTTTTTTGTTTTTGGTGTCATCCATAATTGAAGGAAACTAATTTGCTTTTGTATAACATTTCAATTATTTAAGAGAGAATAAGTCAATCATATCAACGTCTATTGTTCTTCTTCCATGAATTTGTTGACCTTCTTAGACTCTTATCAACGGCCTCCATTTCATTCTTCTGTTTACTTTGCCTATTTTAATATATATAGGATAAAAAGTAAATTATTTATATTTAAGCCATTTATTTATATGCACAGTCATTTTAAGAATTTTTTTTTAAGTCATACGAGTTGAAGAAAACTAAACTTTCATTGAGGCCAATAATAATTCATCTATAACTATCTAATGAATATTATTATTATTATTATTTAGTACATAAATTTTCACACATCACATCCTTTGATTAAGTCGTTATTTATATGTTTTATTTAGTTCATTCCTTTACAACTTTTTTTTGCATAATCACAAGTCACAAAAATTGTAATAAACAATTTTCTAAAGACACGAATGAATATATTAATGTGTCTAGTTAACAACACAAAATAATTATTACTATTAAAAATAATTTCCAAATTCTTTTTACTTATTGATCCGACTTTCCAACATGATTAAGTACTATGGGTGAGGATGAGTATTTGTTAAAACGATAGGTATTTGTTAGAAGTTTTGATACTTAAATTAGACCAGTAAAATTAACAACACGTAATAGTGCTTACAAACTATAATACCATTTAGAGTGTTCAAATTCAATCAAATATATAGAAAACATCCAAAGTGATTCAAAATAATGGATTAGAACCATTTTTTTAAAATAATTTTTGGAAGACAAAATAAAAATGTTTGTGAATTGGGTTTCATTGATCAACGCAAATAAATACAAAGTATAAAAATATTAAATAAATAGAAGTACATGTTAAATAATTTGAGTTTGTTTTGTTCAATGATAAAAAAAATAAAATCTAATATGACTTTGAAAATTTTAGAGATATATTTGTAATTGAATTTTTTTAAAATTATTTATCTATTAATCTGCTGGGTTTGGAGTAAACATAAACGTATTGGTCTTTAAAGTCTCATAGTTAATAGGTTAATCAGTGGAGTTATATGAATAATTTATGCGTTAGTCGTTGAAATCTTATAAGTAATTAATATGTTAATAACCATAAAAAGAAGTTTATAAATTATATTGATGATCGCAAAAATAAAACAACATAAGAGGTAAATCAATTTATTCACAGAAGAAAACTTGTTGTCAATAAATTGACATCAAAATTTGAATGTCTGATTATTCTTCGAAAAGTTTAAATGAGATAGATGATCAATCTTATAAAAAGTATGATCTTCTTCAGGTTGAATAAAGTTGTCAACTATGATAAGACTCTTCTGAGTGTCCAAGATAATTAGAAAGTGGTTGAGGATGACTTTGTAGAACCAGGAAATACTGTTGCATTTACTAAATCCAAAATAATGCAATGAATGTAGCTCGCAACAATACTTACAATATCTTTAAAAGGCGTACAACTTTTTTTAAATGATTATGAAATTTCTAATTTCTAATATTTTTCTAAACATTAGGCATAAACTACGACAAAATCATTGCTTGTTAAATAATGACGCATGCAAAAACATAAATAAATTAAAGAACGTTTTGTCATGTTTCTTTACCTTTAATTCTACTTATTTACTAAATAAAACAAAAACAAATTAACCCCATGCCTTGTTCTGTTTTTTTGTAATGTATAACAAAAATTTGTTATGCTTTTTTCGGATTTCTAATACATGGACTAACTTGATACGTTAATAAATGTTTATGATCAAACTCGCATAACTGTATTACCAACCTTTCTCCCCTCATCACGTGGTATGAGTAACTTGTTACTGTAAAAATTAACCGTTCCTTCATAAACTGTCTTTCTTGAAAAAGATGGAAAGGAAAAAGAGAGGGGGCAAAACATCAGAATCTACGTACTTGCGACAGCATGATCAATCAAAAATCTCACGGGAATCCAGATAATATTAACACCAATTTAAGATCTAAAATAACCCTGTAAATCTGTATCACCTTCAATCGAAGGGGTAGAAGGTTTTCCGAGGAACGTTTATCGTTATAGATTCTCTCCCTTTCCCTGTTACTGTTTCTAGTTTCCTTCTATATCTTTGAATTGAGCAGAGGAACAATATTAAAACAGAATACACCTGATGAACAATTACCTAAGCGGTGCATAGACAGAAAAGGGTGTATACACCATGCGTAAGGACAAAAAAAAGTTATATAGACACGTACATCCTGAAGGGATTAGGGTAATGGTTGCAATGGCCAGAACCAGCATGAAGCAAACAAGCAATCAGTTCACTTCCCCCACGTGCTGCAAACATGGCCAGCTTGGCTCACAGATGTCTCGCGGTGAACTCCCATCATTATCTTTTGAATTTATGTCTGCATTATGCTTCACTAAATACTCAGCTATGCCTTCTCTCTCACATGTAACAGCGTAATGCAAGGCAGTTTGTCCATCATTATCCTTCCAAAAAAGAAAACATAATATCAATACAAAGTGGCTAAAGACACATTACTATCATTAACTGTAAAATGCAAAAAAGCATCTCCAAAAGCCTAAGCTAAACTTTGATATTATTCAACTTCTGCAGTGAGGTTTGTCTGGTTCAGAATCCAATGGTTCAGCTCTATTTTCATTCTGGGGAGATACGGCAATGTCATGAAATATGAGTAGTCCCTGACGTTAATGCATATATTATTGATTCTAAAGCATATGGAATACCTTGGCATTCACATCAGCATTCTTGCTCACAAGCAACTCTGTGACATTAAGGTGGCCACGATCCACAGCCCAGTGTAATGGTGTCCGGCCCTCACTGTCTGCATTCATTTCAAAAACGCATGTTGATATAGAAAGGAAAAATAATAACAGGAATCAAACGCAAATATTAATTTGATAAGCCACTGTCACGACACAGCAAATATCAAAAATGATGAGATTGCGGAGGAACCTTTAGTGACTAGGTGTCAAGGGAGAAAAACTTTTATCCACATCCCTAATATCATCTGATGACCAATGTTATTGTATCCTCTACAGTTAAAATAATCAAGACTTTCCATGGTTATACCTACTTCCCCTACTGTGTATCAAACTTGTGATAGAGAAGAGCAACTAGAGTGAATATAGCTACTTCTCTATATCAAGCTTTCTTATATTTAAACAAAAAGAAAATAAAATACACACAAAATCACTGGTATAACTCTTCGCTCACAAATGTAGGAACCAGGACAACAAATGGGAACGAAATTAAATTGAAGGTTGAACATGTAACAACACAGATTTCTCCACTTCAGCTAATTTTCACAATAAAAAGGAAATTACTAAAGCATGTCCTAGAATATTTATTCCTTTTGTGTCACATCAGTCATCGGTCAATTTTCTATCTTCAAATGCACCTTCAAGAAATTACACAGGCTTGCTGATTAATATTGGAACTCTCAACTTTCATAATCAACAAATGGAAAAAAGAAAAAAAATAAATGTGTGTAATTGGGAGAAACAGATGAATGGGAACTATAGTCACAAGAAACATGTTTTCAACGTTTCAACTTGTTCTTCATTCACCTTCCTCACATTTTGTTACATTTCTTTCTTTCCAACCTCACTCTCCAACTCTAGCTTGAAAGATGAAAAGAAAAGATTCTCCACTTCATGCAACAAATCCGACGAGAAGAAAAGATTCTCCATTTCATGCAGCCACTCCTAAGGGAAGATTTACCCTTAGGAGAAGGTTCTAAACAAGGTGAAGCTGCCCCATCATATTTTGGTTCTCTTGTGACCCCTACAATATTAAATTTTTAAACATTTTCTATTCACATGTTATATTCCATGTTTACCTGCATGTAATTATTCTCACTTTAGAGGACACAAAGATTACTGCTTCTACCATGATTGGCTTATAAGTTTCCTGATTTTTATTCTCTCCTACATTAATTGAAGGACATTTAAGGAAGTTGTTTCGGTATCTCATGGTAAATAATATCTCTGAAGTTTTAGCCTTCAACCAAGATGAATGGTAACTTCGCCAAGTGGGATAAGGCTTTTGTTGTTGCAGTTTTCATTTTAATGAAGTGGTTATGAACTATCTTCAATATCTTAGCATATTCTGATGGAGTTTGGATAGAAAAGAACCACACTTACATTGTTATGGCCTTTCTAGCTTATCATGGTACATGTTGTGCCCTTAGTTTATACAAGTCTCCATTCTTATTTTATCCATGTTATCATGCAACTGAGTTACAAGCTAGGAGTTATGGTCCTTCCAAGAACATTATTTCTTTTACAGGCCTCCACTAGATTTATAGTCCCCTCTTGAATTTTTTAGCAAGTATGGGAATTCTGCAACTATAGGACACTCGTCATGAATATATTGAATTGCATTAAATATTGTAATGTAATAGAACAATATGTACCGTATTTGTTAATGTTCCTAGACTGCATACAGACACACACACACACACATATCTTTCAGCAGGTGATTATTATCTTTTAGAAAAAAGATGTTGAAAATGTATAGACTAATGAATTTTTGGTTACATTGAAAATACAATTTCTTTCACTCGGTAACCATGTTTTGAGCAACTTAGGCTTACCAGGGTAAGTAGTATTTCAATTAGTAGCTTAGCGTGTGTACCGATTATGGGTTGGGTTTTGGGTTGTAATTCATAAGTAATAACAAAAACATAGCACCTGCCTTTGGTTTTAAAAACAATGAAAACAAATTTACTCATGCTAGACTTATCAAGCAATGCTGCTAAAATTCAGGTAGATGACGTTTCACTAAATCACTGACTGTAATTTCTAGTGCTAGCCACAAGTTTTATTTGGAGCATTCAAAAACCAAAAAAAAAAAAAGAAATACTGACAACTCACAGCTCAGTAGAGAGCAATGTATACAAAAGGAAAAGCAAATAACTATTATAAATAACTCACCTTTCAAATTAACTGAAACACCATTTTCAATACACTTGAGCAGATTAGCCATGTCTCCTTCCCTGGCAAATCCATGAATGGCTTCCATTTGCCTGTAAAGGAAGAAAATTAAAAATCAATATGCCTATCGATACTTTGTTCATTCCAGAAACAGTACCCTTTCCATGAAGCACCTAACTACTGAGTTTTATTACTTTGGCTGTTCAAAAGTTATTATTCATCAACAAATATCATTGATACTAAGTATATATTAAGTTTGACAACTTATAACTTCCAAAAAATCTCGTGATCAGCTCATACAATCCACCACCCAATATGTCAAAGGATTAAGGAGTTTAGTGATAGGTGAGGATTGATGATTAGTGTAAAGACAAGGTGATGTACAAGAAAGCGGAAATGAGACATGAACTGCATCCATATTAAAAATAAATACTTCAGAAGGATTTGTATTAGTTGTATTATCAAGTAAACGATAGAAAAAATTCCAAAAATAGGTGGAAAAAATTCCCACTGAGAGAGAATTACATACAAAGTAATTGCCTTAAATAATTAGTTATAAGAAATAAATCATCAAAACCATTAAATTCAAAATTTCACTGTTATGTACGTGACTTGGCTGGGAGATACCCATTGGTAAGTTGTGATCAGCAATGAACATGATTTATATGCATAATAGTTTTTGAAATTCATAATAAACAAACATAAAAATTCACAAATAGCAATGAGAAATCTTGTAGGACCAAAGCAGATTAGTACAGAAACTAAACCCTCTGACTTATCCTTTCAAGATACTCCGCCATTCTAAATACATTAAAGTCATCAAGGAAACATCACTATAATTACACACACACACACACACAGGCTCCCAGAACAAATCATTATTGGTTTTAGGAATCTTACGAGTCACTGCCATATTCTTCTTCATAAACATAAGTACTGAAAACTGGCCCCATTGGTCCCTTAGCCTCTGAACCAGAGCCAGCACCATCGCCACTTCTTCTCCTCTGTTACAGAAGCTCTATGAGTTAGGCAAAGCAATGAAAAAATAAACACACCAAGAATGTAATTAAACATAGTACTTTGATTCTAAACATAATTTTTCCTCCTTTTGGAGAAAGCAGAGATTCATCCATCTAAAGCTAAAGAAGAAACAGCATCTTGGCTCACCAAAGATGAACCATCAAGCCAAGCAGGATACAGTTCAGTCACAATATCAATGTACTTCTGCATTGCATCTTCAGGAGGCATCGCGCCCAATTTCTGCCATGCTTGCCTACAAAGGGGGGCAATGAGACAGGTAGGGGGAAAAAACATCAGTTGACCATTTACATACAATATTCAGTAATAGTACATCAGATATTCCGCAAACACTTAGGCTTAAAAAAAAAGGTAAACACTACTTACATAAAAAGAAAAAAACCAAAAAGAAAAAGACGAAGAGGATTTGTATGTGGTATCAATCTCAGCTTTAATAGTACAAACTACAAATACATCCAAAACAAGCTCAATGATCGCCAATCCTACATTTCACACGCTGCTATATAAACACACAGAAGAGCATGAAAGATTATTAATTTAAACTATTTCAATTTCTTCTCTTTTTTCTTTTCCTCTACACTGTCACTTCTGCAGAAAGCACATATAAGAACAGAGAATAGCGAAGAATATACCATTTAGCACGTGCGGTCATTTTGAGGGGCGAAGGTTGGGGCGTGCTGCAGGGACCTTCAGTGGCAATCTTGTACAACCCGTAAAGCTGGAGCTGCACGTCGCTCGACACTTTCTGCGATAGCCGATCGGCGGCGGCGGCGGCCACGAACGCCGTCGCTGCGCTGAATGCCTCGTCTAATTCGGTACTCTCCACACCTTCCCAATCATCATCGTCGTAGTCGCCGTCACTATCATTCCTCACGCTACCGTGCTCGGCCACCACGGACTGCTCCTCTAACCTGAGCGAGGCCGCGGAATCGGGAACGACGTCTTCGCGTTTGGCAGCCTCGGGTTCCACACGCTCGGCGGCGGCGGGAGTGGCGGCGCGCGTGACGGTGAGGTTGTCGTCTTTGAAAGAAACGACGATGGAGATGAGCTTGGCGAGAAGGTAAGAGAAAATGAGGCCGACGATAATCGACTGGAGGAGAGACTGCCACTCGGCCATGGCGGTTGACGAAACCCTAGAAGCTGAAAATAGGTTCACGAAGAAATCGCTTTAGTCGCGAGGGTGAGCTAAAACCCTAGCGAGAGTAGGAGATAAATCATGTTGGGATTGTTGACGGAGAAATTGAGAAGATTGCAGAGGAATTTTCAGAATGGAGCATGCGCTGGCACGGTGGAAACGGAGAGCGTTCTCACTCTCTCTCTCTCTCTCTCTCTCTCTCTGTGCTGTTGGCGCTCGGGGGCACTTATCAGGTGCTTCCTGGAATTACCTGTGCTTTACCGTATAGTTGTTGAAAGAGTGACACGTGTCACCTTTTGATGAGTCTACGTGAGATCACCACCGACGATCCGTGATTCAAAGGGTTAAAGAGAATGGAGAAAAGGAAACGAATCTTTGGAATAATTATGCCTTTCCCAACAAGATGGACCAGGTTGTTGTTCCTTTTGATTTCGAATTTTCTTAGTCCAAATAAGTGATGTTTTGGTTATGCGTGCTTTTGTTAAATAACTCTACACTACAGCCAAAATACTTTGTTCTTTTAGTAAAATTTTAATTTACATGGAAGTTCTCCTTCTTCTTTTTTCTAAAATAATTACTGAAATATTTTTTACTCCCTAAAGTTTGAACCAAATTTTATTTAAGCCTAGCATTTAAAGTGTCTTTTTTTTATCTTTCAAATGTAAAATTGACATTTAAGCATCTCAAATTTAAAATAATTATTTTAATCCTCTAAATATATATATATATATATAGTCAAATAAAATTATTTTTTAAACTTCTAATTGGGAAATAGCTCATTATAATTTTTAAGTTGACAATGTTTAAATTATTCACATAACCAACGCATATTTAAATTGAGAAAGATTATTTTAATAGTATTTGAATTTTCTTTTTTTGTCTTTGTCCCACTCTCCCTTTTCTTATAAAATTGGTCAAAGTGATTATTACTTTAATTACAATATTATTTGTTTATCTTATACTTTATTTCATTGTTATGAAAGAAGTTTTCATTTTGAGATTAAAGTGTATAATAATTATTAGAATATATGGATACAATGTTTCCTTTTTGCTTTATTCATTTTTTACTGATTACAATCATAAATAAATTTATCTTTAAACATTATTCAATAATTTAAACTTTGAAAGTTTAAAATTATGGTAATTTTATTTCTAAAATTGGTAGAAACGTGTTAATATTCTCTTAAAAACATTGATATAGACGTTAAGTACAACTTTTTAAAAGTTTTTTTTTATATATAAAATAGCCTAATAAAACAGAAAGTTCTACGTTATTGAGTCCGTTTTTTTTAGTGAGTATTAGAAATATTATTTTGTTACTTTAAAGATAATTTTAACATATTTTAAAATTTTAAAATTAATAATTTTGAAGGTACATCAGATGATCAACAGAGAAAAAACCTAGTGAAAAATCCAAATTATTACACTAGAAATTATAGGTGTTAATTAATTTTTCAATTTGAGGAACTGAAATAAAATTGGATATAAATTTGAGAGATTACAAAGGAAACGTAATTTTTTGTATAATTTAGTCACATATGTCATTATTAACATAAACATATGTCATTATTATCATAAATACTATTAATCACGTTAATCATGACTGTAAAGACATTTGATTTAAGAGACAAAAAAATAATGCTTTTTCAAATTAAGAGACTAAACAACTAATTTGTAATTTGAAAACCAAGAAAAGTACTCAAATTCAAAGTGCTAAATAAAAATAAAAATATATTCAGCTTTTTATAACTTAAAATTAATTTAAGTATCCTACCTTGATGAGAAACTTAATTTAGCTTATGCAAAATTTTAATTTCTTTTTATTATTTTATTTTTTTCTTTGTATATAGAAAATGTATCCAAAATATAACTAATGAAATAAATAGTATCAATCATTCACTAAAAATGAGCTATTAATATTTAGAAATCTTTGTTCACTTTAATTGTTACATTGTTAACACATTAGTTGTCTTTTATTTTGAATAACCGGGAATAATTATGTATTTTGTCTTTGTACATTTAAACTTATAGAAGTCAAAGGAAAAAGAAATTAATTAAGAAAACACATTTTGGGTGGCTAAGATTCATAAATTGCACCTATTCATAAATACTATAAGAGGGAGAAAAGTGGTATCAATTGTAGCACGTAATAAAAATCCTGCAATTAGTTAATCATAACATGCTAAAGCAGGATCCAACCATAAAGTTACAAACTAAATAATAAAAAAAAAAGGAGAAAGTGGCTGCTTATTAATTTCCACTCCCCTATTTAAGTATAAATTATACCATACATGAGAATTACACGATACAGTGCATCCTAATTAAATAAGTTAGCAATTATGGTACTAATTAAATAATATTTCAACTTATAATTATTATCATGTGTGCAACTTACAACGACGGATATTTTTAAATTCGTCGTCATAATCTACCTATGGTTTAAAATTTAGGGATGGCAATGCAGGTTTATTTGATCCGCATAAAGTCCACCCATCGCGGACTGGTCCGTCTCATCCACTATAATTTATGCGGGTTGTAGTTATTGGTCTATCCTACACATCACTTGGCCAGCGGACACGTGGGTTAGTCCGCTTTTTTTTTTTAATTCTTATGATAAAATTTTCAATGTTTAAAAATTAGGAAACTTTAAGAAGTTCACAAAATTAAGTAAAGACTTTGAAGAATTGGATGATAAATTGATAATTTAACATTTTCATCATATTCATATTCATACTATGACATACATAATGTATTCTTTAAATTTTAGCACATTAAAAAATATATAATACTTGTCTTTTCTAGTTATACAAGAATTTGAAATATTAATGCAAGAGTCTATAAAAAAAGTAACTAATATATACAAATGCAAGTTTTTTTATGCGGGTCGCGGGCCAGCTCACGCTAGCTATGGGCTTATGCGGGCCGAACTGTGACAGACTTGTAGGTTCAACTTCTAAGTCCGTCCCGCATATTTTGTGCGGGCCAGCGGGCTGGTAAGCCGGACCCTAATTGTCACTCCTGTTAATGAGTTTTCTTTTTTTTTCACATGGTATAATATTTGATTTGTCAATAATAGATAAAATTGTTATAATAGTAGACTTGTTATGCATAAGAAATTTACATGTAATAGGGGTAGGCCTTTTTTTTCTCAGCACACATTTTTATAATTCTTATACAATTTGTTGTCTTAACATATATTTTTCTCGTAAACGTTACACTACAAAAAATTATATTAAATATAATTCCAGTCATAAATACAATTAACTCTATATAAATTGTGTTTCATTTAAGTATAGATGATTCATTTATTCCAAAGAAGATTTATTGTCTAATGTCAAACGACATTTTGCCTAATGCCTTAAAACATGTATGTTCACATATTATTCTTCAAAAAACGAGTTTTAACCATTTTTATTCTAACAACTTCACATTTTGAGACAACTTCATTCTTAACATGTAAGAGTCTTTAGATAAGCTTGCTTTATCTATTTATTAATGTGTGAAACATATATAAGTGCCACAACAAAGACATATGTACTGAGTATTATTTTCCTTGTAAAGATATATACCCATTATTGAAAACACTTTTATGTACTAAGTCGATAATAAAATGGTCATTAATCTCAATCAATGTGTATAGTTTGAGTTCTAAATATGATTTTGAAGTGGTTGATGACCTTTGTATAAATACTCATATTAAAAAACAATAACTGTAAATTATATTTGGTAAAGAAACTAAAAAATTAAAATATCAATAATATTTAACATTGTTTATTTTATTTTAATTTTTGATATATGAGTAAATCACAAATACGATATTCAAACAAATCATTCTTAAGTTTATGTGGTTTTTGTTTGTATTTAATCCAATTAGACAAAACAAAATTAAATTAATGTAATTTGTAGGTTTAATTATGCCTTTGGTCCCCATTTTGGAGTCAAAATCTCAAAATGGTACCCAAAATTTTAAAAGTCTCAAAATGATCCCCTTTTTTGTTGAAACGTCTCACGTTTGCCCTTCCCGTTAAGTCAAGGTTGACGCCGTTAGAGGGAGTGTCACATGTCAGTTCCTCGATTTTTTGAATTTTTTTATTAATTTTTTTTTTGAATTTTTTTCTTTTTTTTTATTTTTTGAATTTTTTTAAAAAAATCAAAAAATTGCCACGTGTCAAGCTGTCATCGTGCCACGTGGCAGTGACAGTGACACATGTCAGTATTACGCCACGTGTCATTTTGTTAGTCTCAATTTGGTCCCTTTATTTTAATTTGTCTCAATTTAGTCCCAATTTTTGTAAAAATTAGCAATTTTGTCCCCCTTCAAATTGAAACAAAATTTAATTTTATATAAATGTTATACAAATATTTTTATTAAATTTGATATTTGTATTCAAATTGATATTTTTATTATATATTTTTAACATAGCTAAGTTTAGTTAAAAT
>Ga0209589_1003912_pt1 | contig 25903 bp, 13 predicted proteins | sample CowpeawhiteBW_FD_187525 | JGI IMG/M metagenome (GOLD analysis project Ga0209589, IMG submission 187525) | Root nodule microbial communities of legume samples collected from California USA - Cow pea white BW (SPAdes) (version 2) | ecosystem: Host-associated > Plants > Roots > Nodule | place: USA...
AAAGGAAGGAAAAAAAAAAAAAAAAAAAGAGGAAGGGAAGGGAAATTGAGAAAGAAATCACACACTTCATAATTTTGTCACTCTTATTTTTACCTATTTCTAGGTAACAATTTTCATTAAAAAATATTTATTTTATTTATTTTTAAAACAATTAGATTCTCGAGTAAAAAAAAAGATTCTATTTCCTTTTTCGTAATTCTTTTAAATAAAATACAGCTATAATCTATTCTATTTTTTCTTATATATTGATAATTCTCTATTTTCTATTATCATCTTATTTCTCAATCTTGTTCCACACGAAGTATTACTGTTGAATTTGAAATCTGTTTTAATTTTCTTCAAACATATATGAAAAATCTTTCAAATTCTTACCATTATTAAGCAATGAAGTAATAACTAACGTACGATCCATTTAAGCATGATTGTGTTTATCATAATTGTCTCAAGAAACTATAAAGTTCTCTTTCTAAGTTCATGCTTGTGGATGTCCAAACTTAGTAGTTTATGAGGATCAAGTTTCATTTTTTATTTGTTCATCATCAAACCAGAGTCCAACCTTATTGATTTAAGAGGCTTTCATTTAGTTTTTATCAACTTCGTGTCCAAAGGTGTAAGTGGCATGATTTTAATAGCTATGAAACTCAAGTTCCTTCTGTTCGATAAAAGGTCTAAAAGATACAATTATCTATTCGATGCAAATTGATGTCCAACCTTACTTATTTATAAAACTTCAATATCGTTTGTTATCAATACAAGTTCAAAGATGTAAAATATGTGGCTTCGATCGTTAGCAAGTTCATGCTTATCTTAACCAATTCACAAGGCTTAAAGAATCTAAGATGGATTGTGTGGATGTCAACAATTTTGAGTAGCTGAAAAGAACTGTTACATTCTTAGCAGAGTAAAACCTGCTTGGTGAAGCAGAGATGAAACTTGAAAATTCTGTGTTCTTGATTCATCCTCCAGAGAAAATTATATAAATACAAGGTAACATTACACAAACTAAGTATTATATGCAACTACAAAGCATGCCATTTCAGAACTCTCTTCCTCATCAAATGTGCTGAGAAGATATTGAAAGATAGATATCAAGTGAAGCAAAAAAAGTGAGAGAGAGGATAATTGACATCATATTCATATGTATCCTCCAAATGGTGGCACTCATTAGTTGCATATACCGAGTCTGATAATTGCCTTTCTACACTGAAACCATCTTTTGGTAATTCGTTAATTATTTGATGGGGAAAAGGCCAAGAGAAATCAAGTTGAGATGCATCTGGTGTGATACCCATCACACAATTGATCATATTCATATCTATTCCATACGTGTTATTTGAGACCTGATTCTGAATCACAAACAAAGACTTATTGTTGTTACCTTCACCACTAAAACCAGAGGTTTCTTCCATGACCATGATGTTATTGATATTTGGAGTTGTTGGAGTTACACTAGATGGCTGGTTTTGAACTTGACTTTGATTTGACATGGCGTTCCGATGAAGGAGATTTCTGAGTTTTAAGGAAATAGGAGAATTTGCAGCAATGGTGGTAGAGGGTTGAGCAAAGAAATTTGTGCGAGTGTTTGAACCTCTAAGGAGACATGCAGCTTCATCATAAGCTCGAGCAGCTTCCTCAGCAGTTTGATAAGTACCGAGCCACATCCTAATCTTCTTTGACGTGTCTTTGATCTCTGCAGCCCATTTCCCTGAAGCTCTTTGTCTCACTCCAACAAACTTCCTCTTGTTCTTCATCTTCACTTTATCACACAACCTCTCTTCCTTCACCCTTTGCTTTTGATCTTCCATACCATCAATGCAAGTGCAATCATGTTAGACATAACATAAACAAGTATATATATATATATAGGTACATACATGTGAAGCTTGAAAAATGTCATAGGTTAAGGTTGAGTCCACATTCTTAATTCTTTGGTGCAATCCTCCACTAAACGTTGAAAATGCATTTATGTTGGTACGTTACAATCTTTTTAATATATTTTAAAACATTAAAATCAGCGTTCATCAGTATATTTTAAAGGTATAACACTGAAAAATCCAATAAAAGAATTTAAATTTATAAAGGTTGAGTTGGTTTGAGTCGTGGAAAGCTCGTATTTTGTTTGTTGATTGTATTTGGCTTATAGTTGTAGTAGTGGTTGTCATCACTTCTCATCACCCTGGCTTGGATTGGTCAACCGAATTGAGACAAAGCCTAATTCGATCGTGATGACCACTTACATAAGAATGTTGTAAATTTTAATGTTGTTCCTATGCATTTCTGTACAAGGCACGGGGCATGTGGCTTTATTTTATGGAAACAACAACGAAAAAAATAATAGTTGTACGTTTATTCCACTTTGTAATCACACCACTTACATTTCATGGTCGTAGAATGTGACATATGACCTATTTCGGAGCCAACCACAATGTCTTAACTTTTGTTTTTGTCTCCTAGCATGTGTGTGTGTATGCATGTCGTTTCTCACCTAACTTGTTAAAATGCATTCTCCTTACCTTAACCCATGTGTTTCGTTTGTCCAAGCACAATATATTTGGTGATAAAAACAGTTCCACTAATCAACATTTGAAGTGGAAAATCCATGAAACCATGTTTAAGTTTTGAATAATGGGGTTTTGTGTGTATGATGTTGTCTTTTGCAAACCAATTGCCCATCACATAAATGCGACATATGTTCATTCTCTCATTGGTGGTTCACTTATCTCTGGAAATGTGCGTTGAAACTTGTAATAATGCTTAATCAGGATGATGTTCTCATTACACTGTAAATAAGATAAAAACATAATTCTAATTTTATTTGTTTCTTTATTCTCTCATAAAATGAACTTTTTTCATGAAATGCTCCCGTTTGGTTTATGTTATTTTCCTTAATTCTTAGAGATCTTCATTGCTTAGTAACTTGCAAAAAGCATTCCCAAGATCCACAATTTCTATTTGAGGAAAAACAAAATCATGTTCTCTTTTTCGAGAGCATTTTAGTATGAAATCTAGAAGTCATTTTTTTTTTGCCATATTTTATATTTTTTCTTTAAATTTTTTTACAATTTTGTTTTCTTTTTATTTCATTGTTATAGTTATCTTCTCATGTTTTAGACTTACATTTTATAATATTTGATAATGGATTTAATCAATATTAAAAAATGGCCACAGTCATCACAATCATGCCAAGAATTTTTTTGAAATGTATATAACCTTTAGCACACATTGCCAAAAATAAAATAAATATTTTAATTCAACAAGATGTGCTAAGATTATCCTACTTTATCCATTTATGTAATTATTAATAAAAATAAAACCAATTATATTAATAACGTTGATAGATCCTCTAATAAGAAGTATTATCTCACATGAATTACAATGGTCTCTTTAACTTTAATGGATCTAGAGTTGTTAAAGTGACTCAGAATTCGTAGGTCAACTCGGCTCACCACGGGTTTGGGTTGGGTTGGGTTAAAATTCTTTTACAAATCTACAGGTCAAATTTTTGACCTGACCCATCAAGAACCCAGCTCACCCATGGTGAGCCGGGTTGGTGTATGATTTTTTTTAACCAAATACATTAATGGATTGGCAAATGAAAACCTAGCTTCAACTCCAAATAGATGGAGAAAAAGAAGATGCTTCAAGAGATGAAAATGTTGTGGATTTATCCATTCAAGACTCTAATATTATAGTTGGATAAGTGACAAAAATGCTTTGATCTTAGATAGTAATTTTTTTTTAATTTTGGTTTGTATTAGAGTTTAACATCATTTTGGATTGTACTTAGATTGTATTGAAATTTTTTTAAATTTAATCTGAATTATAATTTATGACTTAAGAAAAAAAATTATATTTTATTTTAATTAACTGGGCTAGTGAGCCAACCCATGGTGGGTTGGGTTGAGCCAAACCGGGTGTCCTATTTTGACAGCTCTAAATGGATCTAATGAATTTTTCAAAAGTAAACAAATATGTGAACAAAATAAATAAATGAGAAAACATTGATCTGAATACGAGTTTTGAAAACAAAGGTAATTAAAATTATTGTGACATCATGAAACCAAGTCTCATTCTTGTTGTATAATTTTTAAAATTCTTTGGTGGTATGTCTTTAGGATACAATTATCACTTTAATGCTAATGCACCTTCTTTTCCTTAACATGTTCATTTATGACTAAATATTTAATATCTATGTGTTTATTTTGACTTTTATACTTGTTATAGTAGTCATAAATATCGCAACAAAATTATTACAATGCAACTTCAATAGCAACTTTTTTCCACAACTCTGAGTCCAAGTATAACATTCTTTAATCATACAATGTGTGACATAGCCTCAAAACAATGTACAAGATCAACCTCTATAATGAAAGTAGCACTCAAGGTATGTTTTCAACTGATGTGAGATACAACTTCACATGGTAGCATAAAAACATAACCAGATGCATATTTCTTGGTATCATCGTAGCCAAGTATCATATGACCTTCGAACTATTAGTTTGATTATATATGAGCATGAAATTCTTTATTCCTTAAAGGTATCACATTATCTTCTTTACAAATATATAACCGTCAAAACCTAGCTTCTCTTGATTTTGTACGTTGAGAATTGAATCTAGAGCTTATAGATTGTAGAGAATCGATTATGCTTGCCACAAGAATCAATTCTCTTTTGTTAAACATTGATTTTGGCACTGTTTGAGTGCATACTGTTGATAAGAATTTTCGGTGTATCACACAACAAAGGCTAGTAAGACTAATAGGAGAATACAAGACATTGTAAACTTCGAACTAGATCTTTCGATATAAGACAAAATTCTTGTCCCTAACAATTGGATATTAACATGCACCACACATTGCACCCTTGGCACCCATGCAAGCTGGTTGTGCACCGGTTTATAGTGAACATTGTAAACCAATCACTCAATTATTATTTTAATTGATCACTTATTCAATTACTATTTTAACTAATCACTCATTCTCATGTAAAACATTCTCATATTTTTTCCTTCAAATTCATCATTTTTCACTTCCTCAAATTTATCCCTAAAAACAAACAAAAGCTAAAAGAAAATATAGGTTTTTTTTATTTCTGGGTAGTTTTGACCATTAATTTGTAGAATAGGGTCTGTTGAATTTTTTATTTTTTAAATTGGGTTAAGTCGTCATGGGGGGAGGATGACATTAAAGGTGAAGTCATCCTCTCCCGAGCCGGTTTCATTTTTACTTTTTGAAAAAGCAACGTCGTCAGGATGGAGACCAGTTTCTACACATATAAGATTGAAGTCATTATGGTGGAGGCCGATTTCTGCAATTGAAGTCGTCAAGATGGAGGCAGATTTCACTTTTAGTTTTTTTTTTTTTTCACGTAGCACTTTTCAGAAATACAAAAAAGCCTTTTAACCCCTCATTCTCCCCACTGCACTGGATCAAAATGTCGTGCCAAGTTTCAGTGTCACAGAACTGAGCCTTGGTGGCGTAAACGGCGTTGCCGGAGCAATGTTCACACTGTGACAGAAGCGAAACCTTGGCCAAAAGGGTTCTCGTTTTGAACTTCTTCACCACATCTTCTTCTCCCAGAACGAGCCCTATCTCTGCATCGACCAAAATCGCCACGTAAAACCCTTCAACAGGTTCGGGACCGGTCTCGTACTTGGCCTTCGACAGGTCACAAAACACTTCAACCTTGGAGTCTTCGGACTATATGACCTTGCTTCCTTTCTTTTTCAAAAAAAAAAGAAAAAATGAAACCGGATTGGGGAAGGACGACTTCACCTTTAATGTCGTCCTCCTCCAAGACGACTTGACCTGTTTTGCAAAAAAAAATTGAGAAACCCTTTTTTACAAATTTGAAATATAATGGACCCCTAATTATAAAAAAATCAAAAGTATATTTTCCCTCTGTTCGAGCTTGAGAATAATATTAAATAAATATAATATTCTCTTAATATCCTCCGATATGTACATACATTGTTATCATAATAAATACTATGATGAAAGTCATAAATTTCGTTAATTTTGACAATTGATATACATATATATAAAAAATAAACTAAATAAAATATAATCTATCAATCAATGATATTACTAAATCATAATTTTGCAATGATATTATCAATTAAGTAATTTGACGATTCATATATGCCTATAACATGATGCATTCACACGTGGAATACACACTTTCAATCTACACATGTAAATAATTATTTACACATTAAAATTGTAAATAATTACCAAGAGATGAAATGCGTAGATAATTACGTAAGATCTCTCTTATAGGACAAAGTCTGTGTTTGTTACCTTAGATCGCACTGTTCACGCATGTGTATGAAGATAGATGTACGAGTGACTGAGATGTTTGAATCAATGGTTTTGAAACGATTTTCGGACGACAGTATGCGAGAGATAACCATGAAACATTATGCGAATTGAGTATCAAATTTGAACTGTTCAGCATTGGAAAATACCAAAACACCCTTCACTTTAATTTGAAAAAATGATTTTGGATGCACGCTCAGGTCTGTGCTGCTGTTGCTGCTTTATGTGATGAATTTTTGGTGTTGATGGTGTGAAGTAACAGCGAGACTATGTAAGATGATTGTTCTTAGTTTGTGCGGAGGATGGAACAGGAAACAGAATATGCATGGCAGAGAAGATTTTCTTTATTTACTTATTATTACTTCAATTATTTTTTATTTTCGTATTTAAGTTATGAACTAACAAAGTAAAACATCATTTTCAATAAGACATTGTTGCCAACAAAATCAACTTCTGGTAAAAGTTCATTCTATTAAGGGAAGTATGAAATTATAATATACACAGCCGTACCTACACTATTTTTTTTTTTTCATAAATGAGTAAAAAGGTAATTTTTTAAAAGTCTAGAACATCTTATCAATTTTACATCCCAATCAAAAGATGTATCTTTGGCCTAAAAGAATCTTATTGGTACTTCAGAAATTGTAGGAATGATGTTTTCTATAATTCACCAACCTAAAACTTGCGAGCGATTCAACTCACTTTTTTGAAACGGCCACCTGCAATAGAGATTCTTATGTCTTACGATTATCGAGGCATGCACTTTTCCCCTCAATGATTGCATATATCAGTGGCATCATCACGGGTTTGATGCTTTTACTGCTTTTTTTTTATTTGTACCTATAAAGACATTAGAATAAAATTTAATAACTCAATAATCAAATTAGTATTAATAAAATAATAATATAATTTATAAGAATATTAAAAATATATAATATAGCTTTTTAACTTAAAAAGTAAAAACCAATATTTTATAAATTCTTAAATTCTTAAAATCCAAAATATGTATAAAAGTTCAAAACAAAAGCATCATCCAAATTAAATTTAAATGAAATATAATTATATCTATTAACAATATAAATTTAAATAAAAAAAGTAAAAAAGAAAATAACATTAATATAGTAAAAAGTTTAAAAAATGTATATTAGAAAAAATTTTAAATTAATATAAGCAAACATATATGTTTCTTAGATAAATTAATGAACATTAATACCATAACTTCCACCTATTTATATTTTTCTTTAAATATATAAACTACGTCAAAAATAACTACAGTACCATTTCGCGCCGAGTTTCAGCATCGATCTTTTTATCACAGTTTCACCAGTAAATAAAATCTAATTTTAAGGGTTAATGTTCACTCATTCGATCGGTTCAAATTTAATAAGCAGACAAACATATAAAACGCGGACAGTACAAATTTGAAAAGCATGCTTTTCGAGTGAAAAGGACCTGTCCACACTTTCCCACTAAACACAATAATTTCATAAAAGCGGCTACATGCAATAATCAGTTCTTCAGCCTCCGCTTCAACAAACGATGGATTTGAAAAACAATTTTGCAACCTTAATGAATAAATAGCATTATAATTTCATATGGTACACTTAATACTGTCTGATGTTGAAATAAAACCAATACAATAATATAGGCCAAAACTGCAAGAATTGCCCCAAAGACAACCCTATATTCTCACGCGATATGGTAAGAAAAAAACAGTAAGAGGAATAGAACGAGAAGCTCCCACACCACAATTGCCTAACATGCTCTTTTGGACTCAATCGGACTATTAACACTCATAATATACACATTCTACAGGAAGTTCCCTTTCCAATCACAATTGACTCTGCATTCTCAAAACTGAAGCCATGTTGCTATAAAACAACACCATGCATGAATGAATGATGGAAACCATCTTATGGCAAAAAGAATGAGTAACAAATAGAGACCACCAAACTGGAAAAAGCTTGTTCCCAAGAAGAGCAATACACCAAATGCCAAGCCAGGATGCTATGAATAAATGATGGACTGTAAACGCAGTGAAAACTATGAAGAAAGGATGGATTGCAATGCAATCTGTTGCTGTGGCTGCAAAGATGACCATGTAGAAGCAAAAGTAGAGGGTGGTAAAGTTTGCTGGAGCTGTCTCAGTAAATTAACCATACGGCCAGCTGTTTGTTCTGTCGCAAGGTCTTTACCAGCACATAAAACCTGTCGCAAGGTCTTTCATTAAATACATAAGCAATATCAAATAAATATAATATAAAGCATACACATTATCCAAAAAACCACTCGCTGCGTGTGTCCCTTGATTACTGCAACGGAAGAGTGATCATTTCATAAACTCTACAGTATTCGTGGGATTAATGCATGAGGCGAAAATGTCAACTATGCATACATAGCATTGTGAATATGAAAAGGGTAATGGCTCGTTAAATGAAAGCACACTACTGAAATGACTGCATGACATCAACGAAAATAATTTATGTCTAGTAAAATATGGCACGTTCTTAGTTGACAAGCTAGAGAAGTAATCACATTCTCCTTATGACTTGATTTATATAACAAGTCCTGTCATAAAAAACAAAAGGTCTACTCCTGTTTCTGATTGTATGCTATTCCTATCAATAAAAACAAAAAAGATAAAAACCCTCAAAAGTTCAGGAAAATCAGATGCAAATTGGAGTGGCAAGAAAAAATTAACCTCAGCGAACACTGCAACTATTTTTGGAAGGTATTGATTGTTTGGGCCCAGCAGCTCCCTGTCCGACCTGCAAATAAAAGCGATAATTAGAACACAGAAAAATAAGCATGGGCAAATCAGAATATTGAAAAGAGGAGTTATGTCCCAACCTCTCAGCCATTAAACAAAGTTGATCGTGAACAACTTTGGCCTCAATCAAATCACCTTTTATTGGCAAACAGTTTAGCCATGCGGGGACTACCTGCAAACATAACAGAAGAGATTAGCAAAACTATAATTTCAACAAAATAAAATAAAATCAGGATCAGAATTGGTTGTAATAATGATATCAAGAACCAAACCCCTAAAAGCGGGCTATAAACCACAAGAACAATTAATGACCTGGGCAGAATCAATACTGTCCCGATGAAATTGGCAAATTTTTCCCAGAGCAGAAACAGCATTGTCATATGCCATTACATTATCTGCATGAAGAGCATTGGGATGCTGGATCACAGCATTTAACCTCGAAAGAGCCTCTGCAGTAAAACACTTACTCGTTACTCAATGAAATGAAATATAGCATTTTACAAGTTTATTAATGTATCAAGCAGTACCTCCAACCAGTGGTTTGAACACAGATCCACCAAACTCTGCACAAACACCAAGGCCATAGACGGCAGCCTGCAAAAATGCCAGAAAATACCAATACCAACAATCAAACAACTTGAACAATAAAAATGGTTTTAAAATTCTAAGCAACAGAGAGAGCCTAATCCTGACCTGTCTGACATCAGGAGTTTCATCATTACAAGCTTCCAACAGGAAAGGGAGATATGTATCATAATACCTGCTCAATTGGCATATAAAAAGGTTAATAACACATGTCTTCATAATTATCAGTGCAAGCTAAAAAGGAAACATAGCACAACAAAGGGATTTTACTTGATAGCAGCTTCACGACACTGCTCTGCAACATCATCAAAAATACAAATTGCAATCCTTCTCTCTTCAGGAGTCTTGTCCCTTCCCTGTTTCCAACATATTAAACAAAAAATAAAAAACCATGACATCCATGTTTTATTCTTGAAAATGAGGCTTGAAATTAATCAGAAGACACAAAGCCTGTAAGAAATCTACTTGAGATGATAGAATAGACCATTCAAATAACAGAATGTGACTAAACCTTAGAGCTTAATCATGGTAGACTCATTTCATGAAAGAAAAAAAAAGAGTATTGTTCATGCAAGCTAGCTGCACTGGAGAACGAAAATAAACATGAACTTTAAGAGGGTAAGTGTACATAAAGAAAACAAAGACAAAAGAGAGCTCAGAGATTATAAATGTATAAGATTGAATTAGGTTAAACACAAGAACATGTGCAGGTGTGTGCTCCGCAAGTTTATCTCTAGATCTATACCTGGAGTTGCACCCAATCACCACTCAATTCACAATCTCAGAAAAATTGGTGATTCAATTGCAAACAAAACTAGGGTAATCACCTCGCTGTTTTCTTTATAAACTAAAGATTTCTTTACAAGATAATCAAGTACAGTATCATATTGACAAACAAAATGCCAAGCTGTTAAAATGGCTAAGTTAAAAAATTAGCAGCATGTACATCTTCGAAATCAATTCCATAATTTACACCAAAATAAAATACAGAAGATAAGGCCAGAAGGCCAGCTGAATGAATGAATGGAAATAGAAAATCTATATAATAGAATTACTAGCTTCCTCAAAGAACATACCCACATAGGTGTCAAATATGATGACAGTTCATCAAAGAAAGGTAAGAAGGAGGCTTTGAAGGTTTTGATCAAAGTTCCCAATATCTCACCCACCTGCAACGATGTATACATAAATTAGAAGACCACAAACTGATCTGTAAAAGCTTAAAAACACAAAGATAGCAATCTAGTACTACTTATGATATTTTCAATTATTTTAGATTAGATTAAAAAACCAACTTGGTCAAAAACTTCTTCCTCTTGTTCATTTTCCTCTTTAATAAGTTCCCCCTCTTCGGCATCAAAATCTTCAGCTTGGGTCCTCTCAGCTCTCTCCCGTTTTCTGCTTGAACTAGCTGTGATCACCTGCTTAATCTCGTCAACAACAGATTTGACCTGGCTTTCGTCCAAAAGCATCCCAGAGATCTAAAAGAGGAAACAGAAACATTGGAACACACCCAAAGCAGACTTATAATGCACTATAGGCAAGGAAGGGAAAAATAAACAAAAAAGACACAAGAAATGGATCAATCATTACCCAAGCATCTGACACAATAACTCGTAATACTCATGCACACTTAACAAAAGCATGCAATGCACATGAAATGGAAGCAAATAAACAACAATTTAGCCTTCTCTCACAAGGCATGGTTTACTTCAATTTAATGACACCAAAATATTCTAATACTGGGAATCATATTTATAGAAAAACCACCGAGCTCAATATTGCTTAATAGTTTCACCAACAAAATGTGAGTCTCACTCTACCTAGTCAGAATGCTAACCTAGATCAGCTCTCCTTAATAGGGCCTCATGGTGAGATTGAAGAAAAGCCGAAAATGCAGTGGTTGAAAAAGATTCCATTAAAAAATGAACTTTAAACCTAACTCAATCTCACAAAAAAGAAGTGAAGTTTGCACCCTACTCGTATTATAATTTGGCTTTATCTATAGTCAATTTGGAATCTCCAACAGATTCAATCAACATAATAGGAATTAAATTACCTGATAAAAAAACCTAGTCAAATAGTTATAATGGGATACTAGAAGAGGCTGAGAAAAAATAAACACAAGCAAAATTCACAGAGAAGCCTAATTGCACATGGCATATTCCACTTTATAAAACAAATATCACGAATCTACATCTATATGGAGTAAAGTGTGAAGTGAAAAATAAAAATATTGCAACCAAGTCAACTAAGCACCAATTTAAATCCCCTTACAAACCAAACATCAAAAAGGACGTAACCAAACTAAAAAATTTAGTTTTTATTTGCCAATTGACAACAAAACCTAGAAGGGATTGCATTGATTAGAATAATAAATTATAGCAGTTCCATTGAGGCTCTTCATCGACTTCTATTTTTAAATAATAATAATAATAATGATAAACATCAAATTTTAATTATAAGTGATAACACAACTATCCTAAGGTATATTCAATAGTCATGGCTTTGTACAATACATAGAATTTCATTCAAAAAGAGGCAAGGGAACTATATATATATATATATATATATATAACCATGTCATCGCATGATCCAAACCTGTAAGCATTCATTTAATGAATCCAACATGCTTGCACAAATCTCTGTGTCAGGTTCCTGCAAAACAAAGAGATGGTAAAAGCTTAGCAAGGAAACGTCAAGGGATAGATAAGTCAGGCAACGCTCACCACAAATATAATCTACACAAAACTTGATCCTCAAACTCAAGCCACAACTGGGTGTCTTAAACTACTCACAAACGTTTACTTGAATATTTAAAACAATGAACAGCTTTTGAAGACAATTTCAAATCAAAACAAAAAATGTTCACTTCTAAAAAGCACACATAAATTCCAAAATAACATAACAAGAATAAATAGAACTTGGATAACAATTTACCTTGTGTAAAGCTTCCACCAGAGAAGGGATTACACTATCAGACAAAAATTTCAAATAGGATAAATCTCGACCTAGAGATTGCCCCTTCTCTATAGCTAACTTTGCAGATCGCAATAGCTCCGGCATTGCTGTAGTGTTGATGGAAATTATAACAATTAAACAGTTATGCTAATGATTATAATTCCCTTTTACTGTGTAAGGAAAAATTAAAAGTGAAAAAGACATGCACAGGAACAATAATTTTTTATACCTGAAACAGCTGCCTTTCTGACCTCCTCATGGAAATAAAATTTAAGGAGTGGAACTAAAATTCCAGCGACCTACATATCATTAAAATTGTTAACATGGGAAAATATGTAAACAGACACAGTAAGAAATCTCAATGCCTAAAGGGATTCAAAGTAACATTCTAACCTGATCAATCCATGGAAAGAATCCTTCCTTGAGCTCATCAGCATAGCAACAAAGCATGTTACACGCTGTAGCTTTCTCCTCTAAAACACTAGTCTTGATCCCAATTCTCTTGTCCCCAAGAGTAATAGTTTCCATACTACAGTGGATAAACAAAAGTTGGTTTGAATCATTCAGCCTATACAAAAAATGTATTGATGCGCAGTTCTGATTCTCCAGTACAATAAATTGTTATTAGAAAATGAGAATGTGCATTAGGATTTTGTAGACATTAGTTTTCTGTGATCATGGTGGTGACGGTCATAATAATCAAAAAGACAAGAGTAAAACAATAAATGTGCCTTCACGTTTAAGGCTTAAACTATAGGTGAACATAACCAAAATGACAAGAAGTGCAGTAGACGCGTACATGAACTCATAATTTTTAAAATTTTATGAAAAGGACTAAAATTGAGACCTTTCATCGTCGGAATCCTCGATATCATTGTCTGAATCAGCTGATGTAATGGTTACATCGGGCTTAAGTGAAGCAGATTTAAGTAATGGAGGCATAACAAACTCCATGTAAGGAAGAAAATCTTGTCCTAGACATTTGCAGAGTCTCGCCCATGCCTGTAACAAATTAAAGTAATTAGACCAAACATAGTCCAATAGGCACTTCATGCATATGCTATATGCTATATAAATAATACAAAAAACATACCTGTAGCATGTAACTTGTTGTTGGATCATCGGTCTCCAGTTGAGATACTTGAAGGGACATGAGAACTTCCATAACCTTTGGCACATATAGAATATTAAAATCATGAGATCTAGCTGAACATATAGAGAAGGCAGTGTTTAAAGAAGTTTCCGAGGCAGCTAACTTCCTATCCCCCCCCCCCCAATTCTAGACCAACTATTTTCCAAATAATGATAAGCAGTATAAAATATGAATATACAAAACCAACCATACATCCTTGTAAATCAAAATTTTAAATAAGTTTGACTGAGCATAAAAATAAAGTAGCAAGAAACACCTACCTGCTTAGCATCTGCCCTAAACTTCTCCTTCCCAACAGCCATTCCAACCAAACTGATACACTCCATGGACTTAGCACGAAGCATCCGGTTAGATTTGTCGGTTGCATTAATCAATATAGCCTTCAGATAAGGCATTACAGCATCGTAATATTTTTGGAAGTGCTCCTAAGAAAGACCATTGTATTAAATGAGTAATCCAAAGAAGAGAAATAATTATAAATGTCAATTGAATAAATAAGTTCCCAAAGTACCTGAGAAGAATCAGCAACTGATGCCAAAGCAGTTAAGGCACCTTCCTGCACCATCTGCTTACCATTCTGAAACATGTATAGAACATCCAAAATTAAGGGAAAATTCAATCATATGATAATTCGGTAAAATGGCAATAATAACATTAACATACCTGAAGAAGTACAAGCAGTTTGCTGACTATTCCATCTAAGTATGGCGTTAAGATATCAGGTGTGCAGTTCTCACTGAAGTTGAGAACTGCAGAAGCAGCATGTGCCTGTGTAAACAATATTTTGAGAATAATTACACTAGAAAGCCTATTTAATTAACTTCACTTACAAATCACTCAATGACTAAAGGATAAGAGAAACAAATCATACACATTGCATACAATTGCAGTATATCAAAATGAATCATATCTGTATAAACTTAACTCGCATAAAGTAAAAAATTGCAATTATTGTTTACAATATATATTGTAAACAATCAATGCTTAATAATATCCACTGAAAGAATCAGAAAATTTTCATTTCTAACACATTGAGCAAAAATTAAGCAATAATAAAGAAAATAAAGTAGATAAAAGGCAAGCTGACCTGTACACGAGGATTCTGAAAATCATCCATTGCACCAGCTAACGCTGGCAACACTCCTTGATGATATTTAACTTGCAAATCCGGACCCAAATCAGTAGATAGTTGTCCAATTGCATTAATGGCGGCCCACCTTACACGGGGGTGTTGGTCAGGAAAGGAGTTTAACACCATGGCCACCACTTGCTCCAAATTTTTTATCATCACCTGTATCAAATAAAAGGAGAAAATTAAAATCACAAGTGACACACTCACCCGAACACAAATATTCTTGCACAATAATAAATTGTTCATCATAATCAACTACAACTAACACAAACGTAATTATTGCAACAGAGCAGACATCTCCAATCAATACCTTCGAGCAGCCTTCAGCTATCTGAGCAAGTGCTATAAGTGCAGCATGGCGTTTTTGCCATTCCGGAGCAGCCAAGTAAGCAGGCAACTGTTCAGATGCAACCGGAACAATGGTGTTTCCACCCAACGATATAGAGAGCCTATCCAAGCACTCTTGCCCTACACTGTAATTACTGGTTTCACCAGCATCCTCATCCTCTGTCTCGGCACTGTGCCACGCAGGATCATCCTCGATATCAAGAAGCATCTTCATGAGTATTGCAAACAACCTACTAATAAACTGCGGCAACTTCCTCATCATCCCAGGGGCACGCTCCCTTGCCTCTGCGAGAGTAATCACAAACTCAATCGCCAAATGCCGAGTTCCCTCCTCTAAGGACTCAGCCTCGGCAATCTGCAACATGGCGCCAACGACATCCACAAGCTGCCGCCGCAAAAACCTTGGCTCAGTGCCGGCGAGCTCGATGAGAAGCTCGAGCGCCTCTTGAGCGGTGGCCTCCTGGCCAGAATTAAGTGCCTCGGTCAAAGTGCGCATCATCGCAGGCAGCAGGTCCTGGAACCGGTCACGATCAGCGGAACCGGAGAGGCACTGAATGAAATTGATAACGGCGTTAAGCGCAGCAATTCGGACATCAGGATTAACGGAGGGATTGGTGAGGCACTGTAGGAAGATATCGTGGAGGTGCTTGATGTGAGGAGTGAGGGAATCCCCGATGTACTGCGACAGCTGAGCGAAGATTAAGAACGCAGATTCCTGAAGCTTAGGGGAATCGGAAGACACGCACTGGAACATGAAAGGGAGAAGCTCCGGCCAATCGTTATCCGGTAGAATTCCAGAGGCGAGTTCGGAGATGGTATCGCAAAGTTTCTTGGAGATTGATTTGGAGTTCTCAGTTTGAATCGAGGAGAGGAGGAGCGATTTAAGGGAGGACTGCGTCTGTGAAGAGAGACGCGGCCAGAGGTAGGAGTCGTCGCGAGTGAGCTGCTTCCGGAGGAGGATTGCGGACATGGCACGCCCCTCGTGGTGCGGCGATGAGTGGAGGAGGTGCGCGAGCTTCAAGGAGAGGTTATCGGGATCGGTTTGTTTGCAGAGGTTGAAGAGCGCCTCTGCGTGGGAACGCTGCTCGTTGGAGGATGACATCAGGTGCGAGATCAGCGTCTCGAAAGCCGTTGGATCGGAACCGAGGATGGCGGCCACCTGCGATTGCTGCACCCCGGGATCCATGGCGGCGAAGAGAAAAAATTGAAGATGATGAGCGGCGACGAACACGCGCTGTTAGGGTTTTTGATTGATGATGAGAGACTCGCGTCGCCACTCTCTTCTCCCTCGGGGTGTGTGAGTTTGTGTGTCGTTTATATATATACTGGTGAGTTTGCTGTTTTGTGTTGTTACTTGGCTTATGGGTGATAATATAAGTGCGAAAAGGGTTAGGTTACCGTGCACAGGAGTGGGGCTAATTAGGGCAACCACATGAATTTTATTAGCTGTGTTTTGTTTTCAAGGTCATGAATCATCATTAGCCTGTGCTTTTCTGCTCTTCTTTTTTTTCCACCATTGCTTAAATTTAATTTATTACATGTATCTATGTTTAAAATGTCTCCATGATTGGTCCTTTAAGTTAGTTAATGTAATAGTTTTAAGGGTTAGTTTATTTTTTTTTTTAATTTTAATGATTTTGTAAACGGTTTTAGGTGTTGACAATTTTTTACCTCTTCTATTCTTATCATTTTTTAGTTTCCATTCTTTTGAAAAACTACTTATAAACATTGAAATTATTTTGACTGCATAATTATAATAATCAATAAAAATTAAAATATTTTATAACAACTTTAATTTATAATTTTACTTCTATTTTTTATGAAAAATTACAAATATTTCTACATATAATGATAATATTATAAAATATAATAAATAAAAAATTATGTCAATATATTTTATGTATATCAATTACTTTTTTAAATAGTATACTTATAACATTTCTAATTAAATTTTAATTTTTACTATCATAAAAAATAGAACGCATAGTCAGTGATGCATGTCCTTCCGATTGTATTTTTTAATAAATATTAATATATTGTAAGTAAACTACAATTAAACCGTAAAATAATTTTTAAATGGAATATTTGTGTTGTTAGTTGGTGGTTAATTATAGTTTAACATGTATATTGTACTTAAGTATACTAAGTGGTTCCCTTTGTTATTTGAGGTTTTTAGTCTTAAAATTATCAATTTTTTTAAATGAATTCAACTAGTTTCAGTTTCCTTTCTTTTTCTTCAGGAGACTTGAGTTAAGGAGATTTTGACTTGTTCTTTGGACAAAGAAACTCAACTTATCATTGTTATACGAAAAGATTAATGACCTACGTTTTATTTATATTTATATATATATATATATATATATATATATATATATATATATTAAATAAGTTATATTGTATTTTCCTACAAACTCTATTGGTTTATATCCTTATATATCATGCAATCATTTTGGGTTTTCAAATGGTGTTTACCAATATATAAATATAAATAATATAGATGAGTATTACAATTTTAAGATTTATGGACATGATTTGTAGAATTTGAAATGCACTAAATTAGGAAAAACTAATAAAATATTGAGTAGATTAAAATATGTTGGAACCTGTTTCCAGATTCATAATATCTTTATGTACAATTTGAAAAAAATAAGATATAAAGGTAATTTTTATCTTTTATTATAATTTTAATCAGGAAAATTTGAGTTTTGTGGATTTTACCAGGGTGCAGGGAGAAGAAGAGATAAAAAAAAATAGTCGTACTATTAACATGACAAATTTATGATAAAATTATTATATATATATATATATATATATATATATATATATATATATATATATATAAACTAGCCTTTTCTCTTTCTACTAAAGGGTCATTTGTGGTGCATAATCTTAACAAAATTATAAATAACAAGGAACTGAGGTAAAACAAAAAAATTATTCAGTACTCAGAAACATAAATTTTTCTAGGTGGATACTTAATTTAAATAAAATAATTGTAAAGACTTAAGACTCATTTACATGTGTATATATCAAGCAAGTCTTTTTTTTCTTCACAAATGTCATTGGTTCTCATAGAGAAAAAAATATTTGACTATCTCTTACATTTTTGTTTTTCTTTTCCCATCATCCTCTTACCATTTTTATATCTAATTTAAGATAATTTATTGGAAAAAAAAGTGTAATATCCTTGTCTATCATATTCTTAACATATGTTTTGTTGTATGCTGCAAATTTCGAAAATAATATATTTTTACTTTTGGTAAATTTATTTTGCCAACAAGAGTACAAAAATAGATGACTTAAATTCAAAAAACTAAAGTTAGGTTCAAGAATCATCAAAGAAGGCATTTGACCGAGTTAGATCCATATAAAACAAAATTTATGATTTTGATTAAATGTGTTAAACCAGTTTACTATATTTAACATACATGATTGTATTTACCAGAGCTCTTATGTTTTATTATAGTAAAAAATATACAATGTACATCTTTTAAATTGTATTACTGATATGTACATGTATGAATCCTAAAAATATTGGTCAAGTGACTTATTTGAATTCGTCACATTTGATTGATTAATACATTGTATGAATTTAATTTAGTTTAGTTAGAAGATGTCAATTGTAAAAGAATTTAATTGAGATTGTGATTTTATATACCGATGTAGATTAATAAGTTTGAGATGACACAAAATGTCAAAAAATAAAATTGAACAATTTTATATTATTAAAATAAGATAATTAATTGTTAAGAATTTAAGTGTAAATCTAAATCTCACATTGATTATAAATGAGAAAGTAGAGCATTATATAAGAATAAAGACTTATAAATTCATTGTCTTATAACATATTTTGTTGAAAATAATGCCAATTTTTTATATGGTTGGACTCGAGTCTCATTGATATTTGTTCTTTCCCGTGAAACTCTTCTGTAAACCTAATATTAATATGTGAAGTAAAAAATTGGTGTCATCTAAAATGTTAAGTTTGGTATGGGAGAGATAAAAAAAAATACATCAGAGTATAAGATTCAGAGATTATCTTGTTGATTTAGAGAAATAAAGGATGATGAAATATTACATTAGGGTTATTATACATAATTGTTTTGGGAAAAATTAAAATTACCTGGTCTTCTACCTTATTTTCAACTAAACCTTTGATTCTACATCACGTGCTCTATGTTAGCTGAACGATTACACTAAACACAAATATTAAAGTTTCATTCATTCATTCACTAAGTAACAGGGCAACTAAATTATGCAAAACCTAGGATCGCTAATGTAATTGTGCTTTTTTCTTTCTTAATATTTACTCTCATGTACGTGACCTCATTTTATGCCTTCTCATTTATTATATTTATCTTTTATATTTAAAATTAAATATTAATCATTTAAATAAAATTTCAACTGTTCTAATTCAAGGTTGAAGTTTTAGCATTGTTCAAATTTAAATAAGCAAACTTTAATTGAACTTTATTTCATTTTTTTTACAAAACTTTAGAATATTGACGGACTATATCCATTAAAAAGTATTTAAATATTTATTATAAATCTAAATGTAATTTATAAGCTTTATAAGTTATGCTTTTGAAAAATAATTTAGGGAAGGTGAATCAATTAATTTTGAGGGGATACAGTAGTATTGTTCTTCTTGAGAGATATAAAAGTGAAATTTAAAAGATTTGAAGAAAAAAATTGTAAAATTTTATGAATGAATTGATAAATATGACAAAATACAAATATTTTATTAAATTAAAATGTAAAATTATATTTTTTTATATTTAATATAAAATAAATTATAACCAGTTAAAATTTAATTTAAAATAGAATATGGATGATTGGTTTTAAAATAAAAATAATAATAGGCGTAATTAACATTGATATTAACACACACACAAAAATTATTTATGTTACTTTAGTTTTTTTTATGTTTATGACAAGTCCAATGTAATTGTGAAAGACACAAATTTACATTTGTTAAACTCTTCAACATGTAGTATGTTAAAGAGATAACAAACATAAATTTTGGAATTCTTTTTCCGGTACTACTCAAAATCGCTTAATGAAGATATCAAAACCCACACATGACCCTTGTTTCAAGTTCAGGTATGGACTATCTCATCCTAGTCCATTGAGCTCGCTAAGCGCTTTGTCTTTCTACATAACTCCAAAGTCATAGTCACCATTGTCACTTCCCAAACTATACCCTAAACTCAACCCTCCCACCTTCCCTTTCACCACCTCCCACTGCCTTCCATATCCTGTCGAGAAACTCAACCTGTGTTCTCCTCTACCATATTTTGCTGCATTGCCTCCTTAGTGTCTATATGGAAAGATGTTTGATTTCGCACTTCGGCTAGCGTCTGAGCTGGTACTTTCAAAAGCGACACGCTAAAGGAATTTCATCGTACTTCCTTCACAAAGGCCCTCACTAGCGTTCCCTCATTTGGTTCTATTGGCCTCATACTGAGGTTGCAAAACCGATTTAAGAAACCCTTGAGTGACTAGTCAATCTACTGCTTGACGTTAAACATATTCGCCATCTCGAGAGATTTTGCACGGTTTGTAGCAAATCGTTTGAGAAACATCTTGGAGAACACATGGAATGAAACGACTGCATCATTCAGAATGACACTGAACCATTCAGAGTCGAGCCCGTCAGGGTTCCTGCAAACATCTTGTAGTGGACCGCGTTGTTTCTGCCGTATTAAAGTCTGATGATTGATGACTTATGTTATATATATATATATATATATATATATATATATATATATATATATATATATATATATATATATATATATATAATATGAGTCTTAATAATTTATATAGGGACATGGATATGACAAGGATGAATATTATGGCAGGTATGTGGACAAGTACGAGGTGGATATATACATCCTTATCCTCCATCTCCAATGGAAAAAGTCGAGTATTATTTATACCCATTCAATGGGAAGATTCTCCCTCAAAATGAGAACAAATTCATACAATATCCATTGAGATAATTTTATTTGTCATCCTTAATCACAATAATAATTATGGTATAATTTATACTTAAGAATTTAAAATGATTTTTTTATTTATTTTAAACTTCAATTATATGATTACTTGAGTTAAACTCATTTGGTTAAAATTAATATTTCAGGTAAATTTTATCCTTGATCAACTTGAATGATTATCATCTTAATGTTTTAAGAGAAATTACAATAAAATATAAGATAAAAACAATATGAAAGTGTAGAGAAGCAAAATAGTTATAGTCTCGTCGTGCAAGTTGCAACCTTTTGATAGGCATAATTTGTTGGAAGAGATGGTGAATCACAATTATTGCTTTGTGTAATAATTGAGGTTTTGGGTCACTAGTTTTTTTCCCTTTATTTAGGCATAATTTCAGAATACATTATTAGGCTTTTATTTCTTTTGAATATTACATTACCTTTTTCTTTCTGAGAGATTAGAGTGCATGATATTTTTTTCCATTTTTTATTTTCTATTAAAGTTCCATTCACGTTTTTGCAAAAAAGTACTATTTTTTTATCTGTTAACAGGTCAAGCTACATACAGGCCTGCAACCCATCACAACAAGGTTAGACCCAAGACTTTAAATTTTAAAAAAAAATTGTCTAATAAAATAAAACCATTTTCTTAGAAAATAATAATTTAGAAAGAGTAGAGAGTATAATTTGAACGCAGTGAGAACGCGAAGAATATATTTTTTTTGCATCATTATTTAATTATAGATGGTAATGTTGTAAAAATCATTTTAAAACTCATATATAACTTACTTTTTTTTATTTTTTTATTGATGGTTCAATTTTTAAGTGTTTTTTTCGTGTGATACCGACAATGTTCAAATATTAAAGGGTTAAATATGATTTTGTCCTCAAAATTTTAATCAAATTTAAAATTAGTCTCTCTTATAAATTTTGAATCAATTTAGTTTATCAATTATGTATAAATGTGTGGATTTAGTTCTTTTAACTATATTTTATTAAGTTTATATGATGTTTCAAACACATTTCATTGTAGTATTTTAGTTTACACTATTTGACACATTTTCACTTCAATGTTAATTGAGAAACACATTTGAAACGTCAAATAAACTTAAAAAATATTATTTTAAAAGACTAAATTCACTCATTTATAAATATAAGTGATTAGATTGGTTCAAGGCTTCCAAAATGAACTAATTCAAATTTTCATTAAAAATTGAAGGATTAAAAAGATATTTAACTCAATATTAAAATCTAAACCACATGGTTCTAACAATTAAAAGCCTTGGCATATCTTTTCTATACATTTATTAAAGAAATCGCTGTGATGGATAAATGAGAAAGACATTATAAAATGTTAGTATAAAAAAATTTTACACTATCACCTAGTTACAAAATGTTATGCAGTTTATATCTATTATTTTTTACAATAATTACCTTCAAAGTCGTTTAACAAATTATTTATGATTAAATAAAAAATTTAAATTATTTTATATTATTATTAAAGTAAATTTAAATATATATTTTTCAATTTCAATAATAAGAATATAAGATTTGTTGTCTTTCAAGCTAAAACCCATAAGAATAGTTCATGATTTTAGGATAGTCAATCCTTACACTTACATTGTAGTATTCAAATGATGACATGTTATATCAAACATTAAAAAAACATTGTGTTTTGAAGTTTTGTAACTTGTTAAAAGAGAATCGTTGTCACTTATATTAATTATACTGAGACTAACACTCCCTGATTAATGTAGTTAATGATGACATGAAAGTCATCGAAAAACATCACAATTTTATTATTCAACATTATTTCAATCAATGCAATAAAAGTCACTTTTCGTTTAACACAATATCATTTTATATTGACCATAATTTTTCATGTTTGGAAGTGTTAAAATAATTGAGTAAGATCACTAGAAAAATTATAAATCTGGTCACCTAATTACTGAAAAATCAAATAACAAATACCCAGTCCAATTAATGAAACAGAAACTCAATTAAAAAACTAAAAATATTCAAATTTATGATCTCCATAAAAACTCAATTAAAAATATTCACATTTATGAAGAACTTATAACTTAATTAAGTCAAACTAAAAATAAAGATTTTAAATATTATAAGATGATTTTTTAAGCACTAAAATTAAAATCAACACATTATATACCAATTAAAAAACAAATTTAAATCTTAAATTACATTGTATTCACTAAAATGTTACATAGGGTTGGAGAAACATGCAGTAGAGGAGGAGTCTGATTATATGTATTCATTTATTTATATACACATATGTAAGGAATAAAGTGTGAACACAACATATACATGTTTTGCTTAGATGTTTATGTACCATCAGCAGTGTTGGAAATGTAATTGATTTGTGTTCATAATGAAAAAACAAGTTATACTAATCATGTGTTTGTTAATTTTTCTTATTTTTTTCATGAATTTTTTACTTTTACGTTTCCTTATATTTGGAAGAGTGAAAATGTTCAGATATTGAATCATATATTTAGACCTAGTTTTCCACAATGAAGGAATGGAGGCTATAATAATTTCTCTAGATATTTCCATTTGATCATAGAACATATACAATATAATTTGACATTTTTAAATACTTTGACTACTTCAATCACTATTTAAACTCTATGACATCTCAGTTTCAGGATCTTTTTACAATCTTTGATCCTATGAACCGATCATAAAACTAATTTTTAAGTCCTTAATCTTTGATTCTATGAACCAATTTTATAATTGATATTTAATCTGAAGCTTGGACACGTTTAATGATTTTTATTGCCTTGTTTTCTTTCCCACGTTATTTTGAACTAAAATGGTACGACTTCAAATGTGCTAAACTGAAATCGTCTCGTATTCTCATGACGTACCTTCCACACAATTTTTGATGAAAAGTGCACTAATGTTGTAATTACGGTTTGAAATTACCCTAACATGGTAAAAAAAACCTAAAACATTTCCTTTCACATGATTCTTGGTAGGTGTTTGCTTCATGCATCCCCTTATTTGTTACTTGCACCCCATGAGTTTTGAAATAACCGTTTTACCCTCTTGAACTTATGTTTGGAATGATCTTCTCCTTTCCCACAATGTTATTCCACTGTTGATTTTTCACTGGGGCTTGGAAGAAAAAGAAGTTCGACAATGAGTGGTGTTGATGATGTTTTGAAGTAATGATGTAACTTGTCAGGAAAGGGATCCGATCGGAGCCAAGGAGGGAACCAACCCAGGACCGCCAGCACAACAAGGAAAGGGGCTCCGAGAAGTAAGCACCTCATCACGGAAGATTCAATAGAATTATCTGGTGCTTGAATGCATATGATGCCGTTTTATGCTGAACTTTATGTTTTATGTTTTATTTGTTGTTGATTTATGATTCTGTGTGAGTTGTTGCTTGAGTGCTTGAAAGCATAATCCCACGGTCACCCTCATTAATAACGCTCATCAAACTTCCCACACTCAACACCAACACTTTCATCACCCTTCAACCTCCGACACCAACCACGACTCAACCAATACAGCTTCATATTCTGCATTCTTCTCCGCCAATAAAACACTCCAGACCGTGAATGGGTGAGTGTTGGCGCACGCAGAGGAAGAAACCCCTAGGGTTTTACGTTCTAGGAGTTATTCTGGCGTTGGGCTTAAATCTGGTTCTATCAACTTCGTGCACTAGGCCATGTTTTGTTTCCTTTGTGCACCCCCAATGTTTGTTTATCTCGTACTTCTCCTGTGTTTGTTGTGTTTGGGCTGTTTTCTGTTTTTGAGTTTTCTCATTGCACCCCTAAATTTATTGTATACACTTTTCTTCCTTACTCATTGCACCCCACTCACTACATCATAGAACTAATCTCTAAGCCTTTAAACCGAAGCTTGGACACGCCTAATGACTTTTGTTGGCTGTTTTGTTTTCCATGTTATTTTGAAATAATGTTCTTCAAGCTCCTGGTTAAGTTGAAGAATGACGTGGTTTTGTGAAATAGAATTATTATGGAATTATGATTTCAGAAATGTGTAGTAATTCATGAGAATGATTTCTTGATTTTACTTCTATTTTTCCATCAAAGCATTCTTCTAGAACAAGACTTGTAGACTGTTACATGTCTGTGGTTGTTATAAAATAAAATACTTGTTCATTTTTTCTTGCTTGCCTTTAAGCATGCTGATTGACTTTAAGCCATGCACTGTGAAGTTGTTGTTCACTAAAATATTAATAAATTTAATGATAAAATTTTAAGAAACAGTATACTATCAATGGTAGCAAGTTTTTATTTTAACCTTTAAAAGTGGTGTTATTCGGTTGCAGAACTTAACTCACAGTCCAGTTTTTTCTCTCAAATAAAGCAAGATAGTGATGCCGGGAGAGGGACTCAATGCTCCCTTTGAACCAAACTCACGGGATTGTTCCCCGTGGGTATCTTTCGTATATGTACTCCCTCTACCCCTCCACGTTGCTCCAGAAAGTTAGAGAGAAAGAGCAACAAAGTAATAATAATATTGCAGTTTATTTTTGTAGGATAGGATAATACTAACAACATAACAGAGAGAGAGTGAGAGTTGTTGGAGTGAGTGGGATGTAAAGGGAAGGGGAATTCAGCGGTCTTTTTTTTTTTTTTTCATTCAAG